>JACLAD010017182.1_pt1 | contig 24851 bp, 17 predicted proteins | sample 8027901 | NCBI WGS metagenome assembly JACLAD01 (sample SAMN15725071, study PRJNA655200) | protist metagenome | isolation source: fluorescence activated cell sorting (FACS) single amplified genomes of... | place: Spain: Blaines Bay Microbial Observatory, Mediterranean Sea | collected 2016-07-05 | reverse complement strand
TGGTTTTCGGGTAAATTCCAGTCTGTTTTTCACCTATTCCAACAGCACCTTTTTTCACCTGTAAACGCGGTTCATTTCGGCGGGAAATATGCAGCCTTTCATCAAGCCCTCCCAGGTATAAAAAACCGGGTAAGAACCCGGTAAAATAAACCGTATAAACAGGCTGGGAATGCAAGCGAATTATGTCATTTTTGGAGATACTGTTTCTGGCAGAAATCTCCTCAAGATCAAGTCCAAACTCTTCTTCATAACAAACCGGAAGGTGGAAAACATGGGAGTTATTTATTTCTCTTATATTCGCAGTCTTCAGGAGCATTTCCAGCCTATTCAGCTCACCATAAACATCCTCTATAGTGAATGTGTATTTAATTAATAATGAGCTATATGCACTTACCACTTCATCAATTACTTCAAGAAACTTCTCTTCAATCAACTCTTTAAAAAATAGCACTTTTTGAAGTGTTTCCACAGAGATATTCGGCTCAAACTGAATGAGAATCGCACGCTCCCCCATGGGGTTGACCTTTGGAAAATTGCTGCTCATGTATTCTGAATTCTGATGTCTTTTTTTGCCAGTTCAGCCTTTAAATATTTCAGGATTTCCACAGAATCTGGAGTGTCACTGTGAAGGCAAAAAGTGGTCGCGTTGCAGGCAATTTTTCCACCGCTCGCACACGAAATTTTCTTCTCGTGATACATGGTGTAAAGATGATGAAAAACAGCTTCTTTTTTAGTGATCAAAGCATCTTCCCTGTAGCGGGAAACCAGGCTGTAATCTTCATTATAATTCCTGTCTGAAAATGCTTCAAAAACTACTTTTATCTTTCCTTTTGCCAGTTCAGAAATCACCGATTTAGGAGGCGCAAAAAGGAGGAATTTTTGATCGAATTCCAGGATGGAATCAATTACAATTTGCGCGATTTCAGGATCTTTTGCCGCATCATTGTAAAGAGCACCATGAGGTTTTACATGCACCAATTTTCCTCCTTCGGCTTCGGCAATTTGCTTGAGACTAAGAATTTGTGCCACGAGGGAACGCTTTAATTCCCCGGGAGAAATATCTATGGACTTTCTTCCGAAGTTTTCCTTATCCGGATATGAAGGGTGAGCTCCCATTTCTACCTCATGTTCCATAGCTAAATCTACGGTTTCACGCATACTTTCTAAAGTCCCGGCATGACCGCCACACGCGATATTACAGGCAGAAATCAACGGCATTAACTGCTCATCGTACTTTCCTCCTTCGCCCAAATCGCAGTTAAGATGTATGTAATTCATTTTTTAGTTACTTTGATTGGTTACTGGAAAACAGAAAAAATGGATCTCGCTCCCAGGAAAATTGTGATGCCTATAATTAAAATCCCGAAAATGTTCTGCATTCCTGAATTCCTGTATTTTCCCATGACCGCAGTCCGGTTTACGATCCAGAAAAGAAAAACCGCCATGACCGGCAATAAGAGTGCATTGGCTACCTGTGCAAACTGGATCAACTCCACGGGATTTATTTGCAGTGAAGAAGAGAACACACCTACCAGCAATATTGTAGCCCATACTGCTTTAAATTTAATAGAATTTAATCCTTTTTCCCAGCCAAAACAACCTTTTATAACGTAAGCCGCTGCAAGCGGTGCCGTTATGGAAGAAGTAATTCCTGCAGCCAGCAGCCCCAAAGCAATGAACCAGGTGGCGAATTTTCCGAATAAGGGTTCCAGGCCCAGAGCAAGATCGGCTGCGGATGTAATTTTGGTGGAAATTTGCGGTGCCGAAGCGCATATAACAATTGCCATAGAAACAGTACCTCCCAGGATAATGGCAATCACCAGTTCTTTACGGGCAAATTTAAGATCTGAAGGTTTTTTCCACTTTTCACCCACCAAAGAAGCGTGCAGAAAAAGGTTGTAAGGCACAACAGTCGTTCCTATCAACGCCATTACCGTAAATAGCCCGGCAGGTCCCGATGAAGGAATAAAAAGACCTTTGATTAGTTCGACAAGATCTGGCTGCACAATAATAGCTGTAACAAGAAAAGAAAGGCTCATAAAGATCACTAGTCCTATAAATATTCTTTCCAGGGTTTTATAATTTCCGACTGCAAGAATTATAAACGCCACAGCACCAATAAATACACTCCACAAGTTTAACTGAAAACTTTCAATTGACAGGTTTAAAGGACCCGCAATAGCCGAGATTCCCAGCACGGCTCCCGAAATATTTCCGGCTTCATAAGCAGCATTACCTATTACAATAGCAGCAAGTATTAATAAAATACTTAGAATTCTGTAAACCGGATGTTTTATCTCTTCCCGTATGCACTGGCTAAGGCTCTTTCCTGAAACAATTCCTACCCGCGCAGCCATTTCCTGAAGAATTATACAGGCGATTACAGAAAGAAGAAGTGCCCACAGTAAAGAGTAGCCAAAGTTAGCACCTGCAAGCGTACAGACGGTAACTGTACCGGGGCCAATAAATGCCGCGGAAACCAGCACGCCGGGACCTACATTTTTAAGCCAGTTTTTCACTGCTGCGTCTTTGCTGCCTGTAAAGCATAAATCGCAAAACTGCCCAACCAGTGACCGCCTTCATACGTATCGCCCACAAGATTGGGCAACGAGTACTCAATATGCTCACGCGCTACCTCTCTTAAATGCCCGTATTTTTGTGGGTATTGTTCCGCAAGACCGTACATGACCCAGGCACGGCTAAAATTGAGTCCGTCTAGGTGGACCAATTTACCATCTGTCCTGTCAGAAACTTCACCGGGCTCCAGGGTAAAATCCTCATTTTCCAGCTGGGGCATAAAATCTTTCATCCACAGGTTAAACGCACTTTTGGGCATGGTTCTGCGCATAATGTCAATTTCAGAAAAACAGGGAGAAAGAAAGTCAAACCCGCTGGGTTCCCATTCTAAAGGGCAGTTGTCATCATTTATATAAAAATCCTTGGCCCGTTCTTTAATAAGATCCAGCAATTCCTGATTGTTCGTCGTTACGGCGAAATCGTAGGCAAGAGCCAGAGCGAAAGCCGTATTGGTATGTTCCCCCACCCTGATAGGATAATTTAACTTCGGAAGAAATTCCTTAAAGTTCTCTACAATTAAATTGGTTAGCGGTTGCAGGTTTTGTTCCAGTTCACGGGCCAGAGGGTCGTTCCATGTGTGCAGGGTCTCCGCAAGTTTTAAAAGCCATGCCCATCCATAAGTGCGTTCAAAGCTCGTACTGTGTTCCTTCTGGAAATATTCTACCTCTGCCATGATATTCTCTTCAGAAAGGGAGGTTCTTAACTGGTTTTTAATTTCTTCAGATTTCTCCATTTCCGGAAACTGTTTTAGTAAACTTACTAATGACCAGTGCCCGTGCACGGCAGAATGCCAGTCAAAACAACCGTAGAAAGCAGGATGTAATTCCTTTGGGCTACCAAGATCCTCTGCGCTGCCCAGGGTCTGGTTCAGTTTATTAGGATACTCTGTATTTATACACTCCAGCGGCAATTTTGCGAGTTTGTTTGCCTGCTCCAGGGTAAGTACCATAGGCTCTTCATTTAGTAAAGCGCTGGCTTGTTCCACCAAAGTAGAATCTTCAGTAGAAGTAGAAATTACTTCCTGTTCGTTTTCAGTTCTACAACTAAACATCATCAAACCTGCTAAAACAATGATCGTTCTTTTCATTAAACTGCTTATATACGGTTATCCCAGCCAGCCGTCCCTGTCAAGGCTTCTGTACTGGATGGCTTCACTAAGGTGAGCTCCTTTTATATTTTCAGAATTCTCAAGGTCTGCAATAGTCCTGGAAACTTTTAAAATCCTGTCGTAAGCCCTGGCAGAAAGATTTAATTTTTCCATTGCTGTTTTAAGCAATTGCATAGAAGCTTCATCCATCGCGCAATATTTTCTTATTTGCCGCACGGTCATCTGTGCATTATAATGCACATTCTCGTACTCTTGAAATCTTTCTGTTTGACGGGCTCTTGCAGCAGTCACTCTTCTTCGAATATCCACACTGCTCTCCCCTCGGCGCTCTTCACTCAATTTTTCAAATGGCACTGGCGTAACTTCTATGTGAATGTCTATCCTGTCCAGAAGAGGTCCGCTGATTTTACTCAAATAGCGCTGCATCTCTGCAGGGGAAGAAGTAGACGGGCTTCCGGGATCATTAAAAAAACCACTGGGACTCGGGTTCATACTTGCCACAAGCATAAAACTTGATGGATAGGTAACGGTAAACTTTGCTCTTGAAATGGTTACCTCCCTGTCTTCCAAAGGCTGTCGCATCACTTCGAGGACACTTCTTTTAAATTCCGGCAGTTCATCCAGAAAAAGCACCCCATTATGAGATAAAGATATTTCTCCCGGCTGCGGATATGCGCCGCCGCCGACAAGTGCAACATCAGAAATGGTATGGTGCGGACTCCTGAAAGGTCGCTGCGCCATCAATCCCACATTGTCCTTAAGCCTTCCCACTACGCTGTGAATCTTTGTCGTTTCCAGCGCTTCATGCAGCGTCATGGGTGGTAAAATACTGGGCAAACGTTTGGCAAGCATCGTTTTACCCGCGCCGGGAGGACCTATAAGAATGATATTATGGCCACCCGCAGCGGCAATCTCCATACATCTTTTTATACTTTCCTGCCCTTTTACATCTGCAAAGTCGTGTTCCGGATTCTCCAGCTGATTAAAAAATTCTTTCCGGGTGTCAATTACCGTCTTCTCCAGCTCTTTCCCCTCATCAAAAAATGCCGTTATTTCACTGATATTTTCAATTCCGTAGACGTCCAGTCCGCTAACGATTGCCGCCTCCTTAACATTTTGCTTAGGAAGAATAAACCCCTTAAAGCCTTCCTGTTTTGCTTTGATAGCAATAGGAAGCGCACCTTTTATGGGTTGCAGGCTGCCATCCAGGGAAAGTTCTCCCATTACAATATAATCTGATATATTTTCAGCTTTAATTTGTCCTGAAGCAATTAAAATGCCCATAGCAAAAGTAAGATCATAGGCAGAACCTTCTTTTCGAAGATCGGCGGGAGCCATGTTTACAGTAATTTTTTTTCCGGGGAAGTTAAAACCTACATTTTTTAAAGCTGCGGCAATTCTAAAACTGCTTTCCTTCACCGCAATATCCGGCAATCCTACTAAATGATAACCTATGCCGGTGTCAACGTTTACCTCCACGGTAATCGTGGTAGCCTCTACTCCAAAAACGGCACTTCCGTAAACTTTTACCAGCATTAATATTTAATTTTTTTAAATGTAATAAAATAAAAATTATTCCGCAGCAGCAGTTAGAAAATGAAAAGCAAAAAAAATCCCGCCAAAGCGGGATCAAACTTGAAAAAAATATTCTTTACATATTCCCCTGTTTCTCCTGAGTTATTTTCTCTTTATAAAAACTTAGCAATCCATCAATTGGCCGGCGTACAAAATTCCCGATCTCAAGATGATACGGTTTCGCTACATCTTTAATAATGTCCTGAGAGAAATAGGCAATGGAACCAATAAAATGAACCGGTACGTTTTGTGCTTCTTTAAAACATAAAACGCGATGTTCAATAAAGTTCTTCATCCCCTCCATGATCAACTTATAAAAATATCCATTACGTTCATTTGTAAAAATAAATTCGGCAAATGAAGCTAAATAAGTATTTGGATTGTCTTTTTTGTAAAGGTTTTCCTTAATTACATCTGAAGAAAGATCATACTGCTTTTCAAATATCACTGCAAGATCATGTGGCATTTTCTTGTAATAATAATCACGAATAAGCCTTTTTCCGAAGTAATTCCCGCTAGCTTCATCCATAAGGATATACCCGAGGGAGTCTACGGCCGTTCTTACATTCTTCCCGTCAAAAAAGCAACTATTGGAACCTGTTCCCAATATACACACGATCCCGGGCTCTGTTGTCGCAGCGTAGGCGGCTGCCACCATATCCTCCTTCACAAGAACTTCAGAAGCATTGCTATAAAATTCAGAAAGAATACGCTTTAGCTCTGCGGTTGGTTTTGGAGTACCGCAACCAGCACCATAAAAATGGACTTTCTCAACTTTATCTTTAACATCGAGAAGTTCCTGGTTCTCCAGAAGTCTTGCCTGGAGCACTTCAGATTTAAATACGGCCGGGTTCAATCCTTTTGACCTGGTCTTTAACACCTGCTCCCCATTTGAATCAAGTAAAATCCAATCACACTTCGTAGAACCACCGTCTGCTATTATTATCATTGTAGCTGTTTTATAGAAAAAGACCCTGAAAATGAATCCAGGGTATTAAGATAAAGAAATTATTTAACTGAAGCTACATGAGCAGCCATCTCGACCATTTTACTTGAATATCCATATTCATTATCATACCAGGCGATCAACTTGAAGAAATTGTCATTCAGGGCAATTCCTGCTTCGGCATCAAAATTACAGGTATGAGCATCGGACACATAATCCTGAGAAACCACTGCTTCCTCGGTGTAAGAGATAACTCCTTTAAAATCTCCCTCAGCCGCTTCTTTAAAGGCTTTTTTAATCTCGTCGTAAGTAGTGTTCTTTTCGGTACGCACGGTAAGATCTACTACGGAAACATCTGCAGTTGGAATTCTAAAAGCCATACCGGTAAGTTTTCCTTTTAGTTCAAGAATTACTTTAGTTACCGCAACAGCAGCTCCTGTAGTACTTGGAATGATGTTGTTCAAGGAACTTCTTCCCAGTCTGTAATTCTTTCCTGATGGTGAATCTACCGTAAACTGCGTAGCTGTGGCTGCGTGGACTGTAGTCATTAATCCTTCTACCAGTCCAAACTTGTCATTGATCACTTTTGCAAGTGGCGCAAGACAGTTTGTGGTACAGGAAGCGTTTGAAACAATATTATCATCTGCTGTGATATCTTTGTGGTTCACACCAAGAACAAACATAGGAACATCTTTAGAAGGGGCGGAAATAACCACTTTTTTGGCACCTGCAGTAAGGTGTTTTCCTGCGGTTTCCTTGCCGGTAAAAATACCTGTACACTCCATCACCACTTCAACACCGGCATCATCCCATTTCAATTCTTCCGGATTCTTTTCTGCAGTAACTCTAATAGTCTTTCCATTCACTACAAGATTTCCATTTTGCACTTCTACAGTACCTTTGAACTTTCCGTGAACCGAATCATACTTTAACATGTACGCCAGGTGATCTACATCAAGCAGGTCGTTAATAGCCACTACTTCTACATCTTGTTTTTCAGAAGCAATTCTAAAGGCGATCCTTCCTATTCTTCCAAATCCGTTTATTCCTATTTTAGTACTCATTTCTACTTTGTTTTTGATTATTATACTGTGGTGATATTAAGCACCCTTCTTAGTTCATTATCAATTGGTCTTTGGCCTTTAATGGCAACTTCAAAATCAACAGAAGTAACTTTTTTGTCTGTTATTCCAATCATGACGTTACTTTCACCTCTCATTAATGCTTCCACAGCGCCTACTCCCAGTCTACTGGCCAGTACCCTGTCAAAACAGGAAGGTTTTCCGCCACGTTGAATGTGTCCAAGAACCGAAACCCGAATGTCATAACCGGGCATCTTTTCTCCTATGAATTCTGCAAGCTCAAAAATGTTCTTACCGCTTTTCTCTCCTTCAGCGACGACAATAATACTGGAGGTTTTGCCAGATTTCTGGCTCTTTTCCAAAGACCTCATCATGCGCTCAACGCCTTCATCTTCTTCGGGAATGAGAATTTCTTCGGCACCAGCTCCCACTCCACTGTTCATAGCAATATCACCGGCATCACGCCCCATGACCTCTACAAGGAAAAGCCTGTCGTGTGAACTTGCAGTATCCCGAATTTTATCAATGGCGTCAACTACTGTATTAAGAGCGGTATCGTAGCCTATGGTGTAATCTGTACCGTTAATGTCGTTATCAATGGTACCCGGAATTCCCACTACGGGGAAGTTATGTTCTTCATTGAATAAGATGGCACCAGTAAAGGTACCGTCCCCGCCAATTACGATCAACGCATCAATACCTGCATTTTTTAAATTCTCGTAAGCTTTTTGTCGACCTTCTTTGGTGATAAATTCCTTAGACCTGGCAGATTTAAGAAAGGTTCCACCCCGGTTGATTATATTTTTAACCGATCTTGCAGTGAGCTGTTCCAGGTCATTTTCAATTAATCCCTGGTACCCTCTATAAATACCTATACAATCTATTTCGTAATAAGCACAGCCTCGCACTACAGCTCTTATCGCGGCATTCATTCCAGGAGAATCCCCTCCCGAGGTCATTACTCCTATTTTTTTAATCTCTTTTGTCATTGACTCAAAGCTATTTCAATTAAATAATATAACCTAATTCCTTTAAAGACTAAAACGTTTGCGGTTAATAAATAATAAAAAAAGCTCTAAAAAAAGAGCTTTTTTAAAAAATTTATGATATTCATCACCTATTTGATAAATATTCTATACTCCCAGGGCTGAAAAATCATTTCTGCATCTTCTTCTAAATCAACGTTTCCTCCTTGCATGTAATTTGAAAATTTTCCCTGAAGATCTATATCAAAGCTTTGCTCTTCTGCTGTCAGGTTTGCAATGAAAATTACCTGTTCCCCGTTTTTGGAACGTTTAAAAGCAAGAATCTTATCGTTGGCAGAAGTCTCAAGCCGGTTATATGATCCCGCATTTTTACCACCGTCTAAAGCTTCATTTTCATTTTTCAATGTTCCAAGTTTAACCATTAAAGGCCATATCTCACCTTTTTCCTTTGGGATGGTGTCTTTTTCAAAGAATTTCAGGCGCTTTTCCATATCATATTCCTGTCCGCTGTAGATCAACGGCATCCCGGGGATTGTGTATGCCATTGCCAGCATTGTTTCCGAAGCATCTCCCATTCTTTCTTTCACGCTCCCACTCCAGGAGTTTTCATCATGGTTCGTAATAAAATTCATTAGAAAATCATCTTCCTGATAGGTTGTATCTATTTTTTGCATATACTCATCCCATGCCTCTACGGTAGCTTTCCCCTGGGCCAGGCCGTTCATAATATGATGTCCTTCCCAGTTATAACCCATATCAAAAGCTTTTTCAAAAAGGTCTTTATCCTCAGACTCTGCCAGCAGGAATAAAGGTTTAATGCTTTCAATTTCTTCTATTGTCTGTTCCCAGAATTCTGTAGGAACTTCGCCGGCAACGTCTGCTCTAAACCCATCAACATTAAATTCTTCAACCCAATATCTCATTTCTGAAGCCATCGCATCCCAAAGCTCTTTATTTTCATAATTTAGATCGGCGACATCTGTCCAGTTCCACGACTCCCCGGTTGCAGGATTCACAGGATCAATAATTTCTCCCTGCTCGTTCGTTGTGTAATATTCCGGGTGTTCCTCCAGCCAGTGGTGATCCCATCCCGTGTGATTCGCAACCCAATCAAGGATGACATAAATGCCATTTTCATGCGCTGTTTCTACCAGTTCTTGAAAATCCTCTTTTGTTCCGAAGTTTGGGTTTACATCAGTATAATCTGCAATCGCATAATAGCTTCCCAAATACTTTTTTCGCTCCTCGGGGTCTTCAATATCTTCAATGCTCAAATCTCCCGTAGCCTTTCTTTTAACTTCAGAAATAGGATAAATGGGCATCAACCAGATGATTTTCACCCCAAGTTCTTTTAACTGCGGAATTTCTTCTGTAAAAGCATCGAAAGTACCTTCAGGAGAATACTGGCGAATATTCGCTTCATAAATAACCGCAGATTCCATCATTTCGTCAGAAACAGGTTCGATTTCCTGTTCCTGTGCTGCTTCTGCAACAGGCTCCTGCTGATTTTCATTTTTGCAGCCCGCCAGGAATAGAATTCCTGCCAGTGCAATGACCATTTTTTTCATAATGTTTTGTTTTTATTCAACTTCAGTTACAGCTTAATCACCATAGAAGATTTCCCCGCAACTTCTAAAGAATCCTCAAGAGAAACCTCATTTTTAGATACTATATCATTCCCTGATTTTGCCCCGGCCAGTCCTTCAGAAAACCTGGAAAGATCAAGCTCTCTTTTCTCTTCACTGTTATTAATAACCACCATCACGCGATCTTCCTCATTGTATCTAAAATATACATACACATTATCCTGCGGAAGGTATTGCAACAGCTTACCTTCGTGCAGCACAGGATTGTCTTTTCTGAAATTGAGTAAGGTTTTGGTAAAATCGAAATATTCCTCCTGCTGCGGAGTTCTTCCCTCTTCAGAAAAGGCATTTTGTGCATCATTTTCCCAACCCCCGGGAAAATCGCGGCGAATATCACCGTCGCCCCTGGCTTTCTCTCCTCTCATCCCAATTTCATCTCCATAATACAGCTGCGGAATTCCGCGGGTAGTAAGTACCAGCGTCATCGCCAGCTTGTATTTGTCAACATCACCATCAAAGATCTCATTAATTCTTCCGGTGTCGTGGTTTCCGGCAAAAACCAGGAGGTTATTAATATCGGGATAAAGAAAATCATTGGCAAAATTGTCATAGGCTTTGATCATTCCACTGCCCCAGCTGGCGTCTTCATTATACATGGTTGTGATAGCATCGTGCAATGGAAAATCCATTACCGATGGCAAATTGGAGTTATAACTTTGGATGGCACCAATAGGCGAATCTTTCTGCCAGTAAGAGATCTGAGCCTGGTCATGCATCCAGACTTCTCCCACGATATTAAAGTTTGGATATTCTTCCATGACAGCTTTAGTCCATTCTGCAATTCCTTCTTTTTCGTTATAGGAATACGTATCTACTCTAAAACCATCAAGATCTGCAAATTCTATCCACCAAATGGCATTTTGAATGAGGTACTGCAGCACCAGCGGATTGCTCTGATTCAAATCTGGCATTGTAGAGGTGAACCAGCCGTCTTCATTAAGTCTGCGATCAACATCTGCCCGGTTTTGGTCAAACTGCGTCGTCATTCGGTAATTTGAGTTCTTATATCCCGGAAACTGGTGTATCCAGTCATAAGTGGGAAGATCTTTGATCATCCAGTGCTCTACACCCCAATGATTGGTCACATAATCCATAATCAACTTCATATCCCGCTCATGCATTTCGTCTGCCAGGCGGCGGTAATCTTCATTTGTTCCATAGCGGGGATCAATCCTGTAAACATCACTTTGCGCATAGGTGTGGTATGAGTAACGTGGATCGTTATCTTCCAGCAGCGGCGTACTCCAAATTGCAGTGACACCTAAATCTTCAAGATAATCCAGGTTTTGAATAACACCTTCAATATCGCCGCCATGTCTTCCGCCCTGTTCGCTCCTGTTGGCTTTTTCGGTCAATTCCGGGTGAGAATCGTTCGCAGGGTTTCCATTAGCAAACCTGTCAGGCATGATTAGATAAATTGCATCACTGGAATCAAAACCTTCGCGAAGCGCCGAGCCTTCTTCCCTCTCTCTAAATGTATAGGTTTCAGAAAAGGCAGTTTTTTTGCCCTTTTTGAATCTGAATTCAACCGTACCTGCAGGAATATCTCCGGAATTTACGGTGACAAAAAGATAATTAGGATTTTCTGTCTTGCGAATATTATTGATAATGACTCCTTCTGAACCTTCCACCTCGTATTGAGCAATCTCATCTCCATAGAACATGATCTGCAAGTCCTCCAGGTTCATATCGCTCCACCAAAAAGGTGGTTCTACCCTTTCTACCTGTGCCTGCAAGCTTATACTTCCGAAGAAACAAAGCAGGAAAATAACTTTTTTCATCTTTAAATAATTTTTTGAATTGATATCTCTCCCGGTGCTCGTTATATGGTTACCAGGTTATTTGGTTCTACAGTGAGTAACTCACCTTTTACGTAAAGCTCCAGCGGTTTTTCACCTTCCAGAGTAAAAGATGTTTGTCCCGGTGCTACATTTATTTTAAGGACCTGGCCGCGGAAGTTTACTTTAAAGGAGTAGCTTTTCCATTGCTCCGGAATCCGCGGGTTGAAAGACAATTTTCCGTCAACGACTCTCATTCCGCCGAATCCCTCCACGATACTCATCCAGGTACCCGCCATGCTCGTAATATGGCAGCCTTCTTTTACCTCGTTATTATAATCATCAAGATCTAATCGTGAAGTGCGCAGATAAAATTCATATGCCTGCTCCATTCTTCCTAACACTGCCGCCTGGATGCTGTGAACGCATGGTGAAAGTGAAGATTCATGAACAGTAAGAGGTTCATAAAAATCAAAATGCCGCTCCAGCTCTTCATAAGAAAAGTGATTTTCAAAGAAATAAAACCCTTGTAGCACATCTGCCTGTTTTATGTAACAGGATCGTAAAATGCGGTCCCAGCTCCACTTTTGGTTGATAGGCCGCTGCGATTTGGAAAGTTCGGAAACCGGGATGATTTCCTTATCCAAAAAGTTGTCTTGTTGTAGGAAAACCTGGTATTTTTCAGAATAAGGAAAGTACATCTTTTCTGCCACATCTTTAATATTCTGAATTTCCTCTTCTGTCAAAGAGGTTTTTTTCATGATCCTGTCGTAATCTGTAGTATATTCCGTTTTGACTTTCTCAAGGTTTTCAAAGCAAAACTCGATACACCATTTTGCAATGTAGTTGGTGTACCAGTTATTATTGACATTGTTTTCGTACTCGTTTGGACCGGTTACGCCAAGAATTACATATTTTTCCTTTTGTGTGCTGAAAGTTGCCCGCTGCTGCCAGAACCTTGCAATTGCAATCATTACTTCAAGTCCCTTTTTTGGAATGTATTCGTAATCTCCCGTGAAATTCACGTAACGGTTGATCGCAACAATCATGGCTCCATTACGGTGAATTTCTTCAAATGTAATTTCCCATTCGTTATGGCTTTCTTCCCCGTTCATGGTGACCATTGGGTACAAGGCTGCACCATTAGAAAAGCCTAATTTTTCGGCATTTTCTATGGCTTTATCGAGATGGTTGTAGCGATACGTGAGAAGGTTTCTTGCAACCTCCTGATCTTTTGTGGCCATATAAAAAGGAATGCAGTAAGCTTCGGTGTCCCAATAAGTACTCCCGCCGTATTTTTCACCGGTAAAACCTTTAGGACCAATATTTAATCTTGCATCTTTCCCTAAATACGTTTGATTCAGCTGAAAAATATTAAACCTGATTCCCTGCTGCGCCTTCACATCGCCTTCAATAGAAATATCGGCCATTTCCCAAATTCCTGCCCAGGCTTGCTTCTGCTCCTGAAGGAGATTTTTAAAGCCGGTCTCAAAAGCTTCTTCTAAAACCCCTTTTGCAGCATCTATTAGACCAGGTCTTTCATGATTCATATCTGTCACATAACCCGCAAACTTCTGAAGGGAAACCTTTTCGCCTTTCTTCACTTTCGTTGCATAGTGATGGCTGATCTTTTCTTCTTCGGAAGAACCTTCAGGAGAAATGTTCAGGATCTTTCCATTTTTCAGAAGGCGGGACTCCATATAGGTGCAGACGTGATATTCGGTTTTTAACGTCTTGGAAATGATAAAGCCCTGTCGCTCCTCATTCTGCACTTCCAGGGTTTTCCAGAATTTTTCTTCCCAATTGGCATCTTCATTAGTAATCCCGCTGTCGATGTAAGGCTCAAAAACAATTTCAGCATCAGAATTCAGCACTTCAAGCTCATAGTTTATAGCGCCCAGTTCATCGCGTTCAATAGATAAAAAACGGGTGATCCTCACAGAAATTTCAAGGTCATTTTGCATGACGGCCGTAAAACTTCTTTCGTAATTTCCCTCCTGCATGTTCAACTCTCTGCGATAATCTCTCACAGATTTACACCTATAAAGGTCAAGAGCTTCACCGTTGATGTTTACATTGATACCAATCCAGTTGGGCGCGTTCAATACTTTCGCAAAAGTTTCAGGGTAGCCGTTTTTCCACCAGCCCACTTTGGTTTTGTCCGGGTAATAAACTCCCGCGATGTAATTCCCCTGAAAAGTAGGCCCGGAATACTGTTCCTCAAAATTGGCGCGCTGCCCCATGGCACCGTTCCCAAGGCTAAAAAGGCTTTCTGAAGATTTCACCCTTTCAGGCTCAAAACCTTCTTCTATGATTGACCAGTTGTTTGGTTTTATATAATCCTGATTCATTTGTTTCTTACTTTGTAACTATTTTTTCCAAAAATTCTATATCTATTTCGGTTGCATCTGCAAAAATATGATCGGCCTGCTTCAGCACAATTTCTTCACCTAAGCCTATACTGGTCATTCCCGCCACATTTGCTGCTTCTATTCCAGCGACGGAATCTTCAAAAACGATACAGTCTGCCGGCTTCATGTGAAGTTTTTCAGCAGCAATGAGGAAGACTTCGGGATCTGGTTTGGCCCTGGAAACATCATTCCCATCCACTATTGCTGCAAATCTGTCGTGGATTTTAAGGCTTTTAAGTATGGGGCGGGCATTTTTGCTTGCAGAACCGAGTGCAAAAGGAATATTGTTCGCAGTTAAATAATTCAGGGTTTTCTCGACCCCGGGTAGTAAATCTTCTTCAGACATTGAAGAGATACTGCTGAGATAGTCTTCATTTTTCTCCTTCATCAATCTCTCAAAATCTTCTTCGGAAACCTCCTTTTTGCCCCACTTCAGGATTCGCTGAAGTGATAAAACCCGGCTCACACCTTTAAGTTCTTCATTCTGCTCAAGACTAATGTCAAAACCTAAATTATTGGCCATTTTACGCCAGGCCAGATAGTGAAATTTAGCGGTATCAACGATGACGCCGTCCAAATCAAAAATTACTGCTTTATTCTGCATCTATATTTAATCTTTTATTCGTTTTTACCCTTAGCGTTAGTAGACCTGCGAGGATCATTGAAAATCCTCCTACTATGAGGGCATAAATTGGTTCATTATTGAAAAGTTCCTTTACCAGAAAACCAAGAATGGTTGCTGCAACAATCTGCGGAATGACAACAAAGAAGTTAAAAACTCCCATGTAATATCCCATTTTTGCCGATGGCAGCGATCCTGAAAGCATAGCATACGGAATGGACAAAATACTTGCCCAGGCAATTCCCACACCTATCATTGACAAGAGCAGTCCTGCTTTACTTGATAAAAAGTATATTGAGATAAGGCCAATTCCACCAAAGGTGAGAGCCAACAGGTGCGTAATTTTATTACTGGTTCTTTTTGCCAGCACCGGGAGTAGAAAAGCTACTGCCGCAGCCACACCATTGTAAACAGTAAACATTACCGTCACCCAGTCTGCTGAATCGTTGTACAGTTCAGAAGTTGGGTCTAAAGCGCCAAATACATGCCCGGTTACGGCCGGAGTGGTGTATATCCATAAAGAAAAAAGCGCAAACCATGAAAAGAATTGTACCCAAACCAACTGCTTCATGGTTTCGGGCATGTTGAGCATATCTGTAAGAATTACAGTAAAGCCATTCTTCACGTTGCTCTTCCGAAGCCTTGAAGCTATCATAAAAAGAATTCCCACAAGAAGAAGACCTATAAATAGAATATACAACTCTTTGGTAAGCCCGTAGAAATAGATAAGAAAGGTGAAAATTCCTCCAATGAGTAACATGGTTAATCCGGTTATAAATTGACTTTGTATATTTTTACCTTTATCCTGTACTTCTATTTTCTCTGGGCGGGTTTCTTTTTCAGTCTTCTCAAATACTGCCAACTCTTCGGGAGAATATTCCTTTGTTTTAAAAACCGTCCATAAAACAGCAGAGAGGAACGCTATACCACCTACATAAAATGACCATTTTACAGAATCAGGAATTTCTCCCGCCGGGGCTGTGTTGCTTACTCCAAACCAGTTGGAAAACATATATGGCAATAAAGAACCTACTACTGCACCGGTTCCAATGAAGAAACTTTGCATTGCAAAACCGAGGGTGCGTTGGCGGTTGGGCAGATTATCCCCCACAAAAGCCCTGAAGGGTTCCATGGAAATATTTATGGAAGCATCCATGATCCACAGTGTTCCTGCTGCCACCCAGAGACTGGGCGAATTGGGCATGACAAATAAAGCAATGGAAGAAAGTATTGCGCCAATTAGGAAATAAGGGCGCCTTCTTCCCAGCCGGGTCCAGGTCCTGTCACTAAAATATCCCACAATAGGTTGAACCAGAAGGCCCGTGACGGGAGCTGCAATCCAAAGAATTGGAATATCCTCTACGTTTGCTCCTAATGTTTCAAAGATTCTGGAAGTGTTTGCATTTTGGAGAGCAAATCCAAACTGTATACCCAGGAAACCGAAACTCATGTTCCAGATTTCCCAAAAACTTAGGGTGCGTTTTTGCATATCGTATTTATTAGATTACGATAAGCACTAAGACTTATCAAAACTTAAATGGTAGTGAAAATATAAGTTCTGACAATTTTGGACTCAAATATAGTTAATTTTTTAAATCTGCAAAGCTAAATTAAGAAGGGTTGATTCCCTTTGAATAAGACTGGTTTCGATGATTTCGGTAGTAAACTTCTCTTCTACCTGAGAAGGATTCTCCAATTTATCAATTAAAAGATGTGCGGCTTTTGCACCCATTTGTGCCCCATGCTGACTCACGGTAGTTAAGCTGGGAATAAATCTTTTAGATAATTCACCATTAGTAAAACTCACTACAGAAACATTTTCGGGCACCTTTAATCCTCTCTGGCTTAAGCCTCGAATAGCACTTACAGAAAATTGTTCATTTACCGCAAAAATACCATCCACTTTTTGTTCACTTAAGAATTTTATGATTTCAGACTCACTATTTGCAACATCTTCGATCTTCAAAATGAGGTTTTCATCTATTGCTATGTTGTTTTCCTGTAATGCCTGTTTATAGCCTTCAGTACGCAATTTACCTACACTAACGTAATCTACCGTGGTTATAATCGCTATTCTTTTGCATCCTGTTGTTATTAGATGCTGCACCGCCTTCCTTGCACCTTCACTGTCATCAATGATAACCTTATCACAATCTATTTCATCTACCACCCTGTCAAAGAGGACCACGGGCATTCCCTGATTTATAACTTCTGAGATATGATGATAATCTCTCTTTTGCTGTGTTTCCTTGGCCACCGATATAATAAAACCATCTATACTGCCATTTGCGAGCATCTCCATGTTCATTACCTCTTTATCAAAAGAATTGTTTGAAAGACAAATAATAACATTATAACCTTTCTGGTTGGCCACCTGCTCAACTCCACTGATCACCGTCGTAAAAAAATGATGAATGATTTCGGGAATGATTATTCCAATAGTACGGGTTTGCCGGTTTTTAAGGCTAAGGGCGATATTGTTCGGCTTGTAATTGTAAAGCTTAGCAAATGCCTTGATCTTTTGGCGGGTATCTTCACTAATCTCTTCGCTATCGCGTAAAGCCTTAGATACTGTTGAGACCGCGACATCCAGTTCACGCGCTATTTGCTTCAGAGTTAATTTAGGTTTCATTTTTAATAATATATGGTGCTTGGGATAATTGATTTGACAAAAATATGACTAATTAATGATAATCCCTTACAGAAGAAAGTTTTCAACACGAAATCGTTTTCGGCGGGTCGAAACGCCGTTCATCCCCTTTTATTGCTGGCTTTTTACCTACATTTATGCTCAGGTAGTGAAAATATACAGTTAAATTATTAAACTAATATTAAATTTATGAGAACATTATTTAAAGGCACGTTGGTCCTGCTGTTTATGCTTCCAATGAGCTTTTTTGCACAATCTACCGTTACCGGAATTGTTACGGAACGGGATACGGGGATGCCAATTCCCGGAGCAAACATTATCATCCAGGGCACCAATAACGGTACCACCACCAATTTTGATGGGGAATACACCCTGGAAGGTGTAAACCTGGATGATGTCATTGTTTTCTCTTACATAGGGCTGGCTTCGCGTGAAGTACCTTACACAGGACAGGAAACCATCAACGTTTCTTTGATTCCAGACGCAGCTGTTTTGGAAGAAGTAGTCCTTATTGGATACGGAAGCACCAGGAGACAGGATGCCACCGGTGCTGTTGAGCAAATATCTACAGAAGAATTCAACCAGGGAGCAATTGTTTCTCCCGAACAGTTGATTTCAGGTAAATCTGCCGGGGTGCGCATCATCGGCGGAAATGGAGCTCCTGGAGGAGGTGGTGAAATAAGGATTCGTGGAGGATCTTCTCTTTCAGCCAATAACTCTCCCCTTATCGTAGTAGACGGAATTCCATTAGACCAGCGTGGCGTGCAGGGTGTAAGAAACCAGCTCAATGCAATTAACCCAAATGAAATTGAGGACTTTGTAGTTCTTAAGGATGCATCTGCCACAGCCATCTATGGTTCCAGAGCATCAAACGGGGTTATTCTTATAACTACCAAAAAAGGGAAAAAAGGAGCACCTTTAAAATTTGAATATAGTTTAAAAGCTTCGGTAGGTACTGTAACAGATTACGTAGATGTACTTGATGCCAATGAATTTAGAGCGCTTGTAGAATCTGCTCCGGGTACAGATCCCAGCCTTCTGGGAGACGCCAACACTAATTGGCAGGATGAAATATACCAAACTTCTGTTGGAGCAATTCACAATCTCACAGTAACACAGGGATTCGAGAATTTCTACTATAGATTGAACTATAACAACACTTCTCAAACAGGGGTCTTAAAATCTGATCTATACCAAAGAAATGCTTTAAACATTGCTTTAAACGGTGATCTTTTGGACAATGACCTCAAACTTACTCTTACTGCTAAGGGAAGTATTGACCAGAACAATTTTGCAGATGAGGGAGCTATAGGGTCTGCAATTGCTTTTGCACCCACTCAGCCCGTTTACGCGCCGGGAAACCGTTACGGTGGATTTTATGAATGGACAGATGCAAACGGAGTGGCTTTGCAACAGGCAACCCGTAACCCGTTAGCACTGCTTGAGCAATACACTGGCGAGGGAAGTACAAAAAGGATCATTTCTAATTTTAATATTGATTACAGAATTCCTTTTGTTGACGATTTAAGGTTTAATTTAAACGCTGGTGTGGATTATTCCGAAAACGATGGAAATAATTTCAGGCCTACTACTTCCGCAGTCGTTCTTCAAAGCATAGCTGCTGAAGAAAATTACTGGGGATTTAACAGAAACACTCTTTTAGACTTCTACTTTAACTATAAACCTTACATCGATGCCATCTCTACAAATGTGGATCTAACAGTGGGTCATTCCTATCAGGAATTTTTCATTTCAAGTCAGCTGGAATATACAGATGAAAATGTGGAAGGGAATTGGTTTCTTGAGCCAATCAGCCTTAACCGTAATGCATTGGAATCTTATTTTGCCCGTGCCAGTTTTGATATTGACGACCGTTTTTTAATTTCCGGTAGTTATAGAATGGATGGTTCATCGAGGTTTAGCAAAGAGAACCGATGGAGTTCTTTTCCTGCTGTCTCTGTAGGATGGAAATTGAACAATGAAGATTTTCTTGTGGATTCGGGAGTTATTTCCGAATTAAAACTAAGAGCAGGATATGGTGTTACCGGAAATCAGGAAATTGGCCCGAACTATGGATATATTGGGTATTACACACCCAGTATTACCGGTGCCAGCTATCAGTTTGGTAACCAGTTCTACCCTACTCTACGTCCTGAAGAATATGACAGAGACCTGCAGTGGGAAGAATTACAGACCTACAATGCCGGTATTGATTTTGGATTCTTTAATGACAGGTTTAGCGGTAGTGTAGATGTTTACCACAGAACAACAAAGAATCTTCTTGCTGTAGTGCCTGTACCCGCCGGTGCAAACCTTAGCGATCAATTACTAACCAACGTTGGTGAAACCGTAAGTAAGGGAGTTGAAGTAGGATTGAACGGGGAACTTATTAGAACAGATAACGTTAGCTGGAACCTTAATTACAACATCACTTTTCAGGACCTGGAGATCACAAAATTATCTTTAGGTGAAAACCCTAACTTTTTTATTCCGCAGGGAGGAATAAGTGGTGGTGTTGGAAATACCATCCAGTTGTGGAAAACAGGTATTGATCCTACTACTTTCTTTGCATACCGCCAGGTTTATGATGAGAACAATAATCCTATTGAAGGTGCTTATGTAGATGTAAATGGAGACAATGCTATAACAGAAGCTGATCGTCAACCTTATAAAAAGGCATCCCCAGACTTCTTTATGGGATTAACAAATACCTTTAATTATAAAGATTTCGATTTTAGTTTTACCTTTAGAGGAAGCTTTGGAGGTTATATGTACAACAACACACAGTCCAGCATTGGCTTTTTAGGTGCAGGTACTGTGACCCCTCAACCTTACTACTCGAACTTTAACTCTAATGTACTGGAATCTGAATTTGAAGAAAGTCAGTTCTTTTCAGATTATTACATAAGAAGCGCAGATTTTGTGAAGCTTGACAACATTTCCGTAGGATATCTTTTTGCCGGCGAAAAAGTTGATTTTCGTGCTTCTCTTACAGCAAGCAACGTATTAACTATAACTAATTACGAAGGACTTGATCCTGAAATCTCAGGAGGTATAGATAACAACTTCTATCCAAGGCCAAGAACGTTTGTACTTGGACTCGATGTTACGTTTTAATAAATATTAAAATCTTAAATATGTACACTAAGTTTAAATCAATCTTAATCATCTTTCTGAGCCTTAGCATCCTGGGCTCTTGTGAAAGTGAACTGGAGTTAACTCCGGAAGATAACCGGCAAGGCCCTGAAGACATTTTTCAGGATCCTGCCGCCTACAAACAGTTCCTGGCTAAGCTCTATGCAGGTCTTGCAGTGAGCGGACAGGAAGGACCTGCAGGAGATCCAGACCTTATAGGGCTGGACGAAGGATTTTCGCAATACATGCGATTATACTGGATGTTGCAGGAACTACCAACGGATGAAGCCTTGATTGGTTGGAATGACGCAGGCTTGCCTGAACTAGTAGGCCAAACCTGGACCTCAGGAAATCCATTCATCAGGACCATGTACTCAAGGATCCTTTACCAGGTGGCGCAAACCAATGAATTCCTTAGACAGTCTAGTGAATCAAACCTTGATTCCTACGGAATTAGTGAAGCAGACAGGGAGACTATCCGCCAGTTTCGTGCTGAAGCTAGATTTCTAAGGGCTTTGAGTTACTATCATGCTTTAGACCTCTATGGTAACCCGCCTTTCATTACTGAAGATGATCCAGTAGGTGCCTACCTCCCGGAACAGATTGAACGTGCTGAATTATTTAGCTATATCGAAAGCGAATTACTTGAAATAGAAAGCCAGATCGTTGCCGCCAGGCAAAATGAATACGGTCGTGCAGATCGTGCTGCCGTTTGGACACTTTTGGCAAAGCTGTACCTCAATGCTGAAGAATATACAGGTACTGCCCGTTATGCAGACGTGGTAAATTATTCTCAAAAAGTAATTGACGCCGGTTATACATTGGTTGATGATTATCAAAAGCTTTTTCTGGCAGACAACAATGAGAATGGAGCACAACAGGAAATCATATTTCCCATTGCTTTTGACGGTATCAACACCAATTCCTACGGAGGCCTAACCTTTATCATTCACGCTGCCATAGGAGGTAGCATGGATCCTGCAGAATTTGGGGTAAATTCCGGTTGGGCAGGCTTAAGAACCACACCAACATTTGTAAATCTTTTTCCTGATGGTGCCGATTCCCGGGATGAAAGGGAAATGTTTTATACAGATGGTCAAAACCTGGAAGCAGATGATCTTACCAGCTTTAGCGATGGATATGCCGTAGCCAAATATAAGAACGTAGACGTAGACGGCAACCAGGGAAGTGACCAGACAGGGGAGCATGTAGATACAGATTTTCCAATGTTCAGGTTGGGTGATGTTTACCTGATGTACGCCGAAGCAGTATTGCGAGGAGGCGGTGGCAGCATGGACGAAGCTCTTGGTTATATCAATGATCTACGAGAAAGAGCTTATCCCGAAAACCCTGATCTTGTTTCATCTCAGGATTTTGATTTGAATTTAATTCTGGCAGAACGCGGAAGAGAACTCTACTGGGAAGCCCATCGCAGAACAGATCTCATTCGGTTTGGAAGGTTTACAGATCAAGGAGTTTGGGCCTGGAAAGGACTGGTGCCACAAGGTACTACTACAGCAGGTTATCGTGACCTTTACCCACTACCTGCTTCAGATTTAGGGGTCAATACCAATTTAACACAAAATCAAGGATATTAATTATAAAACTAAGACAATGAAAAGATTACCAATATTCATATTAGCCTTTTTTGCGCTTGCAGGATTCAATTCCTGTTCCAGCGACGACGATGTGGTTTTCATCGCACAGCCAGATCCTGAAGGAATCAGCTTTATGAACAGTTTCGCATCCACTTACGTTCTTACTGATGCCACAGCAGAAAACACAGCCGAACGCTTTGTGTGGAATGAAATAGATGTAGAAGTTCCCACCAACATCACCTATGAATTACAGGGAGCACCCACAGAAAGTTTTGACAATTATACTGTTTTAGGAACAAGTTCAACAAACAATCTTGCCATTACCGTAAATCAACTAATGAGCCTTGCTGAAGAAGCCGGGCTGGATAATGACCCGGCAACAGAAGATATGCCTAACAGTGGAACCCTATATTTTCGAGTGGTAGCTTCCCCTGGAACTGCAGGTGAAATGGCACAAACTTCCGCAGTACAATCTTTAACCATAGTACTTCCTGAAGCTACAGAAGAAGAGGAAGAAATCCTTCAAAATTTCTATTTTGTAGGTAACGCCACTCCCGACAACTGGAACAATAACGGCAATAACTTCCCACTTTACAGAGATGCAGAGAATCCAAACATTTACTACTACACAGGAAAATTTCTTGCAGGAGAATTTAAACTTCTGGAAGTGCTTGGGCAATGGCAGCCACAATGGGGATTAAATGAAGGGGAAGTGACCAACAGTGATATCCTTGGTGGAGATCCGGGAGCATTTGTTGTGGATACAGAAGGCTACTACCACTTTGAGATCAATGTAGATGAAATGACTTACACTATGGAAGAATATGACGCCAGCGGCGCAACGACTTACGAAACTATTGGAGTTTTAGGTGATGCCACTGCCGGCGGTTGGGATGTTGATATGGATATGACCCAGTCAGACTTTAATCCACATATCTGGTATGCTCATGATGTTGAGCTTTTAGATGGTGAGATCAAGTTTAGAGCTGCCGATGCCTGGGATGCAAGCTGGGGAACAGACTCCGGAGCACTTTCAGATGTTGCCACTCTTGGAGGACCAAACATTCCTGTAGAAGCTGGAGTATACGATATCTGGTTTAATGACCTCACCGGAAGATACCTTCTTATACCTGAAGTTTCTGAAGAAGAATAACAACAAACTAAACTTCCAAAAGGCTGCTTTACGGCGGCCTTTTTTGATTAAACTAAAAACGATGACAACAAAGAATTTTTTTTATCCGTTCCTGGTAATGCTTCTGTTAATGACAGCCGCATGCTCTAAGGATGATGACAACACAACACCCGATCCTGATGGTGACGGCGGGGATCCCGTAGATCCACCCGTAGAACAGGCTGAAGCCCTTAATCTTGAAGATTATGACAATGGCTCCGGAGTCATGATGCAGGCGTTTTACTGGGACGTTACCCCGGTTGGAGACTGGTGGAACCTTTTAGCTGACGATATGAATGATTGGGCAGCTAATGGGATTGACAGGATCTGGTTACCCGTTGCCACAAAAGGGCAATCTGGCGCCGGCGGAATGGGTTATGACATTTCTGACTATTTTGATTTTGGAGAATTTGACCAGCATGGAAGCGTGGAAACCCGCTTCGGTTCCCGGGAAGAACTTGAAAATCTAATTGCTGCAGCTCACGAAAACAACATAGAAGTCATTGCAGATATCGTGATCAATCACAATTCCGGCGGAGGTTTAGAGTACAATCCTTACAGGGAGAAAGACACCTACACCCTCTTTAACGAAGCACATGGAAATGCCTCAGGCATGTTCAATCGTGATTACGAAAATTTTTATCCTAACAGCACGAGCCCATATGATGACGGCAGTCTTTTCTATGAAGAAACCAACCTCGATCATAACCAGGAATATGTGCAAAACTGGCTTTGGAAGGACGAAAATTCTGTAGCAAAATACTATATGAATGAAATAGGCTTTGACGGCTGGAGATTTGATTATGTTTTAGGATATGAGCCCTGGGTTGTAAAAGAATGGCTGGATGAAGTCGGCGGATTTTCAGTTGCTGAACTCTGGAACGGCGATGCCTCCGTACTGGAAGAATATGTTGAAGAGACAGGAAGCGGTGCCTTCGATTTTGCCACTTTTTACAAACTGGAAGAAGCATTTGACCGCTATGACGACCTTAACAATCTTACCGGAAATATGTTATGGCAAAGCTATCCTGAAAAAGCCGTAACCTTTACTGCAAATCATGATACCGAAAAAGACACTGAAGAAGATAATGTGATCGCTGCGGAAAACAAGATGAAAGCATACTCATTCATTCTAACCCATCCGGGGTATCCTACCATTTTTTACCTGGATTACGTGAATGAAGATTTCCAGGAGGAGTTGCAAAGACTTATGTTGATCCACAACACACTGGCGACAGGAGATGTGAAAGTCCTTTATGTAGATGATGATGAATATGTCATGAAGAGAACGGGAACTGCAAATAATCCCGGTCTCATTCTTTACATCAGCACTAACGATGGGATCAAAAGAAGAAGTATCAATACCGGCTGGAATTCTACTCCTGTAATGGATTATAGTCTTAACACAACCTTCACCACAATCACAGGTGAAAATGGAAATGCTGAAATTGAAGCCCCGGCAAACGGTTATGCAGTATATTCAATAATGGAATAGAAAAACATTTTTAAATAATTAAAGAGGCTGTCTAATAAGCTTTGGAAACGTTTTTCTGAATTTATTTCAGA
>JACLAD010015491.1_pt1 | contig 24894 bp, 23 predicted proteins | sample 8027901 | NCBI WGS metagenome assembly JACLAD01 (sample SAMN15725071, study PRJNA655200) | protist metagenome | isolation source: fluorescence activated cell sorting (FACS) single amplified genomes of... | place: Spain: Blaines Bay Microbial Observatory, Mediterranean Sea | collected 2016-07-05 | reverse complement strand
ACCCGCAAACCAAAAGCTTCGGCGAATTTCCCGCATGGTGGGAGGCCAACAAGGACCGCTTTCACAACAAACGGATCGCGATGTTCTGCACCGGCGGCATCCGCTGCGAAAAATCTACGAACTTCCTAATCGGTCAGGGTGTAGAGGATGTGTATCACCTGAAGGGTGGTATCCTGAAGTACCTTGAAGAGGTCCCAAAGAACGACAGCACATGGGACGGAGAATGTTTCGTCTTTGATGCGCGGGTCAGCGTGGGGCATGGGTTGGAAGAAGGCCCTCATGTTCTGTGTTATGCCTGCCGCAGACCTCTGTTGCCTGAGGACCGCGCGCGCCCCGAGTACGAAGAAGGCGTATCGTGCCATCAGTGCGCCGATGAAACGTCAGACGCCGACAAGGCCCGTTTCCGCGAACGCCAAAAGCAGATCGCGCTGTCAAAGGCGCGGGGCGAAAACCACGTGGGCCCCAAAGTCTGACTGGTCATCGCGCGCGATTTAGGGTGAGGTCTGCCCAAAGGAGACACGCCCATGATCACACCCGAACTGCTCACCACCATCCGGTCGAAATTCGCCCATGTGGACGCGTGCCCGTTTCAGGGACCGCGCGTGTTTTTTGAAAATGCAGGCGGGGCGCTGACCCTTAAGGCAGCCGTAGAAACATCGGCGCGGTTTGCCGCCATCCCCGACAATCAAGGGCGCGATAATCCGGCGGCCCATGCGCTGATGGACATAATCGCGGACGCGAAAGCAGCGGCGATGGAGTGGTTCAATGCGCCCGGCGGTCAGGTGTTCGTCGGCGAAAGCGGGACGGAACTGTTGTTCCGTTTAATCCGTACTGCGGTGGCAGGCACATCAGGCGGCGTGCTGTTGGGGTCTACGGTTGAACACCCCGCGTCGCGGTCTGCCATGGGTCACTGGGCGGACAAATTCAGCCGCGATTACCGGCTGGTGCCCCACGACGATACGCTTGGGCTGGTCACAGCGGAGGCCTACGCAGCGGCGGTCACGCCGGACACCAAGGTGGCGACGATCTTGCACACCTCACCGGTGACGGGGATGGGCATGGATCTGGCGGCAATTTCGGCCGCGATCCGTGCTGTCGCGCCGGAGTGTTTCATTATCGTCGATGGCATCCAGCATGCGTCCCACGGGTTGGTCGATCTGACAGCGGCGGATGTGGATGGCTATGTAGTGTCGCCCTACAAGGTTTTCTCACGCCATGGATATGGCGTAGCATGGGTGTCCGACCGGTTGACCTCCCTTGGGCCAGAACAACTGGCAGGCGGACCCGACGCCGCATGGGAGTTCGGCACACGGGACACCGGTGCCTATGCGACCTTTCATGACGTCGTCGACTATTTCGATTGGCTCGGTGGACAAGTCGGTTCGGCGGACACACGACGTGGCCGGATTGAAGATGCGGGTGCCGCCATTAAGGCCCATGAACGCACTTTGTGCGACGCCATGATCGGTGGGATTGGCAACCTCAAAGGGTTGGCGGACTACGATGGCGTGACGATCATCGGCGGCGCCGATAATCCTGCGCGTGAAGGGTTGGTCTGCTTTTATGCCAACGGCCACACGTCGGCCGATATTGTCGCGGCGCTCAACGCCGAGGGTGTGCGAACCCATGTTCGTAAGGCCGACCACTACAGTGGAAATATTCTGACGCCCTTGGGGCAAGAGGCAGCCGTGCGCGTTTCAATGTGCCACTACAACAGCATGGCTGAGGTCACGCGGTTTTTGTCGGTCATCGCTGAGGTGATGTAGAAAGGGCCGCCCATCGTGTATGGGCGACCCTTGGTCTCTAGGCCGCCGCCGCGGCCGTATCCAATTTTGGATAGTCGGTGTACCCGGTTTCGTCCCCACCATAGAAAGTGTCTTGATCGGCCTCAGCCCATGCGGCACCCTGCCGGATACGTTCGGGCAGGTCTGGATTGGCGATGAAGGGCCTGCCGAACGTGACAGCATCGGCGTGCCCGCTTTCTATCGCCTCTTCGGCGCGGGCCTGATCATAGCCGCCATTGGCGATGTACAGCCCTGACGTGAAATTTTTACGCAGGGCTTCCGTCAATTTGCCGTCGCTCTCATTGCCCGGGAAGTTTTCCACCACATGCAAAAAGGCAATCTGTTCGTCGCTCAATGCGCTGTAGATCTGTGCAAAATGGCCTTCTGGGTCGCTGTCTGACATGTCATGGGCCTGCCCGAGGGGGGACAAACGGACGCCAATGCGGCCACGTTCCCAGTGCGTCGCAACAGCACCAATCGTCTCGCGCACAATGCGCAAGCGGTTCTCGAGCGAGCCTCCGTAAGCATCATCGCGCGTGTTCACACCATCCTGAAGGAATTGATCCAAAAGATAGCCGTTGGCGGCATGGACCTCGACCGCGTCAAAGCCTGCAGCTTTGGCCATGCGGGCGGCACGTTCAAATTGGCCGATGACCTCATGAATGCCGTCGACGGTCAAAGCTTCGGGTTTGGACGTATCCGTGAAACCATCTGCCGTGAAAGTCTGCGCCTCCGCCGCGACATCCGTAGACGACACCGGACTGCGGCCCTCAGGCAAAACAGAAGTATGGCTGATCCGGCCCACATGCCAAAGCTGGATGCACATACGGCCGCCAGCCGCGTGCACCGCATCATTGATCTTACGCCATCCGGCAACCTGTGCGTCGGTGTGGATGCCTGGGGTCTGGATGTATCCTTTGCCCATAGGATCAATTTGGGTGGCTTCCGTCCAGATCATGCCGGCACTTGCGCGCTGCGCATAATAATCTGCGGCCTTTTCCCATGGCACACCATCATCATGGGCGCGGTTGCGGGTGAGAGGGGCCATAAGAACACGGTTCGGCAGTTCCAGCGGTCCCATCGCTAGGGGTTGAAGAAGGGGAGAGGTCATTTGCGTCATCCTATTGCGAATTGCGTTCTTGAAAGGGTTCGAGCGCGTCCTGCGCATCATCAGCGTGATTTACATCACCGTCACCGGACCAATCACCCTCTAGGCGGTTGGCGTCTTTCATGTCATTGGGAAGTTCGCGGGCCAGATCGGCCACCGGAGGATCATCGCGATCCACTTCCTCAAGACGAATGTCACGATTCTCGCCCGGCGTGATTTCGGTCAAATCCTGGGTCTCGGCGCGGCTTTCAGGCTGGGTGCTGTCTGTTGTCTTGTCTGCCATGGGAGTTCTCCTTTGGGGGAAGAACCCATGGCAGGCAAAAAGGTTCAGGGGAACTGCGGGAATTCGCCCGGTCCTTCATTCATCTGGCCCAACAAAACTCCCGCCGGAGGCCAAATTCTCAAAGAGAATTTGCACCAAAATCCTTTCAGGATTTTGTCACCCCTAGAAGTCGAGGTTTTCGACAGACAAAGCGTTCTGCTGGATAAACTCGCGGCGCGGTTCAACCACATCGCCCATCAGCTTGGTGAACAGGTCATCGGCTTCAGCCAAGTCTTCGACCTTGACCTGCAACAACGTCCGCGCATCGGGGTCCAACGTCGTTTCCCACAGCTGGTCGGGGTTCATTTCGCCCAATCCTTTGTAGCGCTGCAGGGACAGGCCACGTTCGCCTTCTTCCAAAATCGCTTTCAGCAGATCAAGCGGGCCGTAAATGTTCTGCACCCTGTCCTTGCGGATCAGCGTGGCAGGCTGGGAATAGACGTCCTGCAGATGTTGGGTGAAGGACCCTGACTTGCGCGCCTCTCCGGACCGCAACATCGGACCGTCCAGCGTGCGGACTTCTTCGACGCCGCGAAGGATGCGGGTCAGGCGGATGCCTTTGTCTTGCGTAATCCGACCCTGCCAGCCGCGCTCCCATTCCAGCGCGATCAGGTCCAGACGGGCAGCAACGCGGTCCGCCACGCCTTGCAGATCACTGTCCACCGCACCAGCCACAAACGCGCCGGCAATGGCCGCCTGTTCGAGGATGTGACGAGGGTAGTGGGTCGGGAAGGCATCAAGCACACGCTTCAGCCGGCCAGCTTCGTCGACGACACGGCGCAGGTCGGCGCCGGTGATTTCTTCGCCGTTGCCCTGCCGCAGCATCGCACCTTCGACGCCCTGTTCGGTCAGGTAATTGTCCATGGCGGCCTGATCTTTCAGGTACACCTCGGACTTGCCACGGCTGACTTTGTACAGCGGCGGCTGCGCAATAAACAGGTGCCCGCGTTCGATCAGTTCCGGCATCTGACGGAAGAAGAACGTCAGAAGCAACGTGCGGATGTGTGCGCCATCCACGTCGGCGTCGGTCATGATGACGATCTTGTGGTAGCGCAGTTTGTCGATGTTGAATTCATCGCGGCCAATGCCGGTGCCCAGCGCCATAACAAGGTTACCGATCTCTTGGCTGCCCAACATCCGGTCAAACCGCGCGCGTTCGACATTCAGGATTTTACCTTTCAGCGGCAAGATCGCCTGCGTGGACCGGTCACGGCCCGTCTGGGCAGATCCACCGGCGCTGTCACCCTCGACAAGGAAGACTTCGGTCTTGGACGGATCTTTTTCTGAGCAGTCTTTCAATTTCCCTGCGAGGAAATTCACATCCATCGCAGTTTTGCGGCGGGTCAACTCGCGCGCCTTGCGGGCGGCCTCACGGGCGTGGGCGGCCTCGATGATCTTGCCCACGACTTCACGCGCGATGGCGGGGTTTTCCTCAAACCACTCGGCCAGCTTTTCGTTCATGAGGGATTCCACAGCAGGGCGGACCTCGGAACTCACCAGTTTGTCTTTGGTCTGGGAGGAGAATTTTGGATCGGGCACTTTGACCGACAGCACGCAGGTGAGACCCTCACGCGCGTCATCGCCCGTAAAGCTGACCTTTTCCTTTTTCGCGATGCCCGACGACTGCGCGTAGTTGTTGATGGTGCGGGTCAGGGCCGCGCGGAAACCGGCCATGTGGGTACCGCCATCGCGCTGTGGGATATTGTTGGTAAACGGCAGCACCATTTCGTTGTAGCTATCGTTCCACCACATGGCGACTTCGACGCCGATGTCGTCCTTTTCACCAACCACATAAATTGGTTCGGGGATCATCGCGGTTTTGCTGCGATCAAGGTATTTGACGAATTCCTTAACGCCACCTTCATAATACAACTCAGACCGCAGATGTTCGGCGGGGCGTTCGTCCTCGACAATAATCCGAGCGCCTGAGTTCAGGAACGCCAGTTCGCGCAAACGCTTTTCAAGCGTATCGAAGGAGTAATCGCGGTTCGAGAATGTCTCAAGCGAGGCCATGAAGCGCACTTCGGTGCCTGTGCGATCGCCGCATTCGGCCACGACCTCAAGATGTTTGACGGTATCGCCCCGTTCAAACCGGGCGATGTGTTCCTTTCCATCACGCCAAATCCGCAATTCAAGCCAATCTGACAGCGCGTTCACAACGGACACACCCACCCCGTGCAGACCGCCAGAGACCTTATAGGAATTGCTGTCGAATTTACCGCCCGCATGAAGCTGGGTCATGATGACCTCAGCGGCAGAGACGCCTTCTTCTTCGTGGATGCCCACCGGAATACCGCGCCCGTTGTCGCTGACAGAAACGGACCCGTCGGCGTGGATTTTGACGTTCACAGCATCGGCGTGTCCGGCCAATGCCTCATCAATCCCGTTGTCGACGACTTCGTAGACCATATGGTGCAAACCGGAGCCATCATCCGTGTCGCCAATATACATGCCCGGACGCTTTCGCACAGCCTCTAGGCCCTTGAGAACCTTGATGGAATCTGCGCCGTATTCTTCTGGTTGCTGCTGCTCGTCGGCCATGTCGGACCCTTTGTGTTTTGTTCGCTATTTTATAGCGATTTTACAAAGGATTGTCACGCAGATGGGGCACATTTTGTGGGGTTACGTCAGAGGAATAACAAGGCCCACACAGATCATCAAAATACCTGCCGTGATGTTCATCCGACGGACGGATGTGGGGGAGGTGAGAAGACGTCGAACCCGGTCAATCATAGCCGCCATAGCAAGGTTGCCCACCAATGGAACGAGCGCCGACATGGACGCCACAGCGATGATATCCGCCGTGGTGAAAGCACCCAGATCGAAGAAGCCGGGCAACATGCCCATGTAGAACAGGATGGCCTTCGGATTGCCGAGGATCACCGCCAACCCTGCCACAAATCCAGCCCAGACACCGGGCCGGGTCAGACGGCTGTCAGCTTTGCTCAGGTCTTTGTCTGCAGATTTCAGGATGAGGTAGCCCATCAAAATGAACGTGGCGCAGGCCACCCACTTCAAGGCCTGCAAAGTGCCCGGATATTGATCGACGACCCAGGCCATACCCAGAACCGCAAAAAGCGACCACAGGACATCCCCGATGACCACCCCCATCGTTAACGGCCAAGCGGCGGCAAACCCACCGGACAGCGCGCGCGCAATCAGACCGACCCACACCGGGCCTGGTGTCAGGAACAAAATGGCAAGGGCACCCGCATAAAGCGCCAATTCGGTGGGTGTGATCGTCATGATTGGACCGTCTGTGAAATGCCGTCTGTATCAGTCACTTCCACGGTTTGGGCACGAGCACCTAGCTCCGCGAAAAGTTCAGGCCCCGTGCCTGTCATGAATGCCTGTGTGTGCAGCGCTGTGATTTCGTCATAGAGCGCGGCCCGTCTGCCCGCGTCAAGGTGGGCCGCAACCTCATCCAACAGCAAAATCGGGGCCGCACCAAAATCATCGCGCAGCGCGCGGGCATTGGCGAGGATGAGCGAGATCAGCAGTGCCTTTTGTTCTCCGGTTGAACAATCCTTGGCCGGCACGCCCTTAGCAGCAAAGACGGCACCTAAATCAGACCTGTGCGGCCCTACAAGCGTGCGCCCCGCACGCATGTCAACCGGGCGGGAGGCCGCAAAGGCGCCCGCAAGGGCGTCACTGTCCGCGGGGTCATCACAGCCATCGGCAGTCAGATGCGTAAGGGTCGCCGTCGGGAAAGCCGTCTCAGAAGCGTCCTGTGCCTCCGCGAGACGGGTCAGAGTGTGGGTGCGGTTGGAATGTATCTTGGCACCGGCCTCAGACATTTGACGCTCCAGTGCGGTATACCAATGGGCGTCCCGGACCATGTCTTTCAGCAAACGGTTCCGTTCGCGCATAGCCTTGTCATAGGCCAAAACGGCCTCGGCGTGGGTGGGTTCAAAACTCAACGTGGCACGGTCGAGGAAACGGCGGCGCCCTTCGGCGCCTTCGATCCACAGACGATCCATCGCAGGGATCAACCACAAGACACGGGCGATTTTGCCCAAGGCTGTCTGTGGCGCGGATTTGCCGTCAATCTTAGTCTGTCGCGACGCCCCGCCCTCTGACCACGTTTCAACCTCATGGTGCTGGTTGAGGGACGTCAGATCTGCTGTGATTTTCCATCCCAAGGCCTCTGGCCTGCGGGTCATGTCCTCCGATGAGGCACGCCGCAGTCCCCGACCGGGGGACAGAATAGAAACCGCTTCTAGAATATTGGTCTTGCCCGCACCATTAGGCCCGTGGATGGCAACAGGACGGCCATCAAGATCAAGGGCTGCCCGTTTGTGGGACCGGTAATGCGACAATGTAAGTCGAGACAAAAACAGCGCTGTCATTGCAGTGCCCCGCCCTGTTCATCTGACCCAAAAAACTCCCGCCGGTGGCAGAACAAAATTCCGGAATTTTGTTCGTCCCGCCAAAATTCCGGAATTCGGGTCACACGCGCATGGGCATCACGACATAAACGGCGGAGGTGTCGTTGCCTTCACGCATCAATGTCGGATCACCCGAAGAGTTGAACATAAAGACTGCATTCTCGCGATCCACTTGAGACGCGATTTCCAGCAGGTACTTAGCGTTAAACCCGATTTCCAACCGCTCGTCCCCATAGGCAACAGCAAGTTCTTCTTCCGCCGCACCGCTGTCTGGCGCGTTGACGGACAACACAAGGCGGTCTTCGTCCAACTGCAGCTTAACCGCGCGGGACCGCTCCGACGACACTGTCGCCACACGGTCCACAGCCTTGGCAAATTCGGATGCATCCACCTCAAGCTTACGGGTATTCCCCTGCGGGATGACACGGGTGTAGTCTGGGAAGGTACCATCGATGACCTTGGAGGTCAGCGTGATGTCAGGGGTCGCGAAACGAATCTTGGTCTCGGACACGGACACCGCGATTTTCATATCGTCGTCGTCCAACAATTTGCGCAGCTCACCCACGGTTTTGCGCGGCACGATCACGCCAGCCATATCTTCTGCGCCCATGGGCAATTCCGCGTCAATTCGGGCCAGGCGGTGACCGTCAGTGGCCACACAGCGCAGCACTTTGCCGCCGTCCGCTTCTGAGACGTGCATGTAAACGCCGTTCAGATAGTAGCGGGTTTCTTCGGTTGAGATTGCAAATTTGGACTTGTCAAAGAGGCGGCGCAGCACTGGCGCAGGTGCAGAAAAGTTGGCGGCATAGTCGGAGGACGCCATCACTGGGAAGTCCTCTTTCGGCAATGTCGCAAGCGAGAAGTTCGACCGGCCCGCTTCAATCGTCAGACGACCAGAAGCGCTGTCTTCAGTCAATGTGACCAAAGCGCCGTCCGGCAGCTTCCGTACGATTTCGTTCAATGTCACCGCCGACACCGTCGTGGCACCGGCCCGTTCGACCTGTGCAGGTGCCTTGTCCACGACTTCGATGTCGAGGTCCGTGGCACGGAAAGTCGCGTCGCTGCCTTCGGCTTCGATCAAGACGTTGGCGAGGATCGGGATGGTGTTGCGGCGTTCGACGACCGACTGGGCTTGCGCCACGGCCTTAAGCAGTGTTGCGCGTTCAATGCTGAGTTTCATGGCCCTGTCTCCGTCAATCATGCCCGTGGTGTCGGGACGCTGAAATTAGCGGTTTTTGCCCCGTCCACAAGGGTTTTGTGGACGGATCACAGGGTTTGCACAAGGGCTGGCGGTGCTTAATCTTCGAGCGCGCGGCGCAGGAGTTCCAGATCATCCGCGATCTGGCTGTCGGACTGGCGCAATTCGTCGATTTTGCGCACGCCGTGCATGATGGTTGTGTGGTCGCGTTTGCCGAATTTGCGCCCGATTTCGGGAAGGCTGCGCGTGGTCAGTTGTTTGCACAGCCACATGGCCATCTGACGTGGACGAGCAAGTGTGCGGGTCCGTTTGGGGCCAAGCATGTCGCTGAGGCGGATGTCGTAATGTTCAGACACCTTACGCTGGATTTCCTCAATCGTCAGCTTGCGATCAGATGCCCGCAGGATGTCCGACAGACAATCCTGTGCCATCTCAACCGTCACAGTCCGCCCGACAAGCGACGCCAGCGCATAGAGCCGGTTCAACGCGCCTTCAAGAACGCGGACGTTGCTGGAGATACGATGTGCGAGGAATTCCAGCACGCCGGGGGCAATGTCCACGCCCGGATAGATGCTATGATAGGTTTCTTGTTTGGCATGCAGGATGCCAAGACGCAGTTCGAAATCTGTGGGGTGCAGGTCAACCACCAGACCACACTGCAGACGGGATTTGATCCGCTCAGACAGATCCCGAATTTCACCGGGTGCACGATCCGCCGAAATGATCAGCTGTTTGTTTTGATCTACCAGCGCGTTGAAGGTGTGAAAGAATTCCTCTTGCGTGGATTCTTTGCCTTCCAAGAACTGGATATCATCGACCATCAACACGTCCACGGACCGGAAGTGCTGTTTGAAATCCATCATCTTCCGGTCCCGCAAGGCGGAAATAAACCGATAGATGAACTGATCGGCAGAGATGTAGAGGACGTTCAAATCAGGGCGTTTTTCGCCAAGTTCGTGGGCTATGGCATGCATCAGGTGGGTTTTGCCCAGACCGACGCCGCCATAAAGAAACAGCGGGTTGAACGTCGTGGGGCCGCCTTCGGCCACGCGTTTTGCGGCAGCATGGGCCAGCTCATTCGGTTTGCCGACGACAAAGGTGTCGAAGGTAAAACGCTGGTCCGGTTGGGCGTCGGTGTTCGCAACAGATTTGGGTGCGGCGGCAGTTGGGGCGGCGGGTTTGACGGCGTTGGCCGGTTTGGACGCGACAGTGTCGAAGGCCAAACGTTGCACGGACAGGCCCTGACGGTTCAGGTGGTAGACGATCTGATCGCCGTAGGTCTTGCTGACGTAGTCACCATGAAACGGGCTGGGCGCGCCGAGGTGGGCCACACCTTGGTCCGCAGTCATGAGAGACAAAGGCTCAATCCAGCTTTTATAATTGCCTGCACCAATGGCCGACCGCATGTCCGCCTTTACCTGTTCCCAGTGCACTTGTGTCATGTCTTCCCCGTCTGTCCCAAACTACGATTGTGGCTGCCACCACGTTGATGCGGATCGTTTGGTTCCCGAGGACGAAAGTCACTGTTCGCCGCACGAAGATGTGCGGCGGCAGGCCTTTCAGACCGTTGCGTAAAGCCACTGCTGGGTTGGGGTCATACTCCCCTCACCATTGGCGGCATCGCAGACAACATGGTCACATAAAATCGACAAAGCTCCCACACTCTGTCGATTCATGGTATCGCAAATCAGCCTTATTTCTAAGGCTCAGACCGTTTGTTTGCCGATGCAAACTGTCCCAACGCTCTGCTTTGCTTTCCCACGCTCCCCCAGGAACGAAAATGAATCGCTTGGTGAGATTAGCCCCGCGTATGAGACGATTTCAACAGCAAGGTTGGCCTTGACATGGAAAGGCCTGAAACGAATCTGGCGGGCCTTTGAATCTCAAGGAAAAGTCGTTTTCGGCGATGGCAAAAATGAGACTCCTGAACGCAAAAGGCGGCCCCAAAGGACCGCCTTTTAAGTTGTTAACCAAAGAATCGGGCGCAATCACGTGTCGCCCAATATTCAGTCGATGGCTTAGCCGATCGCTTTGACGCGCGCCACGAGGCGGGACATTTTGCGGGCAGCGGTGTTCTTGTGGAAGACGCCTTTGGACACGCCGCGCATCAGTTCGGGCTGAACAGCACGGACAGCAGCAGCGGCTGCGTCTTTGTCGCCAGAGGCGATCGCCTCTTCTGCTTTGCGCAGGTATGTGCGGATGCGCGAACGGCGGGCTTTGTTGATTTCAAAACGGCGCTCATTCTGGCGGGCGCGCTTCTTGGCTTGTGGTGAATTGGCCATGTCAGTCTCTTTTCGGTTTGTACGTCAAAATTTCAGTAACGCACGCAACCCACCGGCAGACCGCAACCGGGATTGATTCGAGCCTTGAGCGGGCATCACGCGCATTTCAGCGCCGCGTATAGGCGACACGGCGGGGTTTGGCAAACCCCTACTTGTCGCGGAACTGCGGTTCGCGTTTTTCCACATAGGATGCCATGCCTTCAGCCTGATCCTCAGTCGCGAAGAGAGACTGGAACAAGCGGCGTTCGTAGTTGATGCCTTCGGCCAGCGTTGTTTCATAGGACCGGTTCACCGCGTCCTTGACCGCCATAGAAGCCAGCAGGGACTTTTCAGCAATCCGCTGAGCGGCGCCCATGGCTTCGTCCTTGAGTTTTTTGGCCGGGACCACGCGGCTTACAAGACCAGAGACTTCGGCCTCTGCTGCGTCCATGAAACGGCCGGTCAGATGCATATCCATGGATTTGGATTTGCCCACAAAGCGGGTCAGACGTTGTGTGCCACCGATGCCAGCGATCACGCCAAGGTTGATTTCAGGTTGGCCAAATTTGGCCGTGTCCGCAGCGATGATGAAGTCGCACATCATAGCCAATTCGCACCCTCCACCCAGCGCGTAGCCCGCGACGGCGGCGATGATCGGCTTGCGCACGCGCAAAAAGCGGTCGGAATCCTCACCGAAAAAGTTTTGCCGGTACATGTCGACGAAGGACTTGTCCGCCATTTCCTTAATGTCGGCCCCTGCGGCGAATGCCTTTTCCGACCCTGTCAGAACGATGCAGCGCACTTTGTCTGACGCGTCAGCCTCGGCCACCGCCGTTGACAACTCCTCCATCAGTTTGGAGTTCAGTGCATTAAGCGCGTCAGGGCGATTGAGGGTGATCAGGGCGACATCGTCCGAGATATCGACTGTGATGGTTTCATAGGCCATTTGGGAGGCTCCCGTTGAGGACATGAGCCGCTACGAATACCCCAAGTGGCGCGGCGATCAAGCTATCTTTGGCATTTTGGGCAGTAGAATGTGGACCGGCCCGACTGCACAATACGGGCGATGGTGCTGGTGCAACCGGGGGTCTGGCAGGGCTGGCCATCGCGGTCGTAGGCTTGAAACGCGTGCTGGAAATACCCCAGTTCGCCGTCGGCCTGCCGATAGTCGCGCAAGGAAGATCCGCCTGCAGCAATTGCCTCTGCCAGAACATCGCGGACGATGGGTACAATACGGGCCACGCGGGATTTGGATAAAGCACCCGCCTTGCGCTTGGGGTTGATGCGAGCGCGGTGCAGGACCTCACACACGTAGATATTGCCCAAGCCCGCAACGATGCGCTGATCCAGAAGCGCGGTTTTGATGGGGGTGTTTTTACTGGCCAATTTGGCGGTCAGGTAGTCTTCGTTAAACCCATTGCCCAAGGGTTCAGGCCCGATGGTATTGATGAGCCAGTGGTCTTCAAGCGCGTCAGTTACGGCCAAATCCATGGCACCGAAGCGGCGCGGGTCGTTGAACGTGATGCGCGCGCCATTGCCCATGTGAAAGACGACATGATCGTGCTTTTCGGGCGCGGGGTGGTCATGGTGGAACTGCCCTAATGGGTCGCCCGACACGGTCATGCGGCCAGACATCCCGAGGTGAATGATCAGCGTTTCGCCCGTGTCTAGATCGGCCAGCACGTATTTGGACCGCCGCCGGAGCGCCGTAACCTTGGCACCTGTCAGGCGGTCCGCCATATTGTCGGGGAAGGGCCAGCGCAGGTCGGGTCGGTTGACCTCGGCCTTTGCAATAACCTGCCCTTCCATTGAAGGGGCCAGTCCGCGACGCACGGTTTCGACCTCTGGTAATTCAGGCATCCCGCATCCCCGCGCTGATTTGGCCGTTTGTATCTGAAGGCGGCACGCTATATCTGCCATGTGAACTGCGCAAGGTGCCCGTGAAATGAGCGACGACAAGACAACCCATTTTGGTTTCGAAACCGTACCCGAGGGCGAAAAGGCCGGATTGGTTCAGGGCGTGTTTTCCAGTGTGGCCAGCAAATACGACGTCATGAACGACGCGATGTCGCTTGGCATCCACCGGCTGTGGAAAGACGCGATGATGGATTGGCTGGCCCCGCGTCCGGGCCAGCGATTGCTGGATGTGGCCGGTGGCACGGGCGATATCTCATTCCGGTTCTTGAAACGGGCCGGGTCCGGGCATGCGACGGTACTGGATTTGACCGAACCGATGTTGATCGAAGGCCGAAAACGGGCTGAGGCCGAACGGTTGGAGGCATCTTTGGACTGGGTCGTGGGCGACGCGATGGCCCTGCCCTTTGAGGATAACACCTTCGACGTCTACACCATCAGCTTCGGCATCCGAAACGTGACGCGCCCACAGGAAGCGTTGAATGAAGCCTACCGCGTTTTAAAACCTGGCGGACGTTTGATGGTGCTGGAATTCAGCCAGATCCCCAACGACATGCTTCAAAAGATGTATGACCTTTATTCCTTCAACGCCATTCCGGTGATGGGGCAGGTCATTACGGGGGATCGCGACAGCTATCAGTATTTGGTGGAATCGATCCGCAAGTTCCCCGATCAGGACACCTTCCTTGGCATGGTCCGCACGGCGGGTTTCGACAACGCCAAGTATCGCAACCTAAGCCTTGGGATTGCGTGTTTGCATTCCGGTTGGAAGCTCTGACATGCGGGGGCCGCACAATATCATCCGTCTGATCCGGACCGGCGCCACGTTGGAACGCACGGGCGCGATGAAGGTGATTATGGATGCGGTCGAGGCACCGGCGACAGTGCGAATGGTCATGCGGGGGCTGGTCTGGCCGTTCCAATGGCTGGGGCTAAAGGGCGATCCAAAACAACCGCCCGTGACGCGGGCGTTGCAAGCGCTGGGCCCCGCCTACATCAAATTCGGGCAAATCCTGTCGACGCGGCCCGATGTGGTTGGCAATGATCTGGCGCTGCAATTGCGGGTTTTGCAGGACAAATTGCCGCCCTTCCCTGTGGATATCGCCAAGGCGGAGGTTGAACGGGAGTTGGGCCAGCCTCTGGATCAGATGTTTTCCGAGTTTTCGGAGCCTGTCGCCGCAGCCTCCATCGCGCAGGTGCACAAAGCACGGCTGGCCGATGACGGGTCCTTTGTGGCTGTCAAAGTGTTGCGTCCGGGTATTGAGAAGGCCTTTCAAAAGGACATTGACGCCTTTTACTTGGCCGCATCCGTCGTGGATATGGTGTCGCCGTCGTCAAGGCGGCTCCGGCCTGTCGATGTGATCGAACACTTCGAAGGGGTCGTACTGAGCGAACTTGATCTGCGTTTGGAAAGTGCATCGGCCTCTGAGTTTGCGGACAACACCAAGGACGATGCCGGGTTTTCTTTGCCCATGGTCAACTGGTCCCTGTCCGGGCGGCGGGTGATGACGCTGGATTGGGTCGACGGCATCAACGCGGCCGATGTCGAGGCGATTGAGGCTGCGGGGCATGACCGGACAGAGCTGTCCCGCCGCGTCTTGCAGCTGTTTTTGAACCACGCCCTCCGAGACGGCTATTTTCATGGCGACATGCACCATGGCAACCTGAAGATCGCGGAAAACGGGGACATCGTGGCCTATGATTTCGGGATCATGGGGCATTTGGATGAATACACACGTCGAGTGTATGCGGAGATTTTGTTCGGGTTTATCCGGCGCGATTACAAACGCGTAGCAGAGGTTCATTTCGAAGCAGGCTACGTTCCAGCCGATCGCGACGTCGATGAATTCGCCCGCGCACTGCGTGCGGTGGGCGAGCCGATTTTCGGGATGAACGCTGAGAAAATCTCAATGGCGCGATTGTTGTCCTACCTGTTCGAAGTGACCGAACGGTTTGGGATGCAAACCCGGACCGAATTGATTTTGCTTCAGCGGACCATGGTCGTCGTCGAAGGCGTGGCACGGACGTTTGATCATCGCATGAACATCTGGGATGCCGCGAAACCGGTGGTGGAGACCTACATCAAAGACAGCATCGGCCCGCGGGCCGCTGTCGAAGACTTGGTGAAGACCGCGCGGGTCTTGGCAAGGTTCGGGCCGCGTTTGCCTGCCCTCGCCGAAGCCGCTTTGATCCGTCTGGGCGATGATCCCGCCCCTGCCCCGCGCAGGTCCTATTGGCCTACCTTAGGCTGGATCAGTCTGGGCGCCGGTTTGACGGCTGCTGTGATTGCCCTGATCGACGTGTTGAGCTGACGTCACTCCCGCAGGGCAGATACATCCGATGCCAGCACGGCAACGTCCCCTTGCAGAACCAAAATGGCCTGTCCGTTCTCACTGCGGACTTCTTGAACGCGGGCATAGACGTCCGCCGTTTCGTTTATCAAAACCTCACCATTGGACGAGCTGACCACGCGGAATTCATAAATTCCGTTGGGATAGGGCGTGCCATCGTCTGATGTGCCAGCCCATTCGATCGGATCGGCAGAAACAGGAATCTCCGACCTTTCGACTTCATTTCCGTCTTCATCCAAAACGACCAATTCCACAGTATCTGCAGCGACGGCCGGGTTTGGTGCGATCGTGATTGGGCTACCATCAAAATAGGCAGGCATGGGTGAGCGCGCTTCTTTGCCGACCCAATCCGCCATTTGCGCCATGCCCGTGGTGTTCATTTGCATCATGAGGGCGTTAAGCAGATCGTTTGTCAGGACTTGTTGTTCAACACCCGAAAACGTCGCCAGTTGCATGGCATATTCCGCCGAGTCTGTGGGATCGAGAGGGTCCTGATTTTCCATCTGGACCGTCAACATTTTCAAGAACGTCTCAAAATCGGAGCTGATGACAGCTTCGGATGTTTCTGCCTGCGGCGCGAACGACGGCAGCGACGCTGCGTTGGGTTGGGTCAGTTCCATTTTCTGTCCTTGTCAAAGTTTCAAATCAAGTCCGCCTGAGGCGGTTCTTGATCGATGCTGAACGGCAGGCGCTACAGCCGTCTCACCCTCAGAATGCAGACCTTCGGTAGAGGTCTGCTCGCTCTGATCGGTGGTACGGCCTTCGCGCCCCTCAAATGAGAAAGAGGGATTGTCATAGCCCATGGAGGCGAATTCCTGCATCAGGCTGTCGATATTGCGCCGCAAAAGGTCCGTCGTTTCAGGTCTTTCCGCCACGATATTCACAACAAGCCCCGCATCACTGGTGGTCAGCGAAATACGAACAAAACCCAGCTCCTCCGGGTTGAGGACGATCTGTGTACTGGCAGCGGATGATTGGGCAACCGAGGCCGCAATTTGCTGCGCAACGATGTGCGCCGCGACGCGGGGGATCGAGATTTGGGGCGATGCGATACCATTCGCCGATGACGAATGGCTTGCAATCAGGCCAATGTCGTCTGTTAAAGGATCACCTTTCGTCCCATGAACGGAAAAATCTTCAATCGTGTCCGAAAGCAACGGGCCAAAGGATGCGCCCGCGTAAGGCGTCGCGGCGGGCAAACCGGCAGACAGAACGGACGCTGGGGAAGATAGTTGTGATGCCCGCGCTGGGGTATCCATCATCCTCGAAATCGGCCGCATGATCGAAGTGCAGCGCGCTTATGAACTTGGCCAAAGCTTTATGGACAAAGAAGACGAACGCATCAGAGGCGCGATCCGCGCCCTTGGCAAATAACCTAAAGGAGGCATTCCTATGCGTGCCCTTAGAATTGCGGCTGCCGGTATGGCGGCCCAACAAACGCGGGTTGAGGTGATCTCAAACAACCTCGCGAATATGAGCACGACAGGCTACAACGCCCGACGCGCCGAATTTGCGGACCTGCACTATCAACAACTTCAACGACCGGGCACCATTAATGCCTCGGACGGGACGGTCCTGCCAACCGGTGTCCAACTTGGCCTTGGGGTCCGCCCGTCTTCGGTTTCGATAATGTTAAGCCAAGGGTCATTGGCGGCCACGGGTGGTGATTTGGACGTCGCGATCGAAGGAAACGGCTACCTCGAGGTTACGCTGCCAGACGGTCGCGCCGCCTATACGCGGGATGGCTCGCTGAAACTGACGGGCGATGGGTTGATCGTCACGTCAGATGGCTACCCGGTGGTGCCCGATATCACCATCCCTCAAGACACACGGTCCATTTCGATCAATGCCGAGGGGGAGGTCTATGCCTTCTTCCGAGACCAGATTGAACCGCAACTGTTGGGTCAGTTCAATCTGTCCGGTTTCACAAACGCGAAGGGGCTTGAAGCGATCGGTTCGAACCTGTTTCTGGAAACGCCCGCATCTGGCCCATCTGTGGCCACCACACCCGGTCAGGATGGACTGGGGGTGTTGCGACAAGGATATCTGGAGGACAGCTCCGTCGATCCGGTTCAGGAAATCACCGACCTTATCAAGGCCCAACGTGGGTATGAACTGAATTCAAAAGTGATTTCCGCCGCAGATCAGATGATGGGATCCATGGTGCAGATCCGATGATACGTTTGGCCCTTTTGATGTGCTGTGCAGGTAGCTTCGTCAGCGCGGAAACTTTGATCGCGGCGCGCACCATACCAGCCCGAACCATCCTTGCGCCCGAAGATATCTTGATCCGCGATGTCTCTGTGGCAGGTGGCATAGCGGACCCAGCTTTGGCCATTGGTCAGGAGGCACGGGTCGCGCTTTATGCCGGTCGCCCGATCCGATCTGCCGATTTGGCCACCCCTGCGATTGTGGAAAGGAACCAGATTATTCAGATCATCTACCGCCAAGGCGGGATCGTCATTTCCACGGAAGGCCGCGCCTTAGATCGGGCCGGACCGGGCGACTGGATACGAGTGATGAACCTGTCTTCTCGCGCCACCATCACCGCACAAATCCACGAAAGCGGCGTTGCCCTTGTCAGTCAGTAGGAGCCCCCAATGCGTATTTTGATATTAACGTCGCTCATCGGATTTTTTGCGTTGACTGTGGGCGTGCCATCGAACGGGGTACCGCCATTGTCGCCATTGCCATCCTGCATCGCACTGTCGTCGCTGATTATATTCGTGCCGCCAAACAAACCATCGCCACCCCCCGACACGCGGTTGATTGCGATTGTGGGCGAAAAGTAATCGGCGATGCCCTTGCGTTGCTGTTCAGTTGTCGCATTCAAAAGCCACATCAGCAAAAAGAACGCCATCATCGCAGTTACGAAATCGGCATAGGCGACCTTCCAAGCGCCACCGTGATGACCGCCGCCCACCACCTTCTTTTTTCGTTTGATAATGATCGGCGCGTTGGATCGGTCAGCCATAGTCCACCTCAGGATGTTTGGTCCCGAGGTAGAGGTTTTGATGTGCAGACCTGTGGTCAGATTAGGGCGTGCTTATGAAGAACGTTTCAAATACATCTCATCCGGGCCGCAAAACTCGATCAGATCATAGCCGTTTTGGTCCATGATTTTCTTGATCTCTGGCGTTCCCGTGTTGTTTTCAATCGCCCAGACCTTCACCTCATGATCCGCAAACGGGAAGGATTTGAGGCAGGCCAATTCGCCGCCTTCGATGTCGAGGGAAATGAAGTCGGGGTTCTCGATCCCTGTGTCCTTCAAGATGCCTGACAGTGTCTGAGTCTTCACCTTGAGGGTATTTTCCTTGTGACGTTTGTCTTTGCGCACCGTCCCGAGAAGTTTTTTATCATAGGTGGCGGCAAGGCCGCTCATCTGGGTGTAGCCTTCGGTGATTTCGATGAAATCAGCCTCACCCTCTTCGGCCGCAACAGCAAGGCCAAGGCAGGGACAACGCCGCACGGTTTCGGCCTTTTCGAGTTGTGCCGGAACCGGTTCGACCAGCGCACCCGTCCAGCCGCGGTGGGTTTCCAGATAGAACGTATTGGACCCGGTGGTGCCGTCATAGCCGCCGACATCCACAAACGTTCCGCCGCGTTTGCCGTTCATGACCCGATCTACGACAAGATCCTGACCAGCCTGAGAGGTGTAGGCATAAGCTGGCGACAGCATCCGCCGAACATCATGCAGGCGTCGCACCACAGGGCCGCGTTTCCGCGTCGTATCCTGTTCGAGCTTTTGCGCCAGACGACGTGCTTCATTTTGCAGAATTTTCTGCGCTTCTTTGAGTGAATCTTTCATGTCTCGACCCCGTGATCGCTGTAGGATTTTTCTTCGATCAGGGCGGACCCCAACAGGAGATTGATTTTCTTTTTCACATCAGCCCGACGGTCATTGGTGATGTAGACGGCACGGGCCAGACGGATGAACGTGTCTCCGAAATCTTTGGCCTTTTCGCAATCGCGAATGTCATCCTCAATGACCCACAGGTCCGCATTGACGCGGTAAAGCTCCTCCCACAGGGCATCAAGATCGGCGCTGGCGGGGATATGCGCTTTGGCCGTCGCCATCAACGCGTCCTTTTCAACGCGGACATTGGCCACCTTGGCCGGATCGTCGATGCGTTCCTCTTTCAGACGCAAGATGGTGAGTTTGTCGATCAACTCACCCGGTGCGGTGGGCACAAGAATGTGGTCAGCCATGATCGGATACCTTTTCGGCAAGGGCGGCGGTGGCCGCATGAAACGCGGAGGACCAATCTTGCGGCGTGTCCTGACGGAACAGCCGCATGGACGGATACCAAGACGTTGTTTCGCCATGGTGGCGGTAAACCCAGAAGGCGTCCCAATGAAGCATGACCCATGTGGGCACACCCGAGGAACCGGCGATATGCGCGGTGGCTGTATCGGATGTGATGATCAAATCCATCTCTTTCATCGTTGCCGCACAATCCGCAAAATCGCGGTCTGTACTGGCGGCGTCGATGATCAGGGCTGCGGTGCCGTCTTCTTGGTAAGCCTCAAGATACGGACCCTTATACAGTGAAAACAGTTGTACGTTGGGAAGCCCCGCCATTGGGATAAATTCACGATGGGTGAAAGACCTGAATGTATTGCCTTTATAGGTGGCAGACCCGGACCAGACGACACCGACCTTGAACATGCCTTGATGTTGGCCTGTCAGAACCTTCGCACGATCGGTGGCATCGGCAGGTATCGTCAGGGATGTCGGGGCGGGCACAGGACCGTTGTCTTTGGGGCCATAGACCAGTTTGGGCAGATCCATCAGGCTCACCCACAGATCGACCGGATCAGATGGGCTGGCTGACGTGCCGATCCAATCGATACCGTCAATACCTTCCAGAAGCCGGATCAGGGGTTTTTTGGCGACAAGCCGCACCTTGGCCCCTTGGGCAATAATCAAAGGAATGAACCGCGACATCAGGATCATGTCCCCGAAGCCTTGTTCGGGCATGATCAGAAGCGTTTTACCTTTGATCGACATGCCCTCTTGCCATTTGGGAAATGGCATTTGTGGGGGCTTCAATTCGTCACTGTTCCAGCGCGCATCATAGGTTCGGAAGGCTGCGCCGTAGTGCCCAGCGCCCAGCTGGGCGAAAGCAAGCTGCAGCTTGATCTCCGTCTCATCGGGGTACTCTGCAACCTTTGGGGTCAGATACGAGATCGCGTCCTCATAAAGGCCCATCCCACGATAGCACCGCCCGATCATTGCGTGATGCATCAGGTGATGAGGGTCCTTCGCTAGGGAATATTCGCGAAGCTGGATGGAGCGTTCATACTCCCCTAGATCCGACAGGATGTTGGCATAATTGTTCAGAACGCCCGTGTCCTCTGGCGCTAGGGCGTAGGCCCGCGATTGGGCCACCCGCGCTTTGTTATGCTGACCCGTTTTGCGAAATAACGCACCCAGGTTTGTCCAAATGCCGGCATCGTTTGGATAGCGCGCCAGATACCGAGTGTAGCCGTCCAAGGCTTCGGCTGTTTGTCCGGCCTGATGCGCATTCACAGACTGGGCACGTAAGGACGCACGTTGATCCTTTTGCATGTTCTAGTCCTTGGATCGCTTACGCGCTTTGGGCTTTAACAGGGTCTCTGGACGCCGTTCTTCGGCTGCCTCAAACAGGCTGAACGTCTGGTTGACGTAGTTCACCGCACCGGAAATCATGTCCATATACTCCGTCAATTCCGGAGTGACCTCCGTTTCGGTGACGACCACGGGGCGTTCCGGTGAAACAGTCTCAAACGCGGCATAAAACAGCGGGTCGCCCCGTTTGATCTTGATCGGCTTCTCGGGCTCATGCCATTCGAACGCCCACATCAACGGGCGCGGCCAGACGTTGATCGGGAACCGTCCGCCAAAGATGGTGCCGGGCCATGGATCACGGTTGTAGTGCATAAATGGGCTGACCTGACTCATGTAGACAGGCTCATCGGAGATGAAGACATAAGGCAGCGACAATTGGATCGTGGGCACACCCTTGGTGCGCCATTCAACCTCGCTCGTCAGGTGTAGCTTATCGCCCAGTTTGCTGCCCCGAATGCCCGACTGCGTCCCTGCCAGATTGCGCAAAACACCTTTGCCGTCTTTGTCCCGCGCAAACCCGATGTGAATGTCGAATGGACATTTCACCATGAAGTAGCGGCTTTCCATATTGACCACAGCAGGGCAGCGTGAAGCGGATTTGGCGTGTTCTCGGTTCACCTCAACAGATCGGACACGTTCGGGCGCATCGTAAATAATGCTGCCTTTGTTTTCGTTCAAAAACCATCCGACCTGAACCGGCCCACGGCCTGCGGCCATGTCTTGCGTGTTTTCAAAGGATACCGACAGGCGCATGGCCTCTCTCCAATACTGCTTATGTTTTTGGCGATAGAATCTGATCGCTGCGCGTAAGTCAAAACGCCAGATATCATTAGCGTCACGACGTGACATCAAAACAGCGCCCTTGGGGCAAAAGAATGGCACAATATTTCGACAGAACATGTCGCAAACGGCACTAGACAGGGTCCGTCTTCGCTGGTCTCGTGATCGGACCAGAGAGGGAGGGCCACGCCATGAAGGACCAGTATCGCGTTGTTGTCATCGGGGGCGGCGTTGTCGGTGCGTCCGTCTTGTATCACTTGGCCAAATTTGGCTGGACTGATGTGGCGCTGGTCGAACGCAATGTTCTGACCGCAGGATCATCCTGGCACGCCGCAGGCGGCATTCACGCGCTTAACGCGGACCCGAACATGGCCGCCTTGCAGGCTTACACCATTGATTTGCTGTCTGAGGTTGAGGCCGAGTCCGGCATCGACATCGGCCTGCACATGACCGGCGGGATCACGGTGGCCTGTGATCCAAACCGCTGGGAGTGGCTGCAGGGGGCATACCGAACCTTCCAGACCATCGGCATCGACGACTGTCACCTGATGGGTGTGGACGAGATCAAAGAGAAATGCCCGATCATCTCAACCGACGGGATCATCGGCGGGCTCTGGGCCGACCGCGAAGGCTATGTCGACACCACGGGCACGGTCCACGCCTATGCCCGTGCCGCAAAGAAACGCGGCGCTGATGTTATTGAACACAATAAGGTCGAGGAACTTCATTGGAAGGGCGATCACTGGCAAGTCGTCACCGAAAAAGGCACTATTCGAGCCGAACACGTCGTGAATGCTGGCGGGTTGTGGGCCAAACAATGCGGTCGGATGGTCGGTCTTGACTTGCCGGTCTCCCCCCTTTCGCACCATTATTTCCTGACCGAAACGATCCCAGAACTGGAACAGATCGACTTTGAAGTGCCTATGACCGTGGATCTTGAGGGGTTCACCTACATGCGCCAAGACAAGAAGGGCATCTTGGTCGGGATTTATGAGGTCGACCACCAACACTGGATGATGGACGGCGCGCCGTGGAATTACGGCATCGAACTGCTCCAAGAAGACACCGATCGCATCGAAAATGAGTTGATGATGGCGTTTGATCGCTACCCGGCGCTGAACGAGGTCGGCATCAGCGATTGGGTCAACGGGGCCTTCACCTTTTCACCCGACGGCAACCCGCTGGTTGGACCGGTTGAAAGCGTGCCGAATTACTGGCTCGCGTGCGGGGTGATGGCAGGGTTCTTGCAAGGCGGTGGCGTGGGCAAGACGCTGGCGGAATGGATGATTCACGGTGACACAGAGACGGATGCGTGGTCGATGGACATCGCCCGCTACGGCCCGCAGCATTCCAACCGCGAGTACATCAAACAGACGACCGGCCAGTTCTATTCCCGCCGGTTCGTCATGACCTATCCGAACGAACAACTGCCCGCAGGCCGCCCCCTGCGCATGGCCCCCGCCCATGACGCCATGACCGCTGCTGGATGTCGTTGGGGCCAAAGCTGGGGCTTGGAAACACCGCTTTACTTTGCGCCTCAGGATTTCGTCGAAACGCCGTCCCTCAACCGCTCAGACGCGGCCCCCTTTGTTGAGGCGGAATGCAAAGCCGTCCGTGAAGCCGCGGGCCTTTTGGACATCACCGGGTTTAGCCGGTTCGAAGTCTACGGACCGGGCGCTGAGGCGTGGTTAGAGACGATTTTTGCCACCAAGCTTCCCAAACCTGGCCGGTCCCGTCTGGCGGTGATGCTCTCACCTGAGGGCAAGTTGAAGGGCGATCTGACGCTCTTCAACTGGGGCGACGGGACGTGGTGGATTATGGGCAGCTACTACCTGCGTCAATGGCACAAACGCTGGTTCGCGGATCACGAAGGTCCGAACATGATCTTGCGCGATATCTCGGACGACGTATGTGGATTTTCCGTCGCCGGGCCAAATGCGAAGGCCATCATGCAGTCTATCCAGCCTGAACTGGACCTGCCCTTCATGGGATGTGCCACCTTCGATCTGGGGCTTTTGCGCTGCAAAGTGGGTCGCCTGTCTGTCACGGGCGAACATGGTTATGAAATTCATTGTCGCGCCAATGAACACATCGCCCTGCGGCGGATGCTATTGGACGCTGGCGCAGGGCATGGCCTGCGCGAGGTTGGATTTAACGCGCTGCTTTCCCTCCGGATTGAGAAATCCTACGGTATCTGGTCCGCCGAATTCACCCAAGATCGCACTGCCGCCATGACAGGCATGGACCGCTGGATCGACTGGCAGAAACCGGATTTCATTGGCCGCGACGCGGCAATGAAAGAACGGGACAAAGGCCCAGATCAGGTGCTAGTGACCTTGGGTCTTGATAGCCCTGATGCGGATTGTTCAGGGTATGAACCCGTCTGGTCAAACGGCACGCGGATCGGCTTCACCACCTCTGGTGCTTACGGATATACTGTTGGGCAATCCATCGCGATGGCCATGGTAGACCGCGCCTATGCGGAACCAGGCACGGATTTGTCGGTGCATGTGGTGGGCATCGAACGCCAGGCCAAGGTTCTTGCCCCGTCGCCCTACGACCCGGACGGCAAAGCGATGCGAGGATGAGCCGCCGTCAGGGACGCAAAGCACGCGGCGCGGCTGAGGTCGCGCGTAAGGTCAATTACAAGACCCTGCGCAACCCGTTCCCGCCCCTTGCGGTCTTCCCTGATGATCGGATCGATGCCATTCACGCGGCGGCTTTGGATGTCCTGCATCGGTTGGGCATTAAGGTCCTGCTGCCTGAGGCGCGGCAGTTGTATGAGGCCGCAGGCGCACGGGTTGAGGGCGAAATGGTCTATCTGCCGCCGTCCCTTGTGGAGGACAGCGTGGCCCTCGCCCCCAAGTCGATCCTTCTCAAAGGCGGCGCGCCAGATCGAGACGTGACGCTTGAATTGGGCAGCCTGATATTCCAGCCCGGCGCGGGTGCGCCCCATGCCACCGATCTGGAGCGGGGACGACGCGCGGGGAGTTTGAACGACTACCTCGAGCTTACAAAACTGACCCATCATTTTGACGCGCTGCACATGCTGCCCCCGCTGGTGGAACCGCAGGATGTGCCCATGCATTTGCGTCACTACGCCATGATGCGTGGGCAGCTTACACTGTCAGATAAAATCCCTTTCGTCTTCTCCCGTGGGACCCCTCAGGTGCGCGA
>JACLAD010006345.1_pt1 | contig 24920 bp, 7 predicted proteins | sample 8027901 | NCBI WGS metagenome assembly JACLAD01 (sample SAMN15725071, study PRJNA655200) | protist metagenome | isolation source: fluorescence activated cell sorting (FACS) single amplified genomes of... | place: Spain: Blaines Bay Microbial Observatory, Mediterranean Sea | collected 2016-07-05 | reverse complement strand
TATCTCTTCTTCTATTTTTTGCTCTCTTCCCTCTATTTGTTGCTGCGTTTTGCTTTGCTTTTTTTTTTAAAATCTCCACCTTGGTGGACTTCTTTCGTCCTCTTCATTCGTTCTCATTTTTCCACTCTCTCTCTCTCTCTCTCTCTTTCGTTCTCTCCATTTTGGTGGACATTTAACTTGTATATTCTCTCTCTGACTCTCTGTCTCTACAAATTTATCGCAAGCTTCAAGATTCTAGCTAGTTTGACTCTCTGTGCGACGTCAATCTTTCTTTTCGATGGAGAATAAGAATTCAAGAATTTTGTCTCAAAAAAAAAGAAAAGAACAGAAAAAGATCATAACACTAACTCTGTCTGTTGTGTGATCAAATAAACAAAGTTTTCGTGATTGATTTTTTTTTTAAAAGCATCTATTTGCTCAATTTGTTTCAACAAGTTGTGATATTGATTTGGTGTGATACGGAAAAAAAGAAAAGTGAAGAAAGGAAGATTTGACAAGATTGATTTGGGATTTACTGGTCTGTTGCTTGAGTTTGAAGGAAGGAAGGCCTGTGTGACGTTCTCTTGCGTATAGTGAATGCTTTTGGATGTGGTAGGAAAAACGAGGTTGGTTGTGATCTAGCTGGGATAGAAGAGGAGAAAGAAAAGAAAAGGGAAAATGGATGCTGGAAATGATGCAGAGCTGAGATCCGAAAAGGAACGACTGCAAAATGAGCTGGAGCAAGTGATGCAACTGTATGGACAACTCGAAAAATTAAAAGCTGCCGACCCTGAAACATTGATGAATATGTTTGGCGGATCCGTTGAAGGAGAGGATCAAGGAGCAAAAAAAAGCGGAGAAGCACAGGTATTGCAAGTCATGAGTCTACTCGAAGGAGACAAGTCACCTGCCAGACGTGATAGTTCTGTACGCTTTCGGGACGAAGAAGTGTTGCATACGAAACAAGATGAAGAACGTTTAAAACTACAAAGAGAAGTTGAAGAAGCTAAACTTGCCCATGAACAGCATCAAAAATTGAAATTTTTACTCGAAATGGCCCAAGACGAGAACCTTGACGAGGCGCAACGCGAAAAGATTATTGAAGCTTTGGGCTTGGTTGAAGACACCTCTCAAGATGAACCTGATTTTGTCGCCATGAAAGAGCTTGAAATGAAAGCCCAAGCTGCACAAAACATGTTGGAGCAAGTGCAGCAGTTGCGTTCTGAAATCCACGAGTTGAACGAATCCAAGCCTGAAAGTATCGCAGTTCACGAGCAACGTGTTAATGCTCTAAAGCAGAGCATGATTTCGCTAGAAAAGCAAAGAATGGAAATTGAGGGATTTGTGGGCGCTGCTGAACAAAGAGCGACGCCACCTGCCTCCAGTCCCCCTCCTTTGCCGGCTTCTTTTAATTTGCCACAAGGCCTGAATGAAGAAGAGGTGCAACAACTTATGATTGCGCTGGAACAGGCGCGTGAACTGGGACGATTGAAATCTTTGCAGCTGAAGCGACAGGAGCAAGAGCTGGCGACTCTGCAGCGAAGCATCCAAAGTCTAGAAGGGCGCTTATTGACTGTCAAGCCTGCTGAAGGATCACCTGTGATAAGTGAAGTTGGCAATGGAATATACGATGGCCAGTCCAACGCATCAATTAACGTAGAGGCCGCTTCCACGCGATCATATGACACTAGTCGTGCTCGGCGGATCGACTCTGAAGGATGCATCGGAGAAGAAGAGGAGGAGGAGGAAGAAGGGGCTGTTGTGGAGGAGTTGGAGCAGAGTATGATACAACCAACTCATAGACGGCGGGTGGAGCGTGGCGTCGAAGAAACAAGTGTTGTTGCGCGTGCAGGGTCTACAGTTGGAACGATTGGCGAAGAAGAAGAGGACGATGAAGATGAAACGGCCACTGAAGAGAATACATCAACAATTAGTGGCAACACAGATAGTGGTGCGGACAGTACAGGCGCGGTTGCGGGGACTTCAACAGTAGCAAATCTTCAAAGTTCTTCTTCGGGTAGTAGATCTGAAGTTAGTCTGGTGGATTCGACCCCTGTTAGTGCAAGCATGGACGCTGCCGTTGCAGCAGCAGCCGGTGGTAGAATGCAAGACATGGACACGTCATCCCGCACAAGTATGGGAGCAGAAGATAGAAGTGGCCTAGCGGTCCAAGTTGGTGAGAATCTGAATGGTGCCGGTGGTCATGAAAAGGCGCACGTAGCACTGCCTTCAGATCGTTACCTAGATGAACCTGATTGCCGCATCCTTTTAGAAGATATTCACGAGTTTGTTGATGAGTGCCGGGTGCGCCATCGTATCGAGGGCATGTCTGATCGGGATTTCGGCCGTCGTATGGTAAATTTCGTTTCAAAATTATTAAACGAACTTGCGCATGTGGACATATCAAGTTTGGACCAACAAAGACAAGTATTGCGGAGTTTACGACGTCTCAGTTCCACATAATCGGAACCACTCTACCTACATTTTGAACATTTTGAACCAACCAACCAACCAACATCCAAGCAATGAGAATACATTTACCCGCGACGCTTTTATCTCACTTTACACAAGAAGGAAAGAGAGTGAGAAAGATGCGAGGGAAAAAAATCCAAAGAGCCGTTGAAAAAAAAAAAAAAACTCAGGCTTGACTGTGAAAAAAAAACAACATTTTGTTGTTTTTAGATTGGTTGTGATATATTTGCCTTCGTTTTGAGTTACCAAGATTAATCAATAAAAAGACGAGTTAGTTAGATAGATTGATCGATCGATAGATAGATAGATAGATAGCTGCGTAGAACGAAAGAAAGCAAAAGAGGAAGAAGCTTGCAATGGAGGATGTACAGAAAAATGAAAAGGTGACGTTCCCGATGCGACCTGGGAAAAAGAGATTCCTCGTTCGTAAAGCCGCACTTGGAACATCGTCAAGCGGGAGTTTGACAAGAGCGAGTGAAGTTTCAGGAACATCTACGGTGACATCGCCGAGCAATTTTAATGGCAAGGATAAACAGCGACTTTTGGTTTCAAAGAGTATCAATCCTGAAGAACTGTTTTTGGATACAGCTAGTCCTAGTAATAACGATGAAGAGAAAAGCATTGTTTTTGGCTCACCGTATGGTAAATTGTCACCAGCTGCTGATGGTACCAACGTAGTGACGGGTCAAGTTCAACCTCGAGTAGATGCTAAAGGATCCATCGTACCTTACGGTATTTTGGGGAGCGTTGATGACTACTTGCGCCTATCAGGTGGGAAATCGAAAGCCCCAAGTACAGGTGTGAAATCGTCTCATCTCTCACGACGCTCATCATCTCGAAAATCTCTACTTTTATCTGAGATGCGATCGTCACGCGGCTCAGTCAGCGTTTTAAGTAGTGAAGGTTCTTCCTCATATGCCTCAATTAGTAGCCCAAACGGAGAAATAGGTGAGGTAGAACGCCAAAAGCAGGATGTGCAACAAACCACGGAGGAGTACTTGGACCAAGTACGTGAAATGGCTGCAGCTGAAACTGCTAAACGGGCCAAGTTTGCCGCGAAACGCGCACAAGCAGAACGAGATACGCGCCTTTCGTCCATGTTGGCACATGAAAAAATTATGTATGATCGCCAGGAGCGAGCACTTCGCCTACACGAGCAATGGGTAGAGGAATGGGCCAACTTTAAGCAGGCAATGTGTAAATTATCGAATAAACGGACCGAAGATTTGGTTGTATCAAGGGGTGAAGAGTATCGTGAGCGTAGCGAAGAATACAATTTTATCAATGCCGCCACACCACACCACTTGAAACACGGATCAGAGTACTGGATGATGAGTTTACGCGGAATGGGAACGAGATATGTTGCGGTGGGTAACATATTCAGTGGTTTATTTTGTCCTGTACGCGAGACATCAAATTTGGATATGGAAGTCGTTCGTAACCCTGCAGATGGCGTGCAATTGAATGACGGTGCACCTGGTACCATGTCAAAACCGACCTGGCGGGATTCTCCTGTTCTAAAGAAGCGCCAGAGACAACTTGCTTCGAGCTTGAATAAGCTTCGTCCTCATCAAGTCAGTAAGGAGGCAGCATCGAGCCTTGTTCTGAGCGGCGAGCCGCTACTTGAATGGGCATATGTCAGTATTGAGAAGCGTTCACTGGAGGCGCAGAAGGAAAACGAGCGGGCAGCACTTGCTGAAAAGCGAAGAGAGGAAGAATCCACAATGGCAAAGAATGAAGCTCAAGAAAAAGACGTACTAATTGGCATGCCTGTAACTGGTCCAAATGGAAAGTTAGAAATCTGCGAGCAGGACGGTACCCTTGCCACTGGCGTTGAAAAAGAAGGCGTACTAGTGAATTTTTCGGCTGAAATGAATCAGCCAAGTACATGTACTGCGTACCTGCACAACATTGGTACAACAGCGATATACTACAAATGGGCAAAAAATGCGGATTCTGATGCGCGTGGAAGATTCTTTTGTTCGCGCGAAAAGGGGGTTGTTTTGCCTAACCAAACTGCTCTCGTAACGTTTACGTTTCAAAGCTCATCATGTGGGCTTTGGAGTGAGACTTGGACTTTGGAAACTACGCCAACAGCACCGTCATGTACCGGCACAACGTTGACGCTGAGAGGGATATGCCACCAAGTTGATCCAAATAAGCCAGCACGCGAAAAGCTGTCCTCTGAGATTAAGCTTTTAGCTGATCAGCGACGGGAAGAAGAGGAAAGGCGCCAAAGAGAAGAAGCAGCACTGGCTGCTGTCGAAGCACCAGAACCGTCTCTTGATGAACAAGCACGCCGCTTCGAGCAAGCAAATCGACCGCTCGGTTTGTACTTCCGTCCCGAACTTCAAGATGAGTTGGACCAATTGGCACAAGAAATATTTCATCACTTTCATGCAAACGACATGGTTCTCGATGAAACGTTCATTGACGAAGGTGTCCAATCTGATTTCAAGGAATGGAAAGAAAACCCCTCACTGGTGAAACTGAGAGAGGTTTTAGCACGGTTACGAGCTGGCGAAACACTTCGCCCTGACTGTCGTGCGCCAACAGTGCTAGAGGTACAAGATGACGAGGAGGACGACGAAGAAGAGGAAGATGAGGACGAGGAGGAGTGCGAAGAAGAAGATGCCGAGGTGGACAAAGAGCAAGGAGATGCACAAGTAGAACCTTCTGAGAAAGACGGGTCCAATGATGATTCGTATTTGGTAAGAGAACAAACACGACTGGACCAAATTGCCGGAGAATTGGATGAACGACTCATGGTATTAGCGCGAGCATCATTACGTCAACAAGAGGAGAAATCACCAGTATGGAAGTTTGTTCGACAATGTGTCGAAAGAGTGGCTTTTGCAATTGTTGAAGCATACGAAGTGCAAGATGATGATGATGAGGAAACCGCTGAAGTAGGAGGAGAGGATGAAAATGAAGAATCACAAGAAGTCGATCCTAAATACTCGGTTGCATTCGAAAATGTCTGCACAGCTTTTGATGAGCTTGGCATTGCCATCTTTGAGAAAGAAGCCCATACTAGATCTTCAGCTACTGTAGACCAACGCGTAGCGCATTTGAAGGATGGTCTTGTTTCGAGCGATCAAATAAGTACAGAGTCGCTCAAGGACAAAAAGGTTTTGATTCACGCGGACCTGAATGTTGCATCTAATATTGACGACCCAGATATTCTTGATGAATTGGATGCCACAAGAATATTATCCAAAGTTGCAGAAGCTGTAGACTGGGTTGCCAAAGCAGGCGCAAAGAGCGTCCTTGTAATTGGAAGCCGGGAGAATACTAAATCTATGGAACCTGTTTCCGAAGACCTTTCTGGTAGACTGGGCCGCGAGGTCGTACTATTTCAAGACTTGCAAAACGAAGAGACCAAGCTAGCCCTGATTGGGGAAGTAACTTCAGAAGATGAAGATGACGATCAAGGAGTACCTGCTGCTGTGGATCCTGATGAGATTCCAGTTTACATGTTAGGAAATATCAGCAAATATGACACCTCTGACCTCGTTGAGGTGTTACAAGCGCACTCCGAAGTGTACATCATGAACTCGTTGAACGGTATGCTTATACCAACGTTGATACAATCCAGTACCGAAAATACAATTGACGAGCCAAGGCGTGTTATCGGTCCTGTCATGGGAACACAAATGCTGCAGTCGGATGAGTTATTAAGCCAAAAACATGCAATAGTAATTGGTGGACCTCACAAGGGATACCCTGAAATCGATCCTGGCGAGGAGAGAGAAGAGGATGGTGAAGAGGACGGTGAAGAAGACGAGGAAGCGGATGAGGAAGAGGAAGAGGACGAAGAGGAGGAAGACGAAGACGAAGACGAAGAAGATGATGATGATGAAGAAGAAGAGCAACAGGAGGAAAAGAAGAATGAACAGTATACTCCTCCACCACAAGGCGTCAAATTCGGATTCGGTGAGCAGTTGGCGACTATTGATGGCGCTATTGAAAAATGTCTCGCTCAGTCGGTACTCATCGTTGGTCCTTTGGCCATTGGATTCCACAAAGCTCTCGAAGAAATGGGTGACGTAGCCAAACGACTCGGGCATTGTTCGCAAAAGAATATTATCATTCCAGAAGACCCATCGCTTGTGAGTTGTGTGGATTCCTCAACCTTAAATAGTTACAGAGCTCAAGAGCGGGAATGGATGAGAAGTATTGTTACCAAAGCGCGGAGATTAAATGTCGTACTACAGATTCTTGACGAATTCAGTAGCGACGTGCAATCGCAGTTGTCAGCTTGGACAGCAGCCCATCATGAGGTGCAATCATCTGTTTTAATATTGAATGGTGCTACAAGTGCTTTGAATACACGCCATATACTCCGTGCTGTTGGATCAAAAGCGAAGCAGCTGGAATGGAGTATTTCCAGTGCAGCACCTGAGGTCAACCTCGAACGCGATAACTTTTTGAATGGGCTCGTAGATGAGGACGAAGGCAAAATAGAAGACGAACAAGGAGAAGATGCTCTTTCTGATGACGGTGACTCTGATCATGATGGCGAAGAGGATACAGGACCAGAACAAGGACAAGGCGAAGAAGGAAACGAAGACACCGAAGAAGAGGATACAGATCTATACGGCCTTGTTGATACTGAGATATTAGATTGCGGTGCTGTGTTTTCCCACCTTTGCCGTGGAGGAAAGCTTGATATGCTATGGCTTGAGTCAACAATCAAAGGCGACGGCGGAGAAGAAATTGAAGAAGAATGTAGTTCCTAAAATTAAGTTGTTCAGTATCAGTTGTGTTGAATGAGTCAAGTTACTTGGAGAATTATTTCATGATTGCAGCAGTTCGCACGGCTACATCGGCAGGAGCGGGACTGACCTTCTTATTCGCACGTAACTTTTTCGTTGCTGTGTCGCTGATGGCTTTTAACAAATCCTTTTCATTGCTTAAGTCGCCATACCCGTAGCGATGCAACAGGTTTCTGGTAATATCTCTTGAGAGCGTTTCGGGGTTCGACGATTGCGTCTTAAGTTTGCTTTGACTCTTATATTGAGTGAGGTCATGTAGAAAATCTAACAAGTCGCGGTCACCTATAACTTTGCCCGTGTCATGCTTTTGTTTTGGGTTGGAGAGCTCTTTGGAAATCATTGCCTCAAGTTGCTCCTTGTTGGCGATGAAGCCCTGTGTTCTGTACTGTCGACGACCAAGAACGCTGGATTTTTCCTCGATTTTGTTATGCAGCACAGATTCGCCTATATGCTCGAGGATGATTTTGTCAGGGATGTAGTCATTGATCCGAAACGGATGTAGGCTTTTTACAGTTGCATTGATGAGCTGTAAGATTTCTGCAGGCATCGATTGGCTGTGCTCTGCTCTTTGTTTCACTTCGATGTAGCTTTCAATAAGCAATGCCAAGAGGCAGTTGAGAAGGCAGAAGTATGCCAAGAATAAGTACGAGTAGTAGAAGGTGACGGCGGTAAAGTAACTTGGGTGCTCGAATAACTTGTCCACAACGCCAATTTCGCCGAGCAGAATATAGAAGCATGTGTGGCAAGCCTTTGAAATTGTGCTAAAGTCTTCAATGCTCGATCCAAACACGAGGTATGCATCGATGGCAAACAGAACAAAGACTAATGAGAAGAGGGCGGTAAAATGGGCAAGGTCGGCTGCAGCATTTTCCAATGTTCTTGTAACTAGTCCCATCTTTGGTTGAAAATCGAGCAGCTTGAGCGTTCTTGATACGAGGAGAATGATGCTGATTCCATTGATAGTGATGTATAGAAGAAATTCATCAGACATGGCACCTGCATCATTAAATGATTCCAGTGCGTGTCTCATGGCTTCATCATTGGACGATAGAAAGTTTCCACGCGATGTCAGACTGTCATAAATATCATATTGGAGTTGTGGTGCATACTCAGAGGCTCTCTCTGAAAATTTTAACCAAATCGATACACTGTATATAATTGTGCAAAGAGACGCTATATCGACATAGTTCCAAAATGAGCGAAGGTATCCTGTGCGCCCGAACAACCCCCTTTTGTTGCACAGCGCTCCCACTAGCTCAAAAGCCTCCATCACGATGTTGATCGTGGTGAAAATGACAAATACAATTTCAATCTTTTGGCGCCTGTCTCCGTTCGCCGTGTTGTACTGTTCCACTCGAAATGATTGCACTATTGTTTCCATGGTGATCCTACCTCCTTCCTCAAACTCGAAGTTTATAGCAGTATTCGCGAATAGTTTCATTTCTGAATTGTAAGTAACCATCTGCACAAGCAAGTCCTTGGTATTTTGGTCAAGATACATACCTTCTTTGACGTAAGCTAGAAACTCTCTCGCTCTTTGTTGGCCAAGATTGACATCCAACAGCACAGGGTATCCGGAGTACCTGCTTGAAGATTCGGATTCGAGGTAGTGAAATCCATATGGTAAACCCAATGATGAGACTTGGTTGATATCGGACATGTTGTAGTAATTGTGTTTGGCCATGAACACGTTTGGATCTACGTTCAGCGAGCTACTTCGAAGAAAAACAGGATCTGCGCCATATGGTTCTGTAGAAAGCGAATTGCTCCTGCAGCCTTCTTCTTTGGAGATATAATGGAACTGTGAACTGTCTTTACATGTCTCTCTCTTGTAACGCTGAGTGTGTAGTAGAATACCCCCTAGTATCCGGTTGTTCGAGGCCACACTGCGCGCACGTGTGTCGCTTGATGCTAAATTTAGAGGCTCCATGGTTTCGCTGTTAAAGGTATTCCATAGCTCGAATTGTGCAGTATAGTTCGTGGTAAACACTTTGATACAGCAATCCCCAAGGTCCAGGCCACATGCTATATTGTCACACTCGGGGTTACACGTTCCATCATTTAGCATGTCGCAAAAACAATTTTCGGAGCACGTATAGTTTAACATTTGGTTGGTATCTCCACAATATCCAGAGTCATAGCCGCATTCCCGGACGTTACACTCATCATCGCACCAAGTGTTATACAACATGTAATAATCACACTCATCGCTTGTGGCGATCGAGCACTCTTCAGGCACACTGAAACCATTGTCATTGTCGTTGCATTCATAAAAAAAGAAATCAAAATCACAAAATGATTTCTTCTGACAGCCTTCAACATTCCCATGGCAAGTGTCACACTCGCTCATCGGGTTACCGCATTCCTCCTCATTACCTTGAAGACGGCGTTGCTGATGTATTTGGTATGGTGACGTAGGTTTCTCTACCTGAGGCGTGGCAGCCATCCTCCGTGGAGGCTCGAAAGCTACAGCTTGTGAACGCTCAACATCATCTTGGGCGCGACGTCGCTCTGTATAAGAATCAGTCTTAGATCCGGAATAGCTCTCAGATCCGGAATAGCTATCAGAATTGCACGTTTCGGTGGTGTCATCCCACTCACAAGAAGGTTCTTGATCAAGGCATGGACCCTCCTTTCTACAGCCTTCACAAGGTGAATCCTCATCACCACAAAGTGTTGTACTAGTACGTTCTTGGCACTCCTGTCTCACGATTTTACCCTGTTTTACAATCTCGTTAATCAGTGAGGCATCATTATCGGTTTTACATAAACCCCATTCCACCAAAATTGTCTTTTCTCTCACAACGACGGTCCCCTTCCCCGACTGGCCGCTAGACAACTCCTCCTTGATGGTATACATAGAACCTTCGATACCGCCATTCAAAGCATAAAGTTGTAATTCCCACTTACCATCAGGGAGATCAAACTTTTTCTCAGCTATTTGTCCCGAAAGCTCGCCAGTGAATGTTTGCGAATCATGAAAATAGCATACACTATGTGTTGAAGAGCATAAGTTCCACGAAGCAGCGCTCATCTCATCGTCGCTCCTGAATGTGTAGCTAAGGTTCAAGTACACTCGTGTCGTTTGACTCTTTGGGTAGACGCCGCAGTCATCGCTACATCCGTGACCCGGTGCCCACTGTCTGTATTCGTGTGGGCTAGTGCAGACACTGTCTCCGCAAACAGGATCAGTGAAAATCGGCAAAATTTGTTGTTCCATCCAGCCCCAAATTGCGGCAACTCCGTCCATGTTTTGGGCAATCTCACCAGTGCTCCATTCGATCGTACTGGACGTTTCAGAAAATAGCGCAGCTTTTATGGCTTCCTCAACCTGAAACGATTCGTATGGTACCCGTTGGTGACTCAAGATTGTAAGGTACAGCGCAACATATGTTATGAACCACGCTAGTTTAAAATAGTTGCGACGGTTTTTCAATTGGTGACGAACATCCAAATATATCTGATTCACCAGTTCTTTGGATGTCAAAATATCAGTTTCCCCGTTGGGTTTAACTTTGCTCAAAATATGTTCTGGGTTCTCTGCGGCACGTACTGCGGCTTGCTTTCGCTCTTCTTCTTCAACGCCTTCTTTGATCAAATCCTCCTCCTCCTCCAGTCGACGTGATGCTGAGATATTTCTACCTATCATTTTAACCTTACACCTTTAAAAGAATGGAAAAGGCGAAAATCCAATTCGAGAGCGATCGAGTCCAAAACGTCCTTTGATCCCCGCAACGTTTTAATGTCCAACTTATGATTTTACAAAAATGCTGTACTAATTCTTGTATGAAATACCACCAAATATAAAACTAAGCACCGTATTCGTAACAAGGGCGAGCGAGCCCAAATCTACTTTGGTCAATTTCCCTTTTTTGTTGCTTCTTTTCTCCTATTTTCTTTCTACCTTTTAATTAATAAATATCCACAATCAACAACCAATTCCAGTCCTGAAAACCCTTGAGCATTCAAATCAATCAATTCAATCAATCCAGAATTTCAAGATCAACTCCACACTGGGCAACGTGACTAGCTAATAGATGAGTCCGAGTCCGAGTCCGAGTCCGAGTCGGAGTCCGATCAAGTTGTAACGGCTACTTTTATTCCGATATGATGGACGAGAATTGTCAAATATTACGATTTATCGGAAATAATCTATCCGTTATACCGCCTGCCAGTGCCTTTGCCGTTTTTAATTTTTTATCACAGTACCACACCACGTCGTGAAGATACTATCTTCACGATCCTAAAGACAGTAGAAGGGGTTCGTTTAGATAGTGGCAACAAAGAAGGTAAGGGAGGGAGGAAGGAAGGAAGGAAGGAAGGAAGGCAGGCAGGAAGGAAGAAAGGAAGAAAGAAAGGAAGGAAGGAAGGCGGAGGAAGTTGGAGGAAAGTTTCAGGTACCTAGGATTCGACTGATCTGCGTGTTGATACAGTAAGACAGATAGAGATAGACTGAGAGAGCAAGGAAAGAAAGGGGGAAAGTACGAGCCTAGGGATTTACTAAAGTGGGCTTGTTGATGTCCATACAAGTACGGCAAGATGAGGAGCTCGAAGGTAAGTCCGGTTTTTCAAGCTCCAGTAATCGAGAATGGCAATCTGACCGCGGTCCTCGAGGAAGGTGCCATCGTGAAAGGAAACAGTACCCCATTAAACAAAGAAAAATCGATTAAACGAAGAAAGACGATTCGAAGAGCCAGTCAGCTCAAGAATAATGAGCTGGAGATATTCGAGAGAACAGTTGTGTTCCAAAATTTTCCAGATTCATGGACAGAACCTGAGCGACTTAAATTGCTAAGCAACCATGGGATGGGTGAAGTGCATAAAGGTCTTATTAAAGAAAATGGCCCCAAAGGCAGGATGTATTATATCGTGAGCTACGATACCGTTGATTCAGCGACGAAAGCGATGGTGCACCTAAATGGGAAACCACTTTGTCATAAAAGAAGACTTGAGGTTTTCCCACTTCAAGGTCAATATCTTCAAACTTTTATCTCTCTACACCCACAGATTGGTCAATCACAAGAATTTGTAAATATCAGGCTCAGGCTTGAAAAGCGGATGCACCGATTCAAAAACCTGTTTCTCCTTTTCGCTTTTTATGGGATGATTTCGGCGTATTCACTTGGAAAAGTATCAAAATATTCTTTCAAACGAGTATTCTTTGGATCGATTTATCCATTATTTGTTATCGTTTGTATGTTATCGTTGACTTGTTTCAGCTTCGCAATTTTTGCTTTAGCGGTCGTTGGAGAAGATTTGATGATAGACGAAGCACTAGTATTTGGGGTTTTAGCACTTTTTGGGACAGCATTTTCCTCGATATGGATTCATACCCACACTTTGTTTCAAAAAAATTTCGATTCGACCCCGTTGTACAACATCATGCAGTTGATCATTTCTTCAGAATACGATTTGAAGTACCTCGAGAATATAAGCAATATTCTCGCATGGAAAGGTCTACTTTCAACTTTGATTACAGCTGCCCTTTGCTGGTTTCAAGTCCGACATATCGCTCAAAAAAGCCAAATGTCCGAACTTGAAAAATTCCGTGATTATCGTGTTTTAGATGTATGGTTATTCACGAGTTTGTTTTATTGGTTTGCAATTGGAAACTTGACTCTAAGCAGAAGTACCCTTTACTCACGGATTTCTAACACCGGACTTAGAAGACTTATTAAAAGTGCTTTACTTCACAGGTACACTTTTGACTCTTTGAAGTTTCAGTTTCTTTCCTTGGCGTTGGCTCTAACCCAAGCACAAAATGCAGACAAGTTTTTGTGGCTGATAATGGTACTGTCCGTAATGTTGAATACATGTGCAACACTGATATGCATGATTATCAGTTTCAACGACGAGTACAAAATCGATGTACAAGTTTATTTGATCCTCGTTTCCATGAATGCTATCAATATTAATTGGTGGCTCTATTGCATGAAACAACCAGTTCTGATTTTTCAAGGTCTCCGTCAATTTAGATCTACGATTGTCTCATTAGTGTTCGCTGGAGATATAGAGAGTGAAGAGGAACGCGAAGCAGCAAAGGACTTTATTGCATTTACAAGTGATCCGTCCAACGAAATTGTTGCAAGCAATCAATTTATGGGTCAAAGAATCGATGAGAAGTTTATTGGCAAGGTCTTGCGATTGTGGATTTACTTTGTTTCTTTAGCGTTGATTCGTTTGGTTTTTTAAATTTGAAATGCCGCCACACGGGAAGAAATTCAACGGTGAATGCGTTCCGGTGAAAAAGTTTATTTGTTTATTCGCAAGGTCATGCGATTGTGGATTCACTTTGTTTCTTTAGCGTTGATTCGTTTGGTTTCAAAGTTTTTAAATTTGAATCGGATGCGTTCGTATTTTTTATTGTATGTAAATGAAAGCTTCTTGTTTTTCTATATCAAGCAATCAATCCGTAACGTAAACAGCCCGCCCAGCAGGCCAAAGAGGCCGTGGCCATAACAGTGGCAGCACTCAAGTGGCATGGGAGGGGGAGGGGAAAATAAGGTTAGGAGAAGGGTTGAGATTGATGGAGAGGTGAGGTGGATAAAATCCACCATAGTGGATGTTAAGAAAAGATTTGAAAAACAAAAGAAAAAAGAAAAAAAATTCATTTCAAACTTTTGAAACTTGTTTTGTTTTTTTTTTGAATCGAAGGAACGAAAGAATTTTTTTTTCCAATTTGACAAAGAAGAAACTCAACCATATATAAGAAGCAAGAAGGAAGGAAGGAAGGTAGGTAGGTAGATTGTGTATGTATGTACGTAAGGGTTTGTGCGTGAATTTGTTCGTGGTTGTGGTTTTGTAGGGTTCGTGGGGAATGAAAATTATTAGAAGTAAAGAAAGAAAGAGATAAGTTAGTGTTTTACGGAAAGATAGAATGGGGAGAATACCTTGCTGGGCTCTTGTAGGGCTGTTGAGTCTATTTTGTAGAGTAGACGGTGATCGATTGGCATCTATTAGTGATGTATCTCTTCGTTTACCCACTGAAAATTCTGTTGGTGCCGACGCGTCAGATATTGTACCTGTAACGAAATTAGTTTCTGCGAATCCAGGTTGCTTTGAATGGGAAAGTACTGATCATAGTGTGGTTGGAATTAGCCTTGAAGGTACGGAGGGTTGTCCGGAGGGCCAGGCTAGTTCTGTCAAGCTTTCAAGCTTAAAGAATGATCTTGGAGACTACGCTTGTGAAGTCTTCGCTCAACGAGATAATGGTATTTCTCTCTCGTTGGATGTGTATGTGGCACCGATCGTGCGTTTAGAGATAATGACTACAGTACGGCGTCTAGCTCTATTTGAAGCAGAGACTTTGTCGGTGCTTGCATATGACGCCAAGGGCAACGTGTTTTCTAGTTTGGACGGGCTCAACTTTTTCTGGCGTAGCGACTGGGCAAATTCTGGCGGTAGCGGAGATCAAGTGCCTTTGAAGATTAGGAGGATCCGTGAGTCTGAAGTGATGGAGGATCGCGGCCTCGAACAAGAGTATTATGCTCGATACGGGTACAAAATTGAGGTGATTGGCAATGTAATTGGCGAAGGCCGAATTTACGCAGAGCTACGACATGCTGGTCTCAAGAAAGATGAAAAAGGTGTTTCTGCAGAGGTTGTCATTGATGTTGTGGAGCCGTTGCTGATATGTCCAGGGGCGCCTGTCTTGATGTCTGGCAGCCGTATACAAGCGGAGGCTTATCGCAAAGTAACTCGGTCATCGTTTGCTGCGATAAGTTCACACGAAACCAAGTACGAATGGCTTTCCGATGATAGTAATATCCTGTCCGTTTCAAGCGGTTTTGGCAATTTTGAGGGCAAGAATGTAGGTCAAACGAGACTGACGCTGCGAAATCGTGAGTACACGATCAATGCGCAATCTGGTATTGCTAATGTAGTTGACGTGGATGGTCTGAAGCTGTGGTTGGCACCCGTGGAAGAAGAGGATCGGTGGTCTAAAGAACGCCTCGCTAGTCTCAATTGCGTCACTGACCCTTTTAGTAAGTTTCCCCTTGACTTGAGGTTGCCACACAGAAGAAGTTGGATATCGATGAGACAGGAAAGGTGGGTGCTTACGTTGGGCAAGCGATACTTTCTGATGGCAACGCTATCGTCGCCACAGCTTGAAAAGGATTCCAAATCTGTGTTTGTCACGGAAGAAATGAAGTTTGCTTTTCAAGAGGACGCACTTGCTTACGACGAGGACTCCACCGGGGGTGGCGAGATTACCTTTTTGACGGAAGGTCCTGTGCGCGTGGATGGCGGATTGCCCTTTCAAAGTGTGGATGATGTTCCAAAAAATGTGCGCGTTGTTGAAGCGTCAAGGGTTGGATTTGTTGATCTCACAAGCGACTTTTTCCACAGCAGTGGTGCAGCCGAGTTTCACGTGGAAAAGCATCGTGTGCAAATTACGGGGCCCATCATTTTAAAATTGCCGGTAATTCGTCTACCTGTGGACGTTATTGGCGGTGTCTTACACAGTTTCAAAATCGAAGCATCTGGGGGAACCGAGTTTTTCTTTTACAGGGTGCAAGACGATAAAAATTTTGGCGTGCACGACGAACACCAGGGCATCGTGCGCATGCGCGATCAAACTGAAGACGAATTTTCGGTTTTGGTTCAGGACAAATTCGATCACTCGAATAGCGCATTGGCCAAAGTACTGGTGAGTAAGCCTTCGTCCCTTCGATTTGAAAAAGAAGACTATTACGTCACTAACGAGGATAGGCTTACACTTTGGGTATATATGTTGGACAAAGACCGCAAGAAGTATAGCAATTGTACCGGACTTCAAGGGTCGGTGGAATGGGAAATAGCCAACTCTGATATCTTAGTGAAACAAGGACAACCCAAGTCTTTCTCGGATCCCTCATTATGTGCTTGGGGACGGTTCCAAGCCAAACGCCCAGGTGTCACCGCCGTGTATGCGAAATTTGGCGGCAATACAGTCCGAGCGACGGTCCACATTTTGGACAAGGTCCGCATTGTGTATCCACTCCCAAACGCCGAACTGGATGACAAAGGTAGCCCTGTCGCCCTTGTCCCTGTCGGTTGCAAAGCCAAGTTTGAAGTGACCGGGGGACAAAAGATGGACGAGTTTCGCGTACGCGGGGTAGGTATCGAAACCCCTGAAGACATCGAATTGTCTCCCATCAGTGCGTCGGGGCCGGATCAACGGGCGTACACCGTACAATGCTCTCATCCAGGCCGATATGAAGTTTTGATACAACGCCATGCTCGGCTTGTCGTTATTTGCGCGGTCCCACAGGCAGCCTCATTGAGCGTTGACGGATCCTTGGAAGAATGTGCACCGGACCCTGTTTACATTGCCAATGGCCAAGTTGCGAACGTGAGATTGAATCTAATGGATGGTAATGGTGCCAGATTCACAGATGTTTGCTTCGACTCCACATGGAGTCTCTCACCGAGTTCTTCAGAACTGGGTTTCGAACAAGAAGAAGAAGGCACTGAACGCACACTCAGGTTGGGTTCTGGCTTTGTTGGTAACGCCGAGATACAGGTTAGTATCGCTTCTTTCACAGCCCAACTTTCTCTGGAGATCACGAAGGACATTCAGCCTGACCCAGTGAAGCTGTTTCCCATTGTCGCAAATTTTGAAGCCATGTCTCGATTGAAAGTACTTTACGGGCCCGACGCGCTTTTGGATGATCTCGAGTGTGGTATTCAATCCCCGGGATTGGTCACGTTGCATGGGCGCACCATCTCAATTCATCGCAACGGGACGAGTGACGACTACGAGTCTGGGAACTTGGAATGTTCAATGCGCTGTCTTTTAGGGTCGAGCGGTTTCACCGCATTAGTGCAGTTTCAACCAGTGGCAAACATTCGCATCGAGGGCCCTGTCAAAATGCGGCTTAATGACACCGTTGAAGTGGTTGTACGTATCTATGATCGCACAGGGCGCGCTTTCAGCGGAGAAATGCACGACTTTGTTCCCGTGTCCATGAACGTATCGCCAACCTCCGCGTTTTCTTTGCCGGCGTCAACAGGCCCGGCCCGGTGTTCAGCGACTAGTTCAAGCAAAGATATGAATCGGTGCGAAGGTGAGTGGCTTGTCCCTGTCGAGGCCCTTGTGCCGGGAAATGCATTGATCAAGGCTGTTCTCCCGAACGGCATTCAAGCTGATCACAAGATTCGTGTCTATCGCGGAATAGAAATCGTACAAGGAATGAAGAAAACGGTGGAACCCAGCGCAGAATTTCGCCTTGGCAGGGTTTATGGGCCATTCGCTTCCCCGGCGCATTGCCGTTTCGAGTCTGATAGCGCCAATGTGAAAATCACGGATGAGCCTAAAGGGGTCTTTTACGCGTCTTCGGAAGGCCGTGCGGTTGTTCGTACTGTTTGTCGCGAGGGAGGAAAGGTGATTGATCAAGCCGAGATTGAAATCAACGTCATGTTTCTCAGTGAAATAGGCATTAATCCCGTTGATTTGGTTCAAATGATCGAGGGCGATGAAATACGTGTCGGGGTTCTTTTCCCCGAAATTGGCCCCGAGGAGGATGTAGACTTTGATGCGTTTAATAGACACTTCAAGTGGTCATCAAACGACCCCACTGTGGCTTTCGTTCGAGGCCCAAAATCGGACAAAGAGGTCGCAGTGTGGGTCCGGGGTGCTCAGCCGGGCCTCACAGAGTTTTGTGTCGAGTCTCATGGCGTTGCAGGGACCCCCAGAGGGATGAAGCACCTGAAAGCATGTCGTCAGATCAACGTTGTCACCCGGCTGAAACTTGAGACCCCAGCCACCGTTTTGATCCCCCCACACGGCGAATTTGCCATTAAAACCAATCTTGATTCCCTCCCCGCGAGCGCACTTTACTTTTCTGTTTCGCCTCGGGGATGCGACCAAGCTAGCGGCAGCGGCGCCATCCAGGTCCGCCCTGACGGGCTTCTCGTCGCGGGGGAAACCCCGGGCTTGGCAAACGTGCTTGTAGAGTATCGCTCAAGAGGGGTAGAGGGATCGTCTCTAAATGAGGGCATTGTGCAGCAAATCATTGTCAACGTGTTTGTTCAAGAAGTCGCGTTCGTGGGCTTGGTCGAACTTTGGCCTTCTATCGTACTGCCAGCGGGTGTCGAGCAAGAACTGAGCGTAGGTCTATTCAACATGGACGGTCACAGGTTCACTTCGCCGTTTTCAACGTATGCGCTCGACGTCCGCATTGGCAACGATGAAGTCGCAAACATCAAGCTAGGAAAAGTAAACGGCGACGGCCTTCAAACTCTCCTAGTCTCAGGGCGAACAGAAGGGACTACTGTTGTGAGCATGAAGGCGTCGTCTTCAATTGAGCGAAACCCGATTACAGAGGGCTATGGTTCTGTCGCATACGGTGACATACGGGAGGACTACTTTCGTGTCGTGATCATTCCCGCATCGCACGATGTCCATTTCGATGTCGAGCGCACCATCGCCAGCAGCAGCACTGGAAAGCTGCTACTTGTTTCCTGGGATACAGTACGCGTTCCAATCACAAGTTCTGCCGCGATCGTCAAAGACGACATTGGATGCGTAGCACATTCTGGCGCCCATGAATTTTCCACCAAAATTGTCGACGACGACACGGGCACTTGGTGTGCAATTGCTTTAGGATCATTACCTGATTTCCTTGATGATTTTTTGGGCCTCGACTTAATCGTTGATAACCAAAATATCGAGTCCGTCTCCATCCCCAGCTCCCGCGGATTTCACATTCTTTCGGAGTTTTCCACCAAACCGTTACGCGGCAGGCACCCAGTAATCAAGTGGACCACTAATGGTACTGCAGATGCTGAGACTATGAAAGTTTTCATAACAGGGAGTGATACCCATTTGATTTCTGTCGACAGCACACGCCCTTCACTTATTGGGTTGAATAGAGTCTCCAACGACTGTGTCTCGTTGATCAAACTATCGAATGAAACCTGCAACGTCGGACCAATCAGCGTCATTTTCTCGCACCCTGGAACACAGCAGCGCACTGAAATGGGCATTTCATTTCGTTGCCCCGGATTTGAAGGTCATTCCCAGTGGTTACAATCAGTCAATGTGTTAGGAACAGTCCTTGGAACCTTTGCTGTAATTTTGCTTTTGCATTTTTGCTGTAGTAGCAGTGGAGGAAGCCGCTTCATACTTTCAAGGTCTCCCGGTCCACAGCATGTCAGTTTTAACGATATGGATAGAAGGGGCTTGTATCCACAATTGTTGAGGGAGCAACACCTGGGGTCCCCGGGCTTTTCTCCGGGAGGTGTTTCCTCCTCGAGGAGAAGACGATAGTTAATGTTGTTAACTGTAAAAAAAATTAGTTACGCAGCTGAAGAGGGATACGCCACATCAAGGTCAAGCACTGAACAGATCGACAAAGGACGGCATTCTTGCACAAAGCCATCCGCACGTGGAGTCAAGAGTTTTGGCATCTCTTGGTGCTCATCTAACGACTCACACGTCAGGGTCTTCTGACTTGAAATGCTACTTTCTGAAGTTGACCGAGTCAGTACCGAGCCAGATTTGGGATCCTCATCGGATTCTTCCTGATGCTTCGGCACTGAGCGAAAAGGAATCTGTCTTGAAATTACCAAAGGACGTGTACGCACATCGCAATCGTCCGTATTTTCAATATATGCGAATGCCTCTTGAAGTTCTTTCCCACCATTCATTATATGCAAATTCTGATACTTGCTGCCGTTCGCATTTTGAAAGTCGCGTGAATATTCTTCGTCGACTTCAATAGCAACAGTATCTCCTATTTCCTGCATCAACACTTTCTGCAGGACCATGGCTCGTCGAAGCTCCTCCACAACCATTTCCGATCTGTTGTTGCTCGTGCGTTCCAAAACGTTCTTTAGGTACTCATGATTTGAATCATACCTCGCCTTGCATGCCGAAAGTTTTTTCGCATTTTTTGCCGCAAGGGCTTGTTTCGCAGGACTTCCTGTGGATTTTCCGTTTTTGTTGACTGCGATAGCCTTCGAACGACGCCTATATAACTCAAAGTCAATCTTGTCCGCCGACCGTTGAGCAGTTTTTTTCTTGATTTCCCGGTCCAGTCCAAAAGTTACATCCCGCAATGGACTGATTACTTGAGATCCCCAATCCCCAATAAAATCTTCACAAATCTTACCAACGCGTTCTTGCGATTCCGCAAACCCCTTTGTCAAATCTTCCAGCTCTTTCCGTGAGTCACATTCGATATCACTACCATGGCACAAAAACACTTGCATTTCTCTAGACAGCGATTCACCGCATTTCTGCAATTTATTCACAGCATCTGCATACAACTGAAACTTGCTCAATAAAAGTACAAGTTGCTTCTTTGTACCTGCCCATTGTTTCAAGTTCACGTCAAGGTCCTTATCATCTTGCGATGCCTCCGATTGACCAATTGTTTGCAAAACCTTTTCCGTTGTACGACGTTTAGTCTTTTTCAGACGATCTAGAGTACCAGTTGCATAGATTGGCATTGTTTCTTCGTTTTTTGCCTCAATTTCTTTATCCTCGTTGTTGTTGTTGTTTTTTCTTGCTCTTCTTGGATTGTTGTGATGTTTCTTTTGCTTTTTTGGTCAACTTTTTTCCGAAAAAAAAAAAAATGGGTTTCGTCCGACTTGCCAGGCTCCAATCTTCTCAATTTCTCTCTCTCTCTCTCTCTCTCTCTCTCGTGTTCAAAAATTGATATATACTAGATTGGTGACCATCAGATAGGTCTCCATCACGGTTTCTATTCGCTCCCCGTTCATAATAAGTACACGTCTGTGTCTTTCGCTCACCACTCGCCGTCCCTGGAAGAAGGATGTCCCTCGGACTTTTTCTCACAAACAAAAAATTTCTTCTACGAAATACTACCAAACTACTGTACTGTACTTTTTGTGTCATCTCGGATTGGCATCAATCAATAAATTCACTATCCATTGGTTCAATTTTGCAATGGTTTGCTACCCCAGGCTAGATATTATCGCTGGATTCGCTGGCGTGTTCTGATGGTTTTTCGACCGTTGGAACCAGGACAATATCGTCTGGAGCAAAACTTTCAACAGAAGCATCTCGATCGAGCGTAGATTCACTTTCGCCAGAGTGAATCATTGGACCTGTATGAAGATCATACTCATCAACATTTTGAATGGAAGCTCCACGGTCTTGCGTGATTCGTGGACGAATCTTGATCGAAACCACAGAGGACTCGTGCTCGTTACCAAGGGCTTTCTTCGCTGCAAATAAAAGTGCTTGTCCTGCATCCAGGTTTGTCAATATTTCAAAGCCATCGTACGGAAGTGGTAACTTCTTCTTCAAATAATCGTACCAGTCTTGAGAGTGACAAGAATGCAAAACACATAGACATGACAATTCGAAAAGTTCAGGAGGGCAAGTTAGCGGACTTTGCGTTGAAATAACCAAGCGAATACCTTCGTGGCGCATCATTCGTGCTGTTGTGGTGATTGCTTTCGCTAGGCCTGTCAGATTCCCTTGGACACTACCAAAATACTTGTGTGCCTCGTCACAAACAACGATCTTTCCGCAGTCCAGAACCTTCATACGGAATTGCTCCAGGAGTACCTGGAAAATCGCGTTCGCTTCTTCCGCACGAAGCATAGGGTCAGTCAAGTCTGCAACCACGAGTACGCCTGATCCGATTAAATCGCTTAAGTCAGATTGTTCTTTCCGTAATACGCTGTTGACATCGGCATCAGCAATAAATTGGCTCATCACGTCCAGTCTTTGGAGTAAGGGGGCCGATTGCCGGTCCATAAGATTTTGTGTCATTTCTCTCACAAATGCTTCATATCGTGGGAAAACACCAATTCGCTGATACTCCCTCAATTTACTCGTCAATAAGTTCATATAGAGCTGATTCTCCTTTTCTTCGATACGCATGAGCTGTCGAATATGCGCAGCAGTCAAGGTTGACCATTTGAAAAGAAGTGGTTTCACAATGTAATTGCCACCGGGTCCGTAGAATGCTTTGCGTTGTTCGTAGTACGTGGGGCTTACAAGCACGATTGTCTTGGGGAGAGAAATAGGATTGCGAAGAAAATGGCGAATATTGGATGAGGTTTGAACCAAACCAGTTGATTCACAAACCACACTTTGTGCCTGATCATAATGCATAACAAGAGCAGCCATAGGTTTAGCTAGCTTGACAATATCTGCTTGTCCTTCATCCGGCCCAGCTACACCAATCAAACAATTTTCTAAAACTACATTCGTTGTATGTGACTTTCCGGCGTTTTGCACTCCGCACGAAACCAGTACGAAAGGATCATTCGTGTTCATGAAGACATGTTCTTGGCTTTCATCCATAGTGGATCCTAGTAAACCATATTGAGGCAACGAATAAAGATTTTCCAAATTGACGACGGTAGGCGTAGATTCTTTTTTCTTCAAGTGGACTTTCGGTGCAAAATAGTTCCGCAGGCCCACAACTTTCTCCATTTCTGTAAGATTGTTCTCGGTCCTCAATTCTACATTTTCAGGGTGTATATCCACTAGGGTAACGCTCGAACCTGCTTGTTGATCCAGATCATTAGCGGTGGTCAACATTTTCATTTTCTTCTGCAATAAATCCTGACTTTGCCCGTTCTCACGTCTAAATTTTCGCTTCGCAGTGTTTCTTAGCGCTAGGCTGTTGTGCTTCTTCCCACGTAAATGCGATCCTTTGTTCGCATCCGACATATGAAGATCGCATATTTCACAATAGAACATGATTACACGTCCAGATCCTCGGCTCGTGTACGTATAGGTACTAATCGTTCACTACACACGACACCTGGCACGAAGTAAAAAAACAAACAAACAATGTAAAGAAAAAGTTTCAACTTCGAAACCCTTGAATCTTCCCAATTCCAGCAACACAGTAAAAACCAAAACCAAAATCAAAATCAATATCCAGGATACTCAATTCAATAACGACTAAACAATGAATGAATCAATTAAACAAAAATTTTAAAAAAAAGAACAACTTTTTTTTTTGGATTTGAATTTTTTTTTTGGTGAAATTTTTTTTTTTTTTTTTTTTTTTTTTTTTTTTTAAATTTTTTTTTTTTTTTTTTTTCCTTCGAGGAACTTTTCGCAGAGAGAAATCTGCTTTTCGGGACAATACATGTGCCCAATAGACAGTTGTATCCTAATTCTGCAAAGATTTGAAGATTTGAAGCTCAACTTGAGAGATATCAGAACTTTGATGCGATGACAAAGACGAAAAGAAGCAAGGTATGACCAGTACTTCGTTAGGGTAATGCATGTGCCCAATAGACAGTTGTAGCCTGATCCTGCAAAAGTTTGGAGCTCATCTTGAAAGAATCTAGAACTTGGATGCAATACCTAATATTGCAGCGATGATACAACGTGCTGGGCATACATCCCGCCAAGGTTTGAAGCTCATCTTCAGAAAAACCAGGAGTTGGATGCAATACCCAATATTGCATCGATGATACAACGTGCTGAGCATACATGCGTATAGGTTGTCTTGAGTCACCTAAAAGAACTCGCTCTCGTCCATGTTATGAGCACGTGACCGTCCAGAAAGTCCCATTGAACTCACGAGATCACGGCTCCATGCATTGACTACAGTTGTCATAAAAAATTGTTGATTTGGTTTTTGGTAAATCCATTTGAAAATATAATTATTGGGGTTTTTGGTAAATCCATTTCCAAATAAAACTATTGGAATTCAGAGCGTGATTCTCCTCCTCCAGTGTTGTTCCCACAGCGTTGCAAAATTGCCTGGCCGCTTGCTCGTTCGCAAAAAAACCGATCACTTCCCCATTTTTGTCCAATAGCATCCACATAGGGTCGCTCGGGCTGATTTCACCTGCTTCTGCAAGTGCCTGAGCATAGTCATTGAGCAGATCGATTTCATCCTCCAACCTGTGAACTACATCTATATTGGCGTCTTTGTTTACCGGATAAAAAGGGATCTCATATTCGGGAGTGAGCCCATTTTCTGTAAACAATGCTGCGTCCACGCCATCACCATCACTTAATACGAACACATTGACCCCATTTTTATCCACTTCGCCAGTTGCCACATTTATTATTTGACGTTCCAGGATGTCATCTTCCCAATACATAGGATACTCACCCTCTTGTGTTAAACTAAGTAAGGCATCAGCAGTTTCGGCTAGCGTGTTTTTTAGAGCTGCACCTCCCTGGGGACCTGATTTGACTAAAACCATGGAGTTGCCCTCGGCACGTTCTGCGACTTCTAGTGGCGAAAGCCCTGCTAGGAACTCGGGATCAGCCGGTGCTCCAGATTCACTCTCGACTGCGCTTGCGATTCCTTCTTCGAATGCCTTTCTATCAACCGCGTAATACTCACCGTTTTCTCCCAATAAGAAAAAGGGGCTCTCTTCCTCAAGTGCTTGTATAGCTATTTCACCAAAGCCATCAGTGGCAACTGTTATCACCAGTGTTGTGACCATCTCTACAGTAAATCGAAGTATATTTTTGGCACCGTCTTTGCCCTTGACTACGCCTAACACTTTCCAAAGTTCACCAACTGGATCTTCAACGACATGGACGACTTCATCACCTACTGTGGTGACTACTTTTCCTATATCTTTGCCCACGCTCTTCCAAAAGTTGCCAAACCAATTCTTCTTTTTTTTTTTCTTCTTCTTTTTCTTTTTCTTTCCAAGAACACGAGTGCCAGTGACGTGGCTGGCTTCTAGTTGGAGAAGCGAACGCGAGTCGGGGTGACCTCCACGGAGCTTCTTCGCTCCTTC
>JACLAD010006344.1_pt1 | contig 24941 bp, 12 predicted proteins | sample 8027901 | NCBI WGS metagenome assembly JACLAD01 (sample SAMN15725071, study PRJNA655200) | protist metagenome | isolation source: fluorescence activated cell sorting (FACS) single amplified genomes of... | place: Spain: Blaines Bay Microbial Observatory, Mediterranean Sea | collected 2016-07-05 | reverse complement strand
TTGATGAAGGAATTAGCAATGGCGCGTAATCTAGACATGCCTGCTGATGTTACCACATCGACAGAGCTGCATGATTTGTTACGTGCCAGCGAGACGTGTGATGCGGCAAGACGAAAGGTAATCCATTCCATGACACCAAGTTATACGGCGAATAAGAAAAGTGATAATTGGCTTCGCTTTGACTATTGCAATCAATTCCTTCAAACTGAAGATGAGATCGCAAGGGCAACAAAAGAGCTTGTACTGAAACAATTTCGAAAAGACAATACAAGAATTTTAGAAATTAGATTTTGCCCTGCCCTACATTGTGCTGAAGGGCTAAGCTCAAGCCAGGCTTTGAAAGCGGCGCTTAAAGGTTACCGTCAAGGAGTTGTTGAATGTTCAAACAAAGAACAACTAGCCGTTCCACTCATTATTGGTGGCATTATAGTTTGTGCACTTCGATCAAAATCAGAGCAACATGGTATCGAGATGGTGGACATCGCTGCACAGCATCTTAATAAGGGGGTTGTAGGTTTTGATATCGCAGGTGAAGAAGGGCCGCATCCACTTGCTAATCATCGCCAAGTCATCGAGCACGCCAAGTCGCATGGTATTCCACTCACAGTTCATGCAGGAGAGTGGGGCAGCGGCCTGGAAACGAATGCAAACAAATTCTTATATACAAAACCAGGTCATTTTGATACCGTGCCAAATATTGAACTGGCCGTTGACCATGGGTGCCAACGGATTGGGCACGCACTGACACTCTTGAATGCCAGTTCAGCTTTGTATGAAAAGATTGTTCAACGAAACGTTGCTATAGAGTGCTGTCTCACAAGTAATGTCAAGCGTATTTCTGGATATCATGATCACCCTATTCGAAAAATGATCCAAGCTGGCATTCCAGTGACATTAAACACCGACAACCGGTTTCTAAATCAAACCAATAGTTCCCAAGAAATCGTGCATGCAGTGTCTGATGTAGGTCTAACTTGGGCAGAAATTCGCACTACAATCCTGACTGCTGCTGCTCACTCTTTTTATTGGCGTGCAAATGCGAGCCAGATTACCCTAAATACCAAGGAGAACTGGTTGACACAGTTTCAAACCCAAGTCGACAACGTCTTCCTAGAACACCTTGGCACCATACCTCAATAATAATGTATACATGTACATATTCTTTTCATGCGAATTTGTCGTGATCAGCCCTCCTGTGGGGTAACTACCTAAGTCGGGCTCTTTTGCCCTGCCAAGCGGGCACAGCCGGGCGGGCAGCCGGGCGGGCAGCCGTCAGCCGTGTAGTCAGCCGTGCGTGCATGTCGGGCGTGTCATAAGAATCGTTTTCTTGTCGCTTCTCACCGATAAATCGTGTGCATGAAATCGTCTGCCTCAATAATGTCGGCTCTGATCACCCCAAAAAAACGAAAAAAAATGAAAATCAAAATCGTCAAAATCAAAATCAAAATTTGAATTTATTTGATGAAGGAATCATCTGATGATAAAACATTTTTAGAAAATCATCAAGGGGAAGATAAAAGTGGTTTAAGTGATTGGGGTGATACATTGTGTCTTGCAACTTTGATTGTTTCGTCTTTAGTTGTTACATCGTTGAAATTGGTTTTTCCTGTGGATCGTGGGACACCCGTTGTGGAGAACAAGAGGAGGACAAAAAGGGGAACGAAGGGGGAAAAGGAAGGGATTGGGGGAATCAATTTTGCAAGTGTTGCTAGTTCTTATTGCTATTCAACAGCGACACATACTTTGAAAGCATTTCTACGAACGGTGGGTAAGCTTCCGTCTGTTTCTGGTGCTGTTGTGGTGTTTCGAAAAACGGCGGAAATCGAAGACAAGGATTGCGAAATACCATATTCGTCGACAGACTGTATCATGGAAGACTTGTGCGGTCTGATTCAAAAGCAAGGAAATTTTTGGGGTGCGTGGAAAGATAGATACATAAGGGTTGCGAGGCTGGACTCGGAAGAATGGGGCCATTTTAAGCAGTACAAAAAGAAGTTTCGCCAAGATGCGAAAACTGCGCAAAACTACTTTCTTTTTTACTGGGCTTGCAGCGAAAAAGAAGCGAAATCTGATGATATAAAGTATAGTCCAAGAGGTGCATTTGGACTGGGCGGGTGTTCGGTGGAGCTTGGGGCTACGGATGATGTAATAATTCTTGACAAACTTTACGATGCCATGTACCCTAAATCGATAGCACCAGCAATTTACTTGCGTGCCCCAAATGTGGTCGCAGCGAAAAAGTGGGTAAGCGCTTTCTCGTTTGCGTCAGTAGCGCCACTATTTGTCGAAGAGAAATCTGCGTCATCTATCCGTCCATATCCTTTGCCTGTTGCGTGCGACACACTGAGGTTTTCGTACGCGAAGAACGGTTCCAGTAGTCGAAAGGCATATTTTCGTCTGTACCGTGCGTTTGATAGCCTAGAGCAAGCAGTCAAGGTAAAAGGGGAAATAGGAGGAGCGGAGAAAGCCGAAAAGGTGTATCTCATGAGTTGGGCTAGCGAAGAAGCTGCAGCATGTAATCCAGTGTGTCCTGAAAACATATATGACTTGAGTAGCGCCAATGTGTTGGTTTCAAATAAGCACCAAGACACAGTGGTGGTTGAAAATGGTTCAAACTTTATGTGCAGCAACACCGTCCCTATTGGGTCGATCTGTTCACTGAAAGCGCCCTCAGTAGGCGCAGCAGTGGCGTGGGCAAAAGAGATATCGGAGTCGTGTACGATAAGCTTTTCCCCAGCAGCCGTCATCCCACCGGGTATGGGATCTGGCTCTGCTGTTGCGACAATTAGCAAGGGCGAAACAGTCGTTGATGAGCTCACTTTGTCTAATCATTTCATCGCGAAAAGTGATTCAGACCAAGACTCGGACGGTGGGGGTGGTCGCGGCGGGGAGCAAGTCGTTGATGAATTATCCGTCATGGATATTCTAGCGCTTGATATTAATGCAGACGATGGTTATCTCTCGGACGGTGACCAGGAGGAGGATATGGCGCATTCCCCAGAGACGGCGTACTTGTTGAGTTCCGTGGAGTACGACGAGTCGATGTTTAACGACCCTTCAATGGAAAATTCGAGTCTCGCCAGCAACACATTTACTTCACAGCAGCAACCAAGACGCAGTAAGCCGAAACCGGCATTATCCCCAGTAAGGGAGGAAAGGCGCGGTAGCGTTGGCTTTTTTTTCGGTGGGGGGCCGAGGTGATTGATTTGTAACAACGTTTTGACTTTATCTTAAATAATCTACTCGACAGTGTTTTGTCCATCTTCGGTTGTGCCATCATACGATCCGTCATCGAAAGAACCAAGAGATCTACTACTACTACCATTTTCGATTTTGGAGCCCCGAGGTGCGTCGACAGCTAACTGGGCCGCTTCCAATCCGCCGTCAGCTTTCCATGCAACGTAATGAGAGGATTTTAGAAAACGAGGGTAGCTGTCCAACTTCATGAGGTTGATGATCTCGTCTTTGCATTCGTCAAATAAATTCTCTGCTGGTTTGTCGTTTTCCTCGATGTCACCTGTTTTACGCAAAAGTGGTTTCAGTGCTTTGGCAACCTTGGTTCGTTGGATTGAAGACACGTTGACTTCCAAAAGACTTCCCTCTGCAACATATTTTTGCCAGATTTCCTCAGCGTTGGCAAGGGCAAGCGAAGGAGACATGTGGGCGTGGTTCTTTTTGTACGAGTTAACAGCATCGTAAAAGTAGAGGTTTTCTACGCTAAACTCGGTAGCAAGGTATCGGAGAAATGCTTCCTTTGATGACCTTGTCGCCAATACTGTGTCGAGAGAAATCTCGGTGTCCTTGGCCGTGTTAACTTTGTACGTTTTGCGCACAATCATTGGGCACTGGATGTAGTGGATCACCATGCACAGAAAACTGACAACATAGTACCAATCCCAGATACCGTCGTCGATCAAGCCTCCGGGATCTATTGCAGACAAAACAATACCGCCAACAATGAGCAAGCCCACAGATAAGACGAGACGAATCTCCTTGAGAATGCCCAAAGGGTCAGGAATATCACGCAAGATGTAAATCATGTAGGACCCCACAGTCACGACAAAGAGCACCATAATGCCCAAAAAGATCGAGTCAAGTCCTTGCATCGTGCAACCGTAGCAGCCGTTCTTAAACTGTCCGTACGGAGTGTCTTTCTGGAGGTATTTAATCGCGATGAAAATTGCACCAATACTCAACCACCCACCCAAAATCAGAATGGAGTACACGTATGTGGTCATCAGATACAGAGCAATACCGGATGCCATTAAATCTGCTTCGGTACCACCAGAAGCGTCTTGCAGAGACCCACTATCAGCAACAGGGCTGATCGCAACGTGTTTCTTCTTTAACGAGATTCGACTCTTGCGAGCGTTTCTCATATCGACTCTTCGTTGTTTTGCGCGCCGCGTTTTAAACTTGTACAAGATGCGAAGTTGTTGAAAGAGCGACGTATTCATAAACTTTACGGCATCAAGATTTTGCCCCCCCGCATCTGATCCACTAGCCTGATCTTGTAGCAGCAATTGAGAGTATCGCGCCTTGTTGTAAAAAATTACCAACCGCGTAATGATTGGCCCTACAGCAAGTGGCACGATCATATACACTGTCCAAAGTTGCACATCACAAGGGATCCAATAAATTGTTTTGTAATTGCCCATACCAGTGGTAAATATTTGGAACCAGAGCCCAATTGCACTATACACCACGAAAGAAAGGCTTCGTTTACGTAGCAAGAAATGATCCCTACGCACAACCCACCACGCTATAGTAAGTACTTGAAACACTGTTCCCAAAATGAACATTACGAGTCCAATATAACGAATATAGTCTTTAAAGTCAAAGAGCCCTGGTTCAGGGCACACTGGGTTCGGATCTGACATTTTTCTTTTTCTTCTTCTTCTTCTTCTTCCGATACCGCCCTGATTTCAACTCAAGTCACCAAAAACAGCTTGTCTGCAGATCTATACCTATACAACTGTAGACCTATCTATGTTTGTTCAAAACGTCTTTCTTTGATGATTATATTTTCAGATTGAAATTATTTGTGTAACGCTTCACTCGTGAAATACTCAATCACGAATACTGCCTCTTGTCGGAAAAGTTGCGTGTTCTCGATTTGTTTCAACAGAAAAAAAGTAAAAAAAAAAGTGTAAAAAAAAAAAATGAGGCGCATGGTATCAACTATAGGATGACCTATGGGAAACATTAGAAATAATCACATTAATTCTTTGCCAGTGTGGATGATCCATTTTATCACAGTCCGTCGTGGGGGTGAGCATGCACGTTCAAGTCAACTGGAATGTGTACGTACACAATTTGACGACACATGGATCGGGATCGATACTTTATTGATCAATTGATGCACATGTTACATAGGCCTTACGATTTTCCAGAAGGTACCGTGCAACCTTGCAAGGAAACCCTGAAGGAAGGGGTACTTTTTCAAATACGATGCTTTTCGAACAACGTGCACGCCACGTGTTTCTAGACGACACGTGTCCTGTTGGGCTGGGCTTCCTCAGGATTGCCCTGAATGAATCTGTACATTACATACCTGCCTGCCTGGCCCATGTGTTCAAACTTAACTTGCAGGAGCAGGAGGCTGGAGCCCTGAGTCACCTCGGGCCCTTGAGTGAAATCCTTTTCACGCACTTTGACGAGATTCACGGCTTCCGATGAACAAAGTGGTACCTCGCACGAGCTGGTTCTCTTTTTGTTGGCCAATTTTTTTTTCAAGTTAGGCTTTAATATTACGTACGTTCCTGCTGGATTACAACGCTTGTTGTAGCGTTCGCACCAAACTTCAACGTTGAACGATCTGTCGGCCGTAATCCACCTCCATTCTGCTTTTTCAAGATAACAAACGTATCGTTGCTTCTTGAATCGCCTCGAGATACTCCGTGTTTTCTCGGTTTTTGGCCAGACTTGGATGATGGTTTTCTAGTAGTGCCATGGCGTTGATTTTTCGAGTTGGAAGGGTTTCTCTTTGAGCGATGGGGTTGATTTTTCGAGTTGGAAGGGTTTCTCATTGAGCGATGGGGTTTAGGGTTTTGCTTGTGCGGAAACCGGTTTGGTGTAAAACTATTTACAACAGAGATTCCGGGAGGCTGGCGTTGATTATGTTGTACAGGCGTCTGGTTTCTACCATAGTTTGGCGAGTACGATGAAAACGAACTCGATGAGGATCCAGATGAGTATGCCGATTCAGGATAGCGCTTGGGCTGAGATGGCGCATAGGAGGGTGTGCTGGGACTAATTGGAGAACTGAACATCGTAAAAGTACTGAAGGCCGGCCTGAAACTCATGGAAGGAGGCTTAAAATTGAACGAAGGAGGCCTAAAATTCCAGGAACTGAGAGCAAAATAAGAAGAAGGTCCCAACCCTCCTCCCCCTCCTCCATAGTGATCAACTTGCTGTTGAATTGTAGGCAAACCCTTACTCTGCCTTTTAGCTACAGTAAATGCAACTCCCGACATGGCAACTCCAAGAACGGCACATGAACCAAGAACTGCAGCGACGAGAATATTGTCATCATCGTCGTCGTCTTCACCATTATCGTCTTCAGGTGGAGAATTTAGATTTGGGTTCGGCGGGTTTGTTGGAAATGGAGTGGTCGGGTTAGCTGTTGGGTCTGGAGTTGGATCTGGCGTAGGCTCTGGCGTAGGCTCTGGCGTCGGATTAGGAGTAGGCTCTGGCGTCGGATCAGGAGTAGGCTCTGGTGTCGGATCAGGAGTAGGCTCTGGTGTCGGATCGGGAGTTGGCTCTGGAGTCGGTGCAGTAGAAAAAGTTGCGTCGAGAATGATACCATTTTTTTGAGCCGTCCTCGTATTAGCGCCGTTATCAGAGCTGTCTCGCTTAATAATAAACAAGATAGAATTTCCAGCCTTCCAACCTGGGCGGTTGACAATTTCTTGTACTACTTGCCTAACTTCAAACGTTTCAAACCTTTCACCATCAACTGTATTACCAATTTCCCATTGAGATGATGGTATAGTTACGGGGCGACTGCTTAAATCAAAGAGTTCATTTCCGACGGGTGGTGCATTATCAACACTGTGTGCTTTGATCCGGAAAACAGGGGATTTATTGGTCCTTGTTGTTTTCGCAGTAAACTTGATTTTAGCAGAACCAACTATAACCCCCTGCTGAATATTGTTTAGCTGGAATCGAATACCGACAACTTGTTCCCCTTGTGGACCGGGTGCCCCAGGTGGTGTGAATGTGTCGAATCCAAATTCTAAATCCGAGCTATCTTTAGAAACGAAACCAGTTTCACCTTCTTCAACTGCTTCAATAGGCGAGAACACGACCGCATCAATAGAGACAATTGATGCGATCAACCAAAGAGCAAGAATGATTCTTTGTCGATGCATTTTGTTTTTGGTTTGACAAAAGTTATGCGGAGCGTTTTTTGTTTTGGATTGCTTTAACACGAGTTAGTAAAAAACTACGAGAAACTAGTAAGGATAAGTTGAAACCGTCACAAAGGAATGACGTGTGGCTTACTTTTGTGAATAAAGGTGGGCATAAGTACCACTTGGTACTCACGCTCTCGATAGATGTCCAGATCGGATTGCAGGTATATAGATAGGAAGGACCTGCTGCAGGTATATAGAGGCATAGGCAGGCCTGCCTGGCACAAGTTTGTTGACTGGCTGAACATTTCTATTTTGGAACAACTAGTCAGGCTGAATGTTCAGGAAGGACATTCAGGGAGCGACATGGTATGAACTGGTTAGGAACGATCACGAGCACCCTTAGGGCGGGCTCCCCGCTTAGGGTGGTCAGTTAATCCAGATCTAGATCTGGTTCAAGGGTTATCATAAATGACGCACTGTTTCGTCATGCTCTACTTATTGAAACACAAAATTCGCGAGCGCACGTGTGTCTTTTTCAAAGATGCGCAAACTGTCGTGTGAACAATCTCCGTAGCACTGCCGTGGGGTCTCTTTGCCTGCCGGCGGCTTTTACATCTATAGGCTGCAGGCACACGTGTGTACATGTCCTGGCCCGTTCGGGCTTTCGTTCAAAGTTGGGGCGTGCGCCAAATACAAAACGAAAAAAAAAAATGGCCAACGTTCTTAGCCTGAAAGAAAATCATCTACTTGTTACTATATTAAAAATATTCTATTTAAAAGGTCAAGTTTGGTAATATGAAATACATCGAGAGAAAAAAAAATCCGTTGATGTTTTTTCCCGAGTCCCGGAATCAGGAATTCCGGGAGTTTGTGGCACCAAGGAGAAATAAACTTGTAAAAAAAATGAAGTCAACAAATGAAGGAGAAGTGGGCATAGGGATGAGCCCGATCCAACTTGAAGTGTTGTTACAGTCAAGTGAAAAAAAAATAAAAATGAAGAAATGTGAACAAGATTTGGAGAAAGGCCGTGTTGTAATTAGCGGGAAAAAGAGTGATAATTGTTGTTACAAGAGAGAGGAAAAGAAGAGAGAGGAAAAGAAAAAGAGGGATAAGAAAACTTTACCAGGTACCAAGTTGAAAGATTTGAAAAGAGACTTTCTTATGAGGCCTGGTCCCTGTAAAGATCTTTTGATAAAAGAGCGCACGACGGAGTTGTATACGAATATGGTGTTGAAAACTCGTCGGGTTCGGCAGTTAGAAAGACAATTAGATGGTCGTCGCCCAGTATTAGCAGACACTGTACCGAAGGGTAAGCGTGCAGCGTGCAGTATTCTGGGTGATTTGCGTGGAAAGCTAAAAGATGCGGAAGCAAGAGAAATTGTGGGCCTGATCTTGAAACTTGAAGAAAGGGAACGAGCTGTAAGGAAAGCTGAAGAAGACGTGAAGAGAAAAAATAGGCATCACGAATGCATGGAGAAGAGTTTGCATGAGACTCAAAGTGAACTGAAGGATGCGAAAGCAACAATATCAGACTTACGACAGAGTTTAAAAGAACGGGAGCATTTACTCAATGTTCAACGAAAGAACATGGACTCGTTTGGAACAGCTTACCATGACATTCTTTGTACAGTGAAAGCGGAACCGGAAGGTGCTATTGAAGGAGAATCTGCGTTGCGGCGATCTTTCAATGTGATTACAGTGCGTTGTATGAAAGCAGAGCGAGAACTAGCGAAAACTGTGGCGCGGCTGAAGGAGTCGGAGCAAAAGATCCGTGCGCTTGAGCAAGTAAGCGCTGCATTCCAGAAAGATAGAACGAAATCAATACGGCATAAGAGTAGGCAGAAAACGATATTTGAAAGAGACTTGCGCACAAGCGGGCCGGCAAAGGGAGGTAGTAGTAGTACAGAGCGACGAAGGAGTATACGCATAGGTACACAGCTCATGGCAAATCTTGAGAAACCCGTGGTAGAACAAGTTGATTCGGAGAAACCAGATATAAAGTTCAATGATTTGAGTGAGTTCGAACAAATATTACGGAGTACGGTTGTACAAGAGGTTGGCGATGGAGGAGCAGGCGCGAGTGTGGAAAGCCAGGCTGTTTGGAATTTAGCACGCTTGAGCCAAATGCGACACCTGTTGGAAATGTTAAAGCTTATTCATATAGATGTGATTGGGGAGCTTCAAAAATCGTCAAGCTCTGTTGTCGGTGCCGAGTCTAGAGCGGAAAAGTACTTGGCAAACGTGGTAACAAACTATGCAGGGGAGTGCTTCCTCTCGGAGTATTCCAGCGTATACATATATGAAGAGGACACGGAAAGTTTCTGGTCTCCAACGTTGAAAGAAATGCCAAGGAAAAATCTCCCTCTTGATCCCAAGGAGGATGCTAAGAACCCAGCGATCAGTCCACTTGAGCGCCGGGTAGTGCGGCATGCTTACAATAACCGTGCACCCGTGCATGTAACCCCTGTGAAGGGCAGTGACGTGTTAAACTGCAGTCTTCTGGCGGTACCTATATTTGGTGAGGGCACGAAATCAGATGACTCGGGGCGAAAGCGAAACGTGCTGGGTGTTTTGGTGGTCTCCAAAAAGCGAGCCCCAAAAGAAGTAGAGCAAGAACAAGACGATATGCGCTTGCCTTTTACGGAATTTGACGAGGCCTTGCTGTGGATCCTTTCCGACCACATTGGTTCTTTGATTGGGCGTATCCACGAAAAGCACAGGTTAGAAGTGAGGGCGCGGCTCGAGAGTGCACTTGTAAAGTCCGCGGGGCACCTTCTTTGCGACTACTCTAAAGATCCGCCTTTGTTGTTTGCGGAGCGCCTGGGCGAGCAGTGTAAGAATCTTGTTTTTGGCAATTGCGCTAGGGTGTACCTACGCGAATTTAATCTCGATGGAACCCTTTCGAGGAAGATGTGGACAATCAGCTCGGCGAAGCGTTTGAGCTATTTGAGCTTGGTAGAAGACGAGTCGATTGCAGCAAATGCTATCCTGAATGGTTGCTCAACAATGATTGACGATGTGAATCGCCATGATGTATACAACCCCAACGTTGATCTTTGCGACAAGGTGTATCGCGGAGGACCACTGATATGTGTGCCTATCTGGCTACCTCGGGATGCCAAGGGTTTAACTTGCTCGTGGCTGGCTCCTCTTGGCCAAGACCGCCTACTTTTGGGATGTGTCCAAGTACAGCTCCCGCTGCGGCCTTCGAGTAAGACGGCGAGTAAGTCAGTGTGTGAAGCTGCACGCATATTAGAGGCCTTCTTGTGCACGATTGCGCCGCAAGTCGATTTAATGTGGCAGAGTGTGTTGCAAAAGGCCAATTCTTCTTAAGTGTAACTAATTATTTCTTTGTATACAACTCGAGATTTTCAATTTCCTCAATGTCCTCATGAATGTAACTCTGTGCAGAAAATTGGGGATCTCCGGCGGAGAAAGTTGATTCGTCGCTTGTGATTGCTGACATTGCCGGATCCGAGGCAGAAAAGGTTGTACTCTGTTGCTCGGACATGGTTAGGGCTCTGATGGATGACAACGATGTCAGTGTGGCACGCTTGGCTAACTTTTTGTTGTTCATGAGCTCGTCCATCAAGCTTTGGAAGGTGGTGACATTTTGTGCTTCTGCGCCAATGGATCTCATCTTTGAGGGTGAGAAGCTCAGTATATCCATAAATCGATTTTGAACAACTTTCCAGAGGTTTTTGGGTTTCGGTTTCCCGATAGAGTCATCTTGAGCATGAATGGCTCGTTCCAAGCTCGCCTGGAGTTTGCGAGCGAAAGCGGGATTATCATCGACAAGAATGCCGATGTTGCGTTTGGAAAGGATGTAGAATTCCGAGGTTCGCACTGCCCTTGCGGACATCTTGTGGTTCGTCCCTGAGAGCACGGCTTCGTGGCCGAAGAACATGCCCTGGCTGTAGAAAGTAACTTTCCCAGGGTCGACGCCCTCGAATTGGGAGGCTTGTTGTGGCCACTCTTGACCTTCAATGGCGGCGACCTGACCGTTTACGACAAAGTAAATCATCGTGCCAAGTTCATTATAGCTGACCACGGGAACATCTGGAAGAGCAAGTTGCGGTTCCATCTTCATCAGCAGATCCCCTATGAACGTGGCTGTTTCGTTATCAAATAGGGGGATCCGATCAACAGCCTGTGCGTGGACAAAGATCAGTATCTCGTGCCGCAGCGAAGGGCTTAGTCCAGACAACAGCGCTTTCTCGTCAAAGACCGAACTTAACGATAGCGAGAATGCGTAACAGCTCTTGCATTCCTTGCGAAGTTGCTTGGGAATGCCTTGCTCCGTGAGATACTCGTCCAATTCGCTCATCCTGGACTTGAATAAGGCGTCGGCAAGATCGAGCTGGGCTATAAGCGAGGCAATACTTCCCACAACGTAACCGAAAATGGTGGCCCCGAGAATCATGATAATGATGGAGAAGATGCGTTCCTCATTCGTCGTAGGCGCTATGTCGCCATATCCAACTGTTGTCATTGTCGTAAAGGACCAGTAAAGACTACTCATGTACTTGGACCCAACATCCTGGTCAGGGTCGGGAGATAGTCCCATTTTGATGTACCAAACCGCTCGCTGATCGCTTGACGATGAAGAGGCGTAAAACCAGAAGCATGCAAAAAGATGCGCAACGAACGAGATTTGGAAGAGCAACTTTGACAGTTTCTTCGGCCCAGGCCCAATGTCGAACTCTATGTTGGCGAAAATTTTCTGCAGCTTGAACAGACGAAAGAGTTTGAGCAAACGCACCATACGAAATACTTTGATGAGCTTGAAACTGCGCAAAGCTTCGGGGTTGGCACTCTTCAAGAAGGTCGTGATCACCGTGTCGAATGGAAACGTCGACAAAAAGTCCACGGTGAACCAGCCTCGAAGGTAGTGCTTCCTTATCAGTGCGGGCTCAGCAACCAAGACATCGTCCATGGGGTCCTCAAATGCCGTCCAAAACGCTAGAACCATGTCCAACATGAAGAAAATGTCAACGACCCAGTCAAATATGGTTGCAAAACCTGTTGTAGTTTGTGAGAATCCAATGCGATAAGGAACAACAAGCACGGAGTACACGATATAGAATGCCATCATGATATCCCATTTTATCTTGACTCCAAAGTCGGGGGGGATCACCCAAAGCCGCTTAATAAGAATGCCCGGTTTCACGTCCACCTCCACCAACGCACCACGTTCACCAAACACAGCCCCATCATTCAACCGAATACTGCTTTTACGTTTGGATTTTATAATTTTCGGTGTTGGTGGCTCATTTAAACTTGTCACGGTCTCACATTCTGAATCGATATCTCCGCGCAAAATAGGCGAGCGATCTGTTGCTGTGTCAAGCACTGGACTCACCTTTGATTGTTGCTGTCGCCGAGAATGTCTCTTCTGTTGCTGTCCGTACAAAACCCCCTCTTTGGCATGCCTATCTCTTCCCACACGAATTCTCGCTGCCGTTGTTGGACGCAATCGCACAGTAATCGTTTCCAGAGCCGAATGTGCCGTAGGTCGTTCCTCACTAGTATCTCCCGTAGTGCTTTGTCCTTCCGATCCCAGACTACTGAGCAGCGAAAATGTCGTCGTAGACGCCCTTTTCTTCTTCTCCAACTTTGGAGACACAGTGACCTCTTCAATTTTACTCTGGCTACCCTTAAAACGACCTAGTGCATCATGAGCAATAAGAGGAGAAATTGTGAATGGCGGTCTTGTTTCCATTATCGCACTGGCTGGTACATGTTCTGAGGCATTTGACGTCAACAAGGTTTTATAAAGGCGACCAGACGATTCACATTTCGTGCATGGCGCCTTCAACGATTTCTTCATCAGTGCCTTGTGCTTTTCAGACCGTTGTCGTAAACGGAGCATACTAGCAGGGTACAAGTATGTCGCATAATCCAAAACTGACTTGTTCACCGACAGCAGGTCGCATGTCCGAGAAGCGCGGTATGTCACCATGTGCGGTTCGCAGTGCAGCAAAGCGATATCCCCAAAATGCGAGCCTGGTTCATACCACCCTGTGACAACAACTCGTTTAATATTCTGCGGCCCGATTGGGATCATCGCAGGTGGTGTATTCTTTTTAGACAGTGAAGACCTTCTACGTTTTGCACTTAGAGCGCTTGCTGCTGCTGCTTTATCTTTTGTAAATATCAAAGACCCTGTGTCCACCATGGGCTCCTCCGCCCCCGCCGCCTTCGCTTTGGGCGTTCTGCATCCCTGCTTGGCGGTGGCATCATTTTCAAGGAAAATTGTTTCGATGTTGCCCCCACACAAAAAGTACATGCTCGATGCAACCGAGTCTTGCTCGCACACAACTTCCCCAGAGAGCGCCATCACCACAGAGGTGGAGGCCATTATATAAGTCACAAAACCCGTGTCTTCGTCCTTTAAACAAGTTATTCGGGATGCCGTCTCTCCATGCACGTGCATAATCAACGTTTCCATAAGCCCTACTGGGAGCTGCGAGAGAATCTTAGAGTCATCAAATATCGACTCCTTGGACAACTTGAAATCGTAAAACTTACGCACACGCTTCTGCAGCTTTTTGGGCAGGTCTCGCTCACGCATGTACTGTGACAAACTATCCATGCGCGATCGGTACGCAGAAGCTCGAGGATCAAACGTCTCCATAAAAGCCGAAATATTTGCAATAATAAAACCAAAGCACGTCGCACCTATTACCTGCACCATAATTGAATACATACGCTCCGAATCATTTACCGCGTATACATCGCCATAACCCACGGCCATCATCGTCGCCACTGTCCAATAAAATGAAGCCAGATACTTTGTCGACACACTTTCATCGACTATGCCATGGTGGATAGCCCAAGTTTGATCGCTCTCACTCAACTGCGAGGTATAAAACCAGAAACTCGCAAGCAAGTGACAAATAAATATTATCTGCAGCAGTAACTTGAGCAATCGCTGCAGTGCTGGGTTCATCGAAAACGTCCCTTCAAGACTCGAACCGAACTTTTTCAGCTTGAGCAAACGGACAAGTTTTACCAAACGAATCAGTCGGAAGAACTTGATCAACTTGATAGACTTTAACGAATTACTATCACCCGCCTCGGACCCACTCATGAGTAAAGGCCCCAACATCAAATCTATAGGCAAAGTACTCACCAAATCTATCGCAAACCAAGATCGCAAATATGTCCTTACAATCATACTGTTGTTTACAATAAGCTCATCCCCAGAATAATACGCCGTTCGAAAACTAAGCACCATATCAAGAAAAAACATACCGTCAACAAACCAATCAAACCCATACGCGAAACCCCTCGCTTCTACATCGAAGCCGATTCGATATGGAATTATTAACACACTATATACGATTAAAATACTTACAAACACATCCCACTTGATCTTGCGTCGAGACTGCGGATGGATTACGCTGGTTACCCCAAAACTACATCGTCCTTTATGTTGACCACTACTTTCATTACTACTGGTTGATTCGTGCGTCATCGTCCGCCCTTCAGTTCCACTTGGTTCTTGTAAACTATTCGCGCCCATTATCTAAGCTAACATCTATAACATGGTACACTTTTTCTTTTCCAAACCATTCACACCTGTGTACCTGTATACCTGCCTACCTACCCACCTTTCCGTCCTCCTTGTTCTCCAAGTACCCTTTCCTTTTGTACAGATCTATTCCTTCCAGTGGACTCAAGTTTTGTTTCCTGGAAGGTACGCTTTTTTGCTTTTTTTTTGGCCGGGCCGGGCTCAGGCTTCTCAACGGATAGATAGATGAGATTATTGATGAGAGATATAGGCCTGCCAGTGCCTGCCTGCGATCGATCGATCACACGTGTGTACACGCTATAGATCTACTTCTATCGACCTGTATAGATAGCTATAGATCTATCAATAGCCTACCTACCGGTAGACCTACCTACCTGCCCTTCCTAACGATTGAACGTCCTCTGTAGCCTATAACAGACTTCAAGTCACTTTGAACAAGTGCTAAACGGCGCACGTAACCCACCCTCTTCTGAAAATCAAATCGGTCGGCGGAAATCGGAGTCAGATGGTCACAAATAAACCACTTTTCCTTGATCGAGACATACCTTACCTAGTGGTACGACATCAACACAACGTACAATAGGCGGGTCCAATGGCCGGGTTGGGTCATATATATACTGCAAGACCCAATCAAAATTCATGACTCGAAAAACCCATTCCCCCATCCCTTTGTCTTGATGCTCTTGCTTGAGATGTCGCTTACGGCTATCCCAACGAATTATCTCGAGAAGAGTTTTAGTGACCTGATCAAGATTTTCATAAGGTCCAAACTTTTTAATCTTGATCTGTAAAAGTTTTTTATAAACTTTTTCCGCAATTTCAACAGTGTCAAAATCCGCTGACGAGTCCGACGAAACCTTTACCCAATCAGCTACAGTAACGGGATCCTTTGGGGCATCATGCTGTGGTATATATGGCTTTAGGTCTAATACCGGGGTACCATCGATTAGATCGACACCAGATATTTGAATTTGTCTGGCTTTGCAATCCACGTCTTCAACTCGAACAAGTGACAACCCAACAGGGTTTGGTCTGGTCGGGGTTCTACAAGAAAATACACCAACCTTTTTCTTATCGAGTTTACGAGGAGGAAGGACTTTCGTTTTTGATGCAGCTCTTGTATTATCATGAAAATGGAAAAGCACCCAAGCATGGCTAAACTTTTCTAGATCCTCAACTGACTTGCCATCAATAACAAGGTCAATACGCCCACGACCACTAGGTGCACGACTAGGTTGATTTGGTGTAAAATTCCGTGCAGGATAAATCGATCTTACTACCCCGATCGGATGATAAACGATTGGTTTCGTACTATTTACATCTTCTTCACGTTGTGTAATGAAAATACCCGGCGATTTCAAACGAAATCTTTCTTCATTTATCGTCACAAGTTGACGTTGAAGTTTTTCACATTTCGATTCTAAATCTTTTACTTTCTTACAAGATAGTACAAACAAACTACATGCCGTCACTGCAAGTCCTAAACCACATGCACATGCAACACTCTTTTCATTCATCGTTTTTGGAACCACTCCTTTACCAATAAAGGCAGGGCAGCTGCTGCCACAATCATAAGGGAGCGGCGTTTTGTCATTTGCGAATCTGTGATAGGGAGGAACCTTCAAGTCGTATGGATGGATGTACTTTGTTCCCTATGAATTTGTGTATGTATGGATGGATGTCCAGACATCTGGTTTTCACCTGCAGGCGGTTCTCCCTGGCTAGGTGAACTAGTCGAGATGACTGGTCAGACTAATTCTTCCACCATAGTTAGTGTACTTACAGGAGCTGCCGGCAGCTGGCACAATCACAAGCAACGGGAGCGGTCATTTACGAATATGTGATAGGTTCAAGTCGTATGTATGTACTTTCTTTTATGTGTATGGCGTTAATAACAATATTCCTCAAGAGACCTATCTAAACCAAAGTCATGATCAATGCAGTTGAAAAAACCCTCCAGATAATTCGAGATTTTTACGATGAAACGTATACACCAAGAAAACCTAGTTCCCGATCTGATTCGACAATGTGTTGACGTTCTCCTGTTCTCGTAGAACCACGGAAAGCCGTGTAAAATCAATTCATGTCTTACGTTTCCGTTTTCTCAAGCAGTTGAAACATGGGGACACTAAACGTATTGTCAATGTTTACAACATGCTCTTCTGAGAATCACGAAATTTTTTCCTCAGGGGTACATCGACAAGTGTGGCAACAGCTTCGGAGTACACGAGTGTTTCATCCGCCCCATCGGAAAGCTCCCCTCTTGCATTTGCTATTCCTGTTTCCATGTCAAAAGACGCAAAGACATCCAAACGCAAAACTTTTTGTAAAGGCGTGAACTTTTTATATTTTATAGACAGGTCTTTTGTTGCTCCAAAGGTATGCTGTGTTCGTGCAAGAAGACCACAAATGGCAATTCCAAAGTCCATTATGGCAGCAATAGCACCACCATGAACAGCACCTAGTCCATTTTCTGCATCATGAGAGCAGTATACCGCATAGATGACATGAAATTCATGTTTCCCTTGTTTCCCTTTGTTTCCCAAAGGTAAGCCAGCACGAAACAAGAATGGCGATTGAGCGCCAAGAACATAATGATTTTTCGGCACAAAGTTTGAAAACCCTTTCACTTCCTCTATACAATCACCTTGTTCAACAAGATGTTGGAAAAAATTCTTACCATACAAAGCATCCTTGCCTTGTTTCAAATCCTCAGCATCCCATCCAACCTTGTTGACAGCCATTTTTTGTTTCCGTCCTCTCTCTGTCTACCGGCTGCTATCCCAATCAATCATGAGCAAGCAAGCTTGCCATCCATCCATCAGCCGCTGGCAAGCAAAGAAAGAGGCGCCACGGCAGTGGTCTGGCGCCAGCCTGGCGCCAGCCTGCAGGCAGAGGGGATGGATGAACCACGTAGACCCGTCTGTAGACTAGATCAGTCGAGCTGTTGTTTGTTTCCTGACAACACCTGTTAGATACACTCGAGAGAAAAGCCGCCGGCAGGCTGAGTAGCCCCGACGCAGTCGGCCCCCCCGGGAGGGGTTCATACCGTCACATTTTTGTAGTAACCCCTCCCGGGGGGCCGACTGCGTCGGGGCTGCTCAGCCTGCCGGCGGCTTTTACTGAGCTCTCTTGTTTGTTTCCTGACAGATGTGAAATTAATTCGGTAATACCCACTATGGTGGAGATTCTGGAAAAACGTTGATTCTTTATTGTACATCAAGGAAGGTGTGTTTGGGTGAGTGGTTGGTTGTTAGGTTAGGCTAGAGGGGAGATTTGACTGTTTGATCAAGTTATTTTGATATCATTGATTACTACTTGATCGTTTGAAAGGTAGTTGTTGGGTATTACAGGGAGGATCTTTTGGATTAACGGCCATTTCGGGGTTAGCCAAAGTTGTTTAACAAAAACTGGCCGAAGGAGGGGAAGGAAGGAAGGAAGAGAAGTAAAAGCAAGTGTGTGGGTGCACAAGTCAAGTTTTGGTTTTTTAGTTTTGGGTTCTTTCTTTCATTGAAAAGGGTCTATAGGGTAGGAAGTCCAAAGCTGCGATGAAGGTTCATCATTTGTCGAGCTGGCTGGTGGTCTTGTTAGTCGTGGCGAAATACGCAACAGGTTCTGGAGGAGATGCGGAAGTAGATAATGTAGATGGTCAAGAGAAGGAAATGAAAGGATCGAAAGATTTAATGTGCACGGCATTACCTTGGGGAGGTTTGTATAGTATGTTGCTCAATCCCAAAAGGTTTGACGTGGTTACCTCGTACGGTTTTCAAGGTCATTTTTCCGCAGTGGAAAATGACACATGTGTCAAGGAGAATGTGATTCCAGATGTGGTTGCTCCAATAAAGAAACGTGAACCTTTGAAAGTGTTGAGCCCTGATGAATTTAAAAAGAAAGTATTAGGGCCTGGCGAAGCTCAGGAAGTAGAAGCAACGAATGGTGCCGAAAAAGAGACGGGAGACAATGTTTTAGTAAGCACAGACAAGTCAAACGAGACCAACTCAATTTCATCGGGAGGATCTTCAAATGGGGGTCAGCAGTCACACGGTAGTAATAATGGTGATGATGGCGGTGGTGCCAGTAGTAGTAGTAACAGCGGCAGCAGTAGTAGTAGCGACAGCAGCAGTAGTAGCAGCGACAGCAGTGGTAGCAGTAGTGGCAGCAGCAGCAGTAGTAGTAGCAGTAGTATTAGTAGCAGTAGCAGCAGCAACAACAACAACAACAACGATGGTAGCACAGTCAGCACTGAAAGTGAACCTACAGCAGACGACAAGTCCAAAGTGCAAGACCAAGTTGACGACGAATTAAGTGCAGAAGAGTCGAGGTTGCAACAAGAGCGACTTCGGGAAGCAAACGAAGAATATGCTGCTGAAGAGCAGCAACATAAGGAAGTGAAAGCTGCTATAAAGCAAGTAATTGAAGGAGAAGAAAGAAGTAAGGAGGAGGACTGGGAAGAAGCGCAAAATAACGGTCAGAGAATGAATTTTGCGTCTCTCGATGCTGGGGCAGTTATACTTGGGCACAGTAAAGCGATGGAGAAAACGTCCTCGTTGCTGATTGATGACCGAGACAAGTACGCCTTGGCGGCTTGTGACTTGGATACACACTGGGTGACGATCGGTCTGAGTGAGGAGATTGAGCCGCACGAAATAGAGCTGCACAATTACGAGCGATACTCGTCAATCGTTCGTAAATTCCAAGTGCTTGGCGGAAATGCCAACTTGCCAACAACAAAATGGACGTTGCTTGGAGAGTTTGAGGCAGAGGAAAAACTAGGAGTGCAAACATTTACAATTGAGACAAAGGCTTGGGTTCGTTCGATCAAGTTGCGGTTTCTTTCGTATTATGGAAACGAGTATTATTGTACCCTGACTGAAGTTCGTGTTTTTGGCTCTACGGATCAATTTGAGAAAATTCACATCGATTTTGACGAAAAGAATACCGAAGTGGAACGTTTGAAACAAACGATTGATAATGCAGTTGTTGAAGAGCCTAGGGATGCTTCAGCACCGGTGGAACTACCTGAACAACAAGCCGCGCCAGAATACATGGTGCACGCTTTCCGTAAAAGTTGCAATAGGAGCATGCTTGTGGATATTAAGGCAGCTAGCATTTGTCCTGAAGATTATGTGGCCATGGGTAATGTAGATTCTCATCAGCTTTGTGGTTTATACCATCAATGTGCTCAAGACTTGCCTCGTGTTGTTGCATTTCAGGTTGCACCTGGATCCTGCAACGACGGTTTTCAAGAGTCAGCACGCTTGGAGTTTGCTGATTCCGAAGCCACTATTTGTACGCAAATATCAAAAGCCAATGTCTTGTTTGAAAAGTTGATATTCGAGCCTGGTCTTTCAGCCACGAATGAAACATGTGTTCACATCCCTCCTTTGGAAGTTTCGATTTGTGATTTACGTGAAGAACAGCAACCCGAAGAGGAGGTTGGCGGTGAAAACGAGGAGCAGGTTGACGGCGAAAAAGACATGATAGAGCAGGAGCAAGATCAAGATGGTGCTTCAATGCAAGAAAACCAAATCCAGGAAAAAGATGCCCAACCAAAAGAATCCAAAATGCCCAATGACCAAGGAGCAACTATTCAACGAGAGGAACCACCAGTTATTGCCGACTCCCTTGAACGAACAGAGGGGGTTGAAGGAGTAGACCTCGAAGGAACAGCAGAGGTTGAGGAAATCGAGGCTCAAGGAGTTGAGGCTCAAGGAACTGAGGTTGAGCCTCAACTTAGGTTAGAGCCTGACTTGGAACCTGAAGCAGTCAAGTCTGAAATATCGGAAACGGCAAAGCTCGAAACAGTAAAGCCTGAAATCGTAGTTCCCGAGAAAGGAAAGCCTGAAACAGAAAAAGAGGAGAGTACCCCTGCACCACCACCCAAGAAAGCCGAACAAACATCGGAGTCTTCTTCGGCGGCAACAACAGCGACAGCAGCAGCAGCAGCAGCTACATCATCAACAACAACGGCAGCAGCAGCAGCAGCAACAACAACAACAACAACAACAACAACAAATCGCCAAACAACAAGACCCAGCGGTAATAAAAACTCTTTGGAAAGCATTTTCAAGTCGTTGACTGACAAAATCATGGCAATTGAAATCGACCAGTCGTTATTCAAGAAATATCTCGAAGAAGCAAATAAATGGTATGCACCTGCGATCCGTGATCTTCAGGAAGACCAGGAAAAGACAGAGACGGCGCAAGCCGAACTCGCAGCGACGGTGACCACGCTTCAAGAACGCCAAGACGAGGCAGGAAAGACGCTCCAGGGTTTGGAGCAACTTTTGCAAGATTTCGAAACACTGACGGTGAGAAACTCAGTTCTGGAAAAACAACTCGGTGATCTATTACTTCTATGCTTGCTCTCGTTGACGCTGAGTGTATTGTCGATCGGTTGTTTGTGTTATCGAGGAATGGAAACCACGCATCCCGTAGTATACCGTTTTCTTTAAAATTTAATTTATTCACTGACGCTACTGCATACTGCAACTTCATTTTCAACACCAACGACGTACAAAAGTACCGCAAAGTAATGGCACATGGCGCCAACCAAGACGGCGACATGCCAAATCGCGTGTCCAATCGGGTGATGCGTTTTCTCCATGATAAAGAAAACGACACCGCCAGTGTAGGCCAGACCGCCCGCGCCCAAAAGATCCAGCGCACCTTGGCTAAAAAAGGGCGACACGTCAGACCAAACAAACGCCATGCACCAACCCATAGACAAGTACAGTGTCAACTCGATCGGCACTTTGAAAGGTACAGGGTACCTCGCGTCAACTAGACAAAATACTATACCCACGGCTGCCAGAAACCATTGCACTATCGCCATCGTTATTCCATGAGGTGAATCTTGTAAACCTACTAAACAGAATGGCATATGAGTCCCGGCTATCAAAAAGTAAATCGCGGCATGATCCATCAATCCCAGCGCAACAGAGAAACGCTCGTTCAAAAAGAACGCATGTAATAAAGTCGAACTTGTAAAAAGCAGTACTAAGCAAAAACAATACGCCGCACACGCATAAAACGTAATTCGACTTTGCCCTTCCGCAGAAGCATGATACAATAGCACCCAAGTGCCTATCACGGAGAAGAGCACACCCACACCATGAGTTATTGCGTTCATCACTTCTTCAAATATGTTGTTTCCTTCGTCACGGACTTCAACCGTGCGGGGGCAATGACTGCAGCTGTGTGATAGCGCGTCTTTCAATTTCTTCACTGATGCAAAACCAAGCTGAGAGTTTGTCACATCCAAAATCTGGAGCGAAGTGTTCTCCTTGAGCGCATCGGCAAACACCTCACTTGTTAGCGCAGGGCTTATACCCGGGTTATACGACAAGTTAAGCGTTTCCAGTCGGTCATGTTTGGCAACAGCGGGAGCAATTTCCATAGCACCGTATTTACTGAGTTGCGCACCACTCAAATCGAGAGTCTTCAAGTTGTGGCACCATCCCAAGAGCTCAGCAACGTGTCTCGAGTTGGCATCAGACAGGTGAGAATTACCACTCTGCGAGCGTTTCAGTCGGAAGTGTTCTACTTTATCACAGTATGTAGAATATGGCTTTCTCCCTGATGGGTATTTAAGTTGAGACTCTAACGCTCGTATCAATGGGTGAAGAGAAAAATCGTTAGAAGCTTTGATAATATTCCACCCAGTCGCGAGACTAGTGACAACAGACATGTCCAACTTTAAGTGTCCTTCTTCACAATGTTCGTAATATTCCTTAACTAATTCTCCACATTCCTTATCTTCCAATAGTTTCTGTTTCCGTTCCTCCCGAGCTCTTTCAGCTGCCTCTCGATCCAATGGTGGATCTACGCTACGTCCCATTGTCTTGTCCTTTTCTTTCTGTCAGTCAGTCAGTCGTCGATTTGCACAAACTTTTGGATCTTCCAGAGAACCCTCGTTGATGTCTTTGTTTTGTTTTTTCCGACTGTAACCGAGCGGCAAAGCCTCCGAGTCATGAGATCAAACTGGTAAGTGTACAAGTGCTGCATAATTAATAGTAGTGTACGTACACAGAGAAGTCCAGTCGTTTGAAGGACTTTGTAAACACCATGGAGCCCTGGACTTTACAGCGCCCAGGCCTGTGCCATTTTAAATTCTGGACAGACTTTCATGAAAACTTGTTCGTATCACTTCGTATCACTTGTCTTCCATAATCTTCAGAGAGCCAGTGCCTGGTGTTTGCGAGCCACCCCAAAATATTGCACCTGGTGTGTGCGTCGTGTGTACTTGCGCACGCCATTATTAGGCCACTCTGGCCATGGCTCTTTCTCCGATCCCCGGCGTCGAGATGGGAACGAAAAAGTGGAGTGGGGGTGGTTGGTTCCCACCAACTTCCAAGTCAAACCAAGATCCAAGTTTCCATTTTACAACGTATTATTTCACTAGCCTGTAATAGGGTCGCACCAGAACTTTGTCCAGACATGATAAACTCGTTCCCTTGTCCAGCTCTAGGGTCTACAGAACTCTATGCATCAACATGTGTAAACCTTGGAAGACAGCCTCTGAGTTCACGTTCGTTACTTGTAAGTGTAAACTTAAACGTCCGGAACTGGTCACACCTGGTTGTGAGCAACATTGAGGAGTTTTTTCTCATTTTGACCCTCTTTTGGGCCAAAAAAACGGGAAAAAAAAAAAAAAAAAAAAAACTCCTCAAAGAAAAAAACAAAAAGGACAAGTGAGAAGAGAAAAGAAATGGGATGTTCATCTTCCGTCCCAGAGACATTTGAAAATTCATGTGAAATCCAAGCATACCCAACGGTGGAGAAGACTTCACAGTTTTCGATAAAAAATTATGAAAAGAAAGTGAGTGAGAGTTCCGATAGTACAACTGATACTTTTGTAGAGACTGGAGAGAACTACTTGCAAGAGGAAATGGAGGAACTAGAGGAAGAAGAAGTTCAAAGAGGGAATTATGAATGCAGTGAAGATGTTTATTATTCTGAAGAAAAAGTAGCAGAGGACTCGACTGATATTCCAACCGAGTCAGAGGAAGCTCGCGATCGAACAGAGAGCGCCATTTCTGAAAAGAGTGGCGTTTTTCAGGGGAGACTATCGCTTATGCGCAAGTTTTACGAATGGGAAGAAATCCCAATGGACTTTTTTGTGGATAAATTCGTGGAGGACGATGAATCAAAAGCAGGTAAAAACAAACTTCGAGAACGTCTTTCGACGGCAAAAGCTGCACGACAACATGGGAGACCTTCACTAGATGCGAAAGGCGAAAGACGTGGTTCTTCCAAGCGTGGCTCCTCCAAGCGTGGATCGACCCAACGCAAATCAGCAAGGCACCGTGCATCAACTAGACGAAGCGCACGAAGATCTTGAATCTTAGGTTTGAATGATTAAGGGTGTATCATATTATCTTATTATTTTTGATTTATTTTTTCTATCATGAGCGACGCCTCAAAATCAAGCCGTCGGCAGGCCATGTAACCCCGACGTGTACAGTCGGCTACCCCTCTGGTAGGCAGGGCTGGGCTACTACGGGAACCTGGAGGTTAGTTCAGGGAGGTTACTCCCTGGTTAGTTTCGGACAAAAAAAAAAAAAAAATAAAGCCAGTGCGTTGAGCCTTGTTCTGTAGCGCTCCCCACCTATGGGTAGACTGTATAGACTCTAGAGTCTGACAGGACACCCCCTTCCTCTCTCTCTCTAGAGTCTAGATAGCTACTTTTTATTCAAAGCTCGTCATACTCGTTATTTCTTTGCGGTACCCTCTACTCAAGAAAGTTGTCCGACTGACAAGTACTAGGTCGGCTCTAAACAAACCTTCGCATCCGCCGCATCCGCGGCATCCGACGCATCTGAGTCATCTCAGAGTCTACAGGTCGCTCCCCGACGTTATCAATGAATCAATAAATTTATCATCCCCTCTCGGGGAGCCGACTGCGTCGGGGCTCTTTTGCCGGCAGGCCGGCAGCCGGGAGGGGATGATAAAGTCCACCATCATGGAGATTAACATAAAAAAACAACCAAATTCAAAAATGGAACAAGGTTGGAGGGTGTATTTGCGTATTGATCGCCATGGTC
>JACLAD010016699.1_pt1 | contig 24945 bp, 21 predicted proteins | sample 8027901 | NCBI WGS metagenome assembly JACLAD01 (sample SAMN15725071, study PRJNA655200) | protist metagenome | isolation source: fluorescence activated cell sorting (FACS) single amplified genomes of... | place: Spain: Blaines Bay Microbial Observatory, Mediterranean Sea | collected 2016-07-05 | reverse complement strand
GGCTTCCCAGGGCGTGTTGTATAGAGGAGCAGGCATTAGTGTTGTTTATCCTCAGTTGTTAGCGCTTTTAGCTATTGGCTGTGCGTTTTATCTTATAGCGCTTAAAAGATTTAAAAGCACCGTCGGCAGCATGACTTGAGTTCTAGTATATATTTCGGGGTTGAATTCACGGTGCCTAATATGTAGATCGTTCTATCATTAGTAATCTATGGTGTCGCAACAACAGTTTTGCCTAATCAAAAAACGAGACCTCTTTTACCGATGATATATTTGATTTAAGGTGCTTCATTAAAAATTGTGAATTGGTAAAAGTAAATAGTGTCGTATGCTGTGTTCGTTTAGTTCGCAGATATTACGTTATTCGCCTTGGAAGATACCACGACTATTTCGTATAGCCACAAGAGTGTCCGAAATGAGCTTGAACACGTAAATCAAGGAAATCGTGTCCGTGGAATGCTAGCACACAGCGTTTTGCTGTTCTCGCCAGAATCGAAGGAGATAGTTGGGCTGATAGAGCAGTCGCGTTGGACGCGAGACATAAAAACGCGAGGTAAAAGGGCTAAGCACGCAATAACGCCCTACACTAAGAAAGAAGGATATAAGTGGGAGTCTGCATCTACCAATATGGGGTTCTAGGGATTTTCCCCTCTAAAGTAACATAGAACGCTACAGGTATTATATTATATGGTCTGTGGCGGTGGGTTACCTTCCAATATTCTGCCATCTTATATAAACACCATCAATCATATTGGCGTTTATTCATCATGGCAATTAGTAATGAACTCTCGATTCTGACTCAGGCAGAACAACGAGACTTGTATTCAGCACCTCAGTTTTCTATTGAGGAACAACGTTTGTATTTTTCGCTAAACGATGTAGAACAGGCCGAATGCCGTACTATCAGGCTTACTAAACATCGTTGTTATTTCGTGGCGCTTCTGGGCTATTTTAAATCTACGCCAGTGATCATTGCTCCGAGTTTCCGTGATATCAGTATCGACATGCAGTTTATTGCCTCCCAAATTCAAAGAGGTAAAGGGATCAAGTTTTTCAGTGTCAGTAAAATGCAGCGTGACCGTATTTACTCAAGGATACTGCGTCTACTTAATTACAATAAGTGGAATGAAAAACAGCACCTCAATTCTCTGTGCCACCACCTGGTTTACATTGGTCATGCCTGGCTGGAGCCTCGACACCTCTTTGATGCGGCCATTGAATACCTTGCCAGCCATAACATTGCCATTCCTAAGTACTCCGTGCTTCAAAGACTGATAAGCCGCACAATGCAACAGGTCAGAAAAGACCTGACGCTCCAACTGAATCAACTTACCAGTAATGAACTTAACGTCTTTCTGGACAACATAATCACTACTAAAGACGACGGGCTGAGTCTGAGCCATCTCAGGGGTGGTGCCAAAAGTCTGACCGTGCCTGAGCTTAAAAAAGAGCTCGCCATTTACCACCGGTTAGCACCATGGCACACGCAAATAAATGACGTTGTGGACAGGCTCAATCTGTCGCTAAAAAATCGACAACACTTCAGCGGCCTTATTGATTACTACGGCAGTAAAGTGCGGCGCTTCAAACGCTCACAGCAGCACCTGTGGTTACTGTGTCATCTGACAGAGCGCATGCAACTTGCACTGGAGCGCCTGACGGATGGGTTTGTTTACCATATCCGAAAACAACAGGAAGCCGCCAACGCCTTTGCACAACAAGCAGTGTTCCTGTCCTGGCAGTCAGCTGCGGACAATGTCACGAAAGCGGCAGAGCTACTTCACCTGTTTGTTGACGAGAATATTGATGACAATCAGCCCTTCTCAGTAGTCAGACAACAGGCATTGAAGGTCATGAATGACAGGGATATCCAGACCCTCTGCCTTTACCTGAAAAAACAGAAACGGACCGTGGAAGAGTACCAGTGGCAATATTATGACGAACAACGAAACCTTCTGGAACAGTTGTTAAGACCAGTGTTCCTGTGCCTTGAATGTGAGGCCGGTAAAGGCTCAGAAGCCGTCGTCGCCCAACTTCAAAAGATGCAAACGGAAATCGTATCCGGTGAATCACTGATGACAATGGATACGTCGCTTATCCCCAAAAAGCACCTCCCATGGCTGGTGAAACAGGATAACGTTAATCCGCAACGTTATGAATGGCTGCTCTACCGGCAGTTAACTTCACGACTGAACGGACGTATTTATCTGTCAAATGTCACCAAATACCGGGCACTGGAAGACGACCTGATCCCCCAAACATCGCAGGATGCACTGCTGGCCTCATCAACACTGGACAGACTAAAACAACCTGTTGACGCATTGTTACAGGAGAAACAACATCGACTGGAAAGCGCGCTCAAAGACGTGGCGCGCCATATTGATGAGGGAGATAATCGCAATGTAATCATGAAAAATCGCTCGGGCACCCGCTGGCACCTGCCAACAAAAGGCGCTACATCTCTGGTCAACAATCCCTTCTTTAAGCGAATGCAGCCAGTCGGTATCGCGGATGTCCTGCGGTATGTTGAGCGCGAAACCGGGTTCATGCGAAGCCTGACACATGTGCTGCCAATACAAAAACAGGGAACTACTCATCAGGATGATTTACTGGCCATTCTGATTGCTAACGCCACTCACCGTGGTGTGTATGGTATGGCGCAGATCTCCGACCGCAGTTATGAACACCTGAGTACAGTACAGGCTAACTATATCCGACCTGAAACGCTGCATGATGCCAGCGACGTGATCAATAATGCGGTGGCTTCATTACCCATCTTCCGCCACTACCATATTCAGGAGGACCAGTTGCACGCCAGTGCGGATGGTCAGAAATTCGAAACCCATCTGGAAACGTTCAAAACCCGGTATTCCTCAAAGTACTTCGGTACCAATAAAGGGATCACGGCCATGACTCTGGTGGCCAACCACAGCGCCCTCAATGCTCGGATCATCGGCTCTAACGAGCATGAATCACACTATATTTATGATCTGCTGCAATCAAACAGCAGCGATGTCAAACCAGATGTGCTCTCGACAGATACGCACGGTGTCAATCATGTTAACTTCGCCTTATTGGATCTATGCAGTTACAGCTTTGCACCTCGATACGCGCAGTTCAATAGTGTCATCAACGATCTGTTTGATGTGACTGAAAGTGAACAAGGCAGCACCATACTGGCGCTAAAGAAGCCTATCAGAACGAATGTTATTACAACGGGATGGCAAGATATCAGGCGTATTGTTCTGTCACTTCAGACAAAGCGGACGACACAAGCAATGCTGGTGAGAAAGCTGTCTGGTTACCCTTCTGGACACCCAATATTACAGGCTCTGACGGAGTATAATCGACTGGTTAAAGCGCAATATTTACTTGACTACATCGACGATGCCAGTTTGCGGCAGTATGTGCAACGTGCCCTGAACCGGGGAGAAGCATGGCACTTCCTTAGACGAGCCATTGCGTCGGTGAATGGTGATCAGTTCCGTGGCAAAAACGAGTCTGAAATCGCTATCTGGAATGAATGCGCAAGATTGCTTGCCAATGCGCTCATCTACTTCAACTCCGCGATACTGAGTCATCTTCTGGGACACTTTGAAGCGACAGGTGATGAAGAAAAAGCGGCTATCACTCGTGCTGTTTCGCCCGTTGCATGGCAAAATATCAACTTAAGCGGGACGTATAACTTCACCAATACCGGAAAATTGCCTGATATTAGTGAAATTACGAAGCCAATCGTGGATGATTAAGCTTGGAAACGAAAGTAACCCACAGCTGGAGGCTATATAATACAAAGCCTGTAGCATTCTATGTTACTTTAGAGGGGAAAATCCCTAGAACCCCATGATGAAGATGGTCTGTTTATCGATAGCTACCCAGCGCTGCTAGGTAAAATCGTCACGCAGCAACGGCGTTCGGCCACGTTCCATCGGATCTACCTAAGTGAAGATGGATTCAAAGCGCCGGTCGAAAAGCCTAAAAAGATGATGCCGATACCAAGTGACAGAACAATCACTAGTGGTGCCATTCCGATTGGTGAGCCTGGTGAGGTACTAGGTGTTTCTGAAGGCATCGAAACAGCTTTAGCGGTTACCAGGGTTACGGGACAGACATGTTGGTCGGTTGTGAATGCAACGCTACTGGCTAGGTTTGAACCACCAAGTAATGTGAAAATGCTGTACATCTGGGCAGACCACGATCTCTCTGAGACTGGCCTGAATGCAGCGAATGAACTCAAGAAAAAAGCCTGGCAGAAAGGCGTTCTGACACAAGTCCTAATCCCTCCGATACCAACGTCACTCGGCGTGAAAAGTTGGGATTGGAATGATGTTCTGAATGTTTACGGTGCCATAGGCTTTCCGAAAGTTCATATCTGATCCAAGGGGCTTCGGCCCCTTTTTTTGCGCCTTGCATATTTGAAAAAACATGGAGAATGAAAAACAGATAACCAATTGGAGAAACCAACATGATGGTATCAACTCTGTTAACAAAGCAGATTGATGGGAAAGCTCGGCCATTGAAGAGGTGCTAAACACCTCAATCAGACCTACAGGTTTTATACTAGTTGGCTAAACGGTAGGTACCACCTCTGGTTAAGGCAGATTGGTATGCGGGGCGGGCTTGGAGCCGTTTGATCCAAGCTGTCAGGTTGGGGCGTTGGTGTAATAGACCAAATGAGCCTGCAATCTCCCCAACAAAGCTCATCTGGATATCTGCGGCACTGAACAGTTCATCTAGCAGAAAGGTTTTACCCTCCAACGAAGCTTCAAGAAAACCCAAATGATTATTTAGTTCGCTGTTTATGCGCGGCTGCAGAGCTGCACCTCCATCTTCCAGAGGATCAACATAAACCTTCAACAGCAGAGGAAGCATTGCTGATCCCTCAGCGTAGTGAAGCCATTGCACATATTGCTCATACGCCCAGCTTTCAGGAGTAGGGTGCAGGAGGTCTCCAGCATATTTTCTGATGAGATAATCAATAATTGCCCCGGATTCATGGATGATGAAATTGCCGTCTTCAATGACCGGCGACTTACCTAATGGGTGAATGTGCAACAGCTCTGGTGGCGCCAAATGTGTAACCGAATCACGCTCATAGCGTTTAATGTCGTACTCAAGGCCTAGCTCTTCGAGCAACCAGAGAATACGCTGTGAGCGCGAATCGTTTAAGTGATGAATGAGGATCATATATAACTCCGGAAGATTTGTGCGAGATGAGTGAAGAGGCGGTTTTGCTGGGTGACTACCCACTCAAGTGTTAGATTGTTACTATCTCACATCATATACGACCAGTCTAATCATAATGCACCGCCGTCTTGCAGCCAAGCGTAATAAAAGTATTCGGTCGAGCGTTTGTTTTCCATAGGTTTCCGTGCACAACCAGAGTCTCTAGTCTAGACAATTGGTCTAGTCCGGCTTAGAATCTACCTATGAAATCAAAAGTTAATGTTCACGATGTACGTAGTCATATCTTGGAAACTGGCCAGTGTATTATCAGTGGTAAAGGGTTTAGTGCTGTCGGATTGAGCGAAATTCTGAAGACCGCTGATGTGCCTAAAGGGTCCTTTTATCATTATTTTGGATCCAAAGAGGCCTTTGGTGAGGAATTACTAAAGAGCTATTTTTCCGGCTACCAAGCGTCTCTGGAGGCACTGCTCTCTCGACCGGGTTTGTCCGGAGCAGAGCGATTGATGAGTTACTGGGAAGCCTGGCTGGAAACTCAGTCGGCCTGCGACCCGAAAGGCAAGTGTCTGGCGGTCAAACTTGCAGCCGAAGTTAGCGATTTATCCGAAACTATGCGTATTGTGTTGCAGCAGGGAACAGATCGAGTTATCGCAAGACTTGCCCGAGCGGTTGAAGACGGCATTGCTGATGGCTCGTTATCTGCTCATCTGGATGCGAAAACGACAGCGTCAACTCTCTATCAATTATGGTTGGGTGCGAGCTTGCGTGCGAAAATCACACGCAGCCGTGAGCCCATGGAGTCTGCGTTTGAGGCAACACAAGGTTTGCTGGGGTTAAAAAAGAACTAATCGGTAAAAATTTTCATCCAGTTATAGACGACCAGTCTATTTATAAAAATAGGGAATCCTTATGAGAGCAGTTGTTCTGCGGGCCCCGGGTGGGCTGAATCAATTAGAGCTGAGAGATCTGCCCGATCCTGGTCAACCTGGAGTGGGACAGATACGCGTGGCAATACATGCAACCTCCCTCAATTTCCACGACTTACTGGTCGCTAATGGGAGTATCCCAACCACTGATGGGCGAATTCTAATGTCTGACGGTGCGGGAGTGGTCGAGGCTGTGGGTGAAGGCGTGACTGAGTTCGCTGTTGGCGAAAGTGTTGTGTCTAGTTTTTTCCCTCAATGGCAGGACGGTCGCGCATTTGATGATGTGGGCAGTTTCCGAAGAACGCCAGGTGATGGAATAGACGGTTACGCGACTGAGTATGTGGTGCGGCCAGCACACTATTTTACCCATGCGCCTTCGTGTTGGGGCCATTCCGAAGCAGCGACGATCACCACAGCTGGCCTGACAGCATGGCGGGCTTTGGTGGTTGAGGGGGGAATCAAGGCCGGTGATAGTGTGCTGTTGCTCGGCACCGGGGGGGTATCTATTGCAGCCTTACAGATTGCCAGAGCCATGGGCGCGCGCGTCATCGTAACCTCCTCCTCTGACAAAAAGCTTGAAAGGGCTCGGTCTCTTGGGGCAACCGATGTTATTAACTATCGGACGAATCCTGATTGGGGTACTGAAGTGCTCGAATTGACGAATGGACGGGGTGTTGACCACGTTGTTGAGGTCGGTGGACCTGGCACGCTTGCACAGTCCTTGCAGGCGGTTCGCGTTGGCGGCCACGTAGCTTTGATTGGCGTGTTGACAGGACGAGGTGGCGATGTACCCACCTCGTTGTTGATGGCGAAGCAGGCGCGCTTACAAGGATTGGTGGTTGGCAGTCGCCGCCAGCAGCAGGAATACGTTGCAGCATTGGAACAGAATAATCTTCGCCCCGTGATCGACTGCAGCTACCCTTTGGAACGTTTATCAGACGCGTTCAAACTCCAGGAAAGCGGTAGTCACTTTGGCAAAATTGTTGTTGAGTGGTAACCGTCGGGCGCCCCTACTGGTTAGCACTCTGTTGCGCCGGGAATTCCTGCTGGAGAAGTGAAAGTATCCACTTGTGCAGCGGATCCTGGTTTGAGCGAAGGTGCCATGCGGCAATGACATCGAAGCTGGGCGGTGAATCATCAAGCTGGATCGGACGAACAAGTGGATTCGGAAGAATGCGTGAAGGCAGGAAAGCTATGCAGTCAGTTGAGGCGATACAGGCCGGCGCAGCGGCGAAACTCGGTACCGACATAACAATGTTTCGACTATAGCCCTTGCTTGCAAACCAGTCATCCGCAGAACCGATCAGGTTTGCTCTTGTTGGGGAGACAATAATTTGGGGTAAATCTGCGATGTCACTAATGGTGAATTGCTGGTTTTGCATCGGAGAATCACTCCTTGTTACGCAAATATGGTGTTCGGAGAACAGCCATTTCGTTTGACAACCATCGGGGACGAACGCAGGAAAAGTTAATGCAAGATCGAGGTCCCCCGATGTCAGGAGCGGATATAGTCGATCGCTTTCAAAGTCCCTGATGATCAGTTTTAACCCCGGAGCTTGGGTTCTTACCTTCGCCATCAATCTTGGCAATATAACTGCCACAGCATAATCCGTCGCAGATATTACAAAGGTCGTATACACTTCGGCAGGGTCAAACCGGTCGGGTGGTGATAGTGCTGCAATGCTTTCGAACACAGTATTCACTCTTGGCTCAAGCTGCTCAGCCAGCGGCGTGGGAATGAGACCTTGTGCGGAGCGCAGGAATAAGTGATCTTGAAATGTACCCCTGAGCTTGCTCAGTTGAGCACTTACCGCTTGCTGGGTGAGGCCCATCTGGGCGGCGGCACGTGTCACATTTCGCTCTTTTAAGAGTGCTTTAAAAACCCTTAACTGTTTTAAGTCGATTCGAGTAATACCATTCACATTTGTATTTATAACCAATAATTACTGTTTCTAATTGTAAGTATGCCACAGTAAGATCGCTCTTGTCATTAGGTGAACGCTTGAGAGCGAATGCGGGGAGCGATGTATCGTGTCCACAATGATATTTCGATAAAGGTAGGAGCAGAGAATGAGTCATAGTTTATCAAAAGAAAAACGTTCAGGAATTTATCAAGCCGAATTATAGCATGCTGATTGGCGGTCAATGGGTGAAAAGCCGGTCTAAACGGTTAACCCAGTAACAGGAGCAGTTTTCTCAAATCTGCAGTTAGCAAATAGTGAAAATGTGGATTTGGCAGCAAAGGCCGCACGTGAGGCTTTCCCTGCTGGAGCATCAGCGCGCGTTGCTCTTGATAGCTGATTTACTTGAGACTCGCGCACAAGAGTTTACGTACTTGGAAACTCTGGACAATGACAAGCCATTGTGGGAATTCTGTCAAATCGATACTCCGCTGGTTGTTGAGCATTTTCGTTATTTCGCAGGTGTTGTTCGTTCTCATAGCGATGAGGCCACACAACTTGATAACCAGACTCTGAGTTTAATTTTGAGCGAGCCTGTCGGCGTAGTTAGACAGGTTATTCCTTGGAGTTTCCCTCTTTTGATGACTGCGTGGAAGTTGGCTCTGGCTCTAGAGGTTGGCAACATGATTGTTATCAAGCCATCGGAGATGACCTCAATTACCCTGCTTACTTTGGGGGAAATCCTTAACGAAGTTTTACCTGAAGGAACCGTCATTATCGTAACTGGCTACGGCCCGGATGGGCAAGCACTGCTTGACCATCCGGGGGGATAAGTTGGCCTTTACCGGGCTATAACTGTTGGCTACCGTTGTAGCTAAGGCCTCAGCTGAAAAGCTGATACCGGTGACTTTAGAGCAGGGTGGGAAATCAGCCAACATTGTGTTCCCGATGCGAATATCGAGAAGGCTTTGGAAGGGATTATCATATCGATTCTCCTCAATTAGGGAAAAGTGTGTGAGTCCGGCGCTCGACTGTTTGTCCATCGGGCTATCTTTGACGAATTTATTGCGCTTAAGGAGCGTTTTGAGGAGATAAAAGTTGGAGATCCTTTGGACCTTAACACTCAAATGGGAAGGCAATTCAGCCAGCAACAGATGGAAAGGATCCTCGGCTATATCGATCTGGCTACTCTGAAAGGCGCAAGGATAATTACTGCGGGAGCGACTGGTTGTTGCGAGTCTGACCCGTAGTTGCTTTATCTCTCCGACGATTATTGTAGATGCCAGCAACAAAATCCAGTATTGGTCGGGAGGCTCACAAAATGGTGCTGGATAGTTACACCGAGAAGAAAAATATTATTATGAGCCTGAATGAGTCCGGTCTGGGGCTCTTTTAATGTAATGGAGCACTGTTTGCTCCGGTATGAAAACTTTATTAAAAGGAAATAGCGTTATGAATGTAAACCCTCTTTTTGAGCCCTTTAGTCTGGGTTCGCTTGAACTGAAAAACCGTATTGTCTTGCCACCACTCACGCGCTCAAGAAGCACTCAGCCAGGAAATATTCCGAATGATCTGATGGCTGACTATTATGCGCAGCGTGCTTCAGCTGGCTTTATGGTCACTGAAGGTGTTCAGATAGAGCCTAGAGGTCAGGGGTACGCGTGGACGCCAGGAATTTTCACGGCAGAACAGATTGAAGGTTGGAGAAAAGTAACCGATTCAGTTCATAGGGAAGGTGGTAAGATCTTTTGTCAGCTGTGGCATGTAGGGCGAGTTTCTCATAATTCTCTTCAGCCGGACGGACAGGCTCCGGTAGCACCCTCAGCCATTCGTGCAGAAGGTGTGAAAGTGTTCGTAGAAACAGCACCAGGGGAGGGCGCACTGGCTGATCCGGATGAGCCCCGCGCACTTTCAACCGAGGAAATTCAAGAGCTTGTGAAGCTATATGCTCGCGCTGCTCGTAACGCCGTGGAAGCCGGCTTTGATGGCGTAGAAATCCACAGCGCGAATGGCTATCTGGTTAACCAGTTCATCTCAGAGCATACTAATCATCGGACGGATCAATACGGCGGAAGTTTGCGGAACCGCCTGCGCTTCCTGGAAGAGATTGTGGCCGCAATTTCAGAAGAAGTGGGGGCTGAGCGCTTGGGAGTGAGGTTTGCTCCCTTATTCGAGAGCACGGAAGAGGCACGTGTTTATCTGGGATTGGTTGAAACAGACCCTCACGAAACCTACCTAGAAGCGGCAAAATTGTTAGAGCGCATGGGTATTGCCTATATTTCTATCGCTGAAGCCGACTGGGACAATGCACCAGAATTGCCTGACAGCTTCTGCAGTGCGCTCCGAGGTGCTTTTAGTGGCGCTCTGATTTATGCAGGCCGATACACTCCGGAGAAAGCGCTTCGTATGCTTGATGCTGGATACGGCGACTTGTTCGCTTTTGGGAAGCCGTTTATTGCAAACCCGGATTTACCGTATCGAATACGGCAAGGGCTGCCTTGGAACGAGGTTGATCCCACAACAATGTACGGTGGAACTGACAAGGGATATGTCGACTACCCCACCTACGATTCGCAGGCTGCCTCGGCGCCCAGAATACCTGAGAAGGTGTCGGACTAAATTTATCATCGTTCTGGATATGCTGGACATATTGATAACGTCGGCACGGGCCTGTCCAGTTTATGGTGGAAAGGTGTGGCATGTTGAAATACCGATCCGAGAGAATTCATGAGGCGGACTAACGACCTTTTGAGGGGTGTTACCCTTAAGGATTATAGTCTTTTCAAAAAACTTATAGACGACTGGTCTATTATAGATTAAGATGAAAATTAGCATGATAAGCAATTAGATTTCATTGTTTTTATTTGTCCGGCCATCTAGATGACCGGTCTAGTAGTTTGCGGGTTATGAATAAACTCGAGATTTATAACCCAAACGCGCCCCACGCGAAAGGATTTAATTATGGCTTATGAAACACGAAACCCTTACACCGGCGAACTCTTGGAAGCATACCCGGACGCGACCGATAATGAAGTTAATCACGCTATTGAAAATGCTCATGCGGCATTTTTATTGTGGAAGGAAACTGAGTTTGCAGAACGTGCCTGTGTAATGCACTCCGCCGCAACCATATTACGTCGTGACGTCGATTTTTTTGCCAAGTTGTTGACAGTTGAAATGGGCAAGCTTGTTTCCGAAGCTAAAGCCGAAATCGCCTTGTCAGCGGATATCTTTGACTATTATGCCAACAATGCAGAAGCCTTACTGGCGCCTGAAAAGCTGCCGGTAGCCAATCCCGATGAAGGTGATGCTGTTCTGTCCGCAGAGCCCTTGGGGGTCTTGTTGGCAATTGAGCCGTGGAACTTTCCGTTTTACCAAGTGGCTCGTATTGCAGCGCCACAATTGTCTGCTGGCAATACCATGTTGCTCAAGCATGCCTCGAATGTTCCGCAGGCAGCTGCAGCATTCGAAAAATTAATGTTGGAGGCGGGTTTGCCCCAAGGGGCGTTCAAAAACCTTTATGCGACACGTTCGCAAATCGAAACCATCATTAACGATCCACGTGTCCATGGCGTTGCGCTGACCGGATCGGAAGGTGCGGGCTCGATTGTTGCCTCGCAGGCAGGCAAAGCACTGAAGAAATCCACGCTCGAACTTGGAGGCGCAGACGCGTTTGTGGTGTTGGCCGATGCGGAAATGGAGAAGACCATTAATTGGGCGGTCTTTGGACGGCACTGGAATGGCGGTCAAGTCTGTGTCTCTTCTAAGCGCATGATCGTCGTTGATGACGTATATGACCAATTTTTTGAAGGTTATACCGTCGGCGTTGCGAAGCTTCGGGCAGGTGATCCGGCGGATCCTACCACGACGTTAGCGCCCCTGTCTTCCGAGGCTGCTGCAAACGAGATTAAAGACAAGATACGCCAAGCAGTTTTTTACGGAGCTACGGCAACGGAAGTTGGGCCAAAGGTTCCCAGTTCGGGTGCTTTTGTACAACCGACCATTCTGACTAATCTTTCAGAAGATAACCCGGCTCGATATTGGGAATTCTTCGGCCCAGTCTCGATGCTGTTTCGTGCGAAGGATGAGGTAGATGCAATACGCATTGCCAATGATTCACCGTTCGGGCTTGGCGGGTCTGTATTTACTGCCGACCCAAAGCGTGGTGCTGATGTTGCGAAACAGATTTCTACTGGGATGGTCTTTGTAAATCACCCGACCATGGCCAAGGCTGACTTACCTTTCGGTGGTATCGGGCGGTCGGGCTACGGTCGAGAACTGATCGGGCTCGGAATCAGGGAATTCGTCAACCACAAGCTCATTTCGGTGGTTGATATTGATGCGCCATTCTAGATGGTGAAGCACTAAACGATGCCCTCGAGGTATTTTGTTTTTAACCGTTCGATAGTCGAAAGAGGAGTGATAGATCATGAAAATCTTCTACAAAACCGCGGCGACGGCAACGGGCGGACGCTCGGGAACTTCAACCCTGAACGACGGCAGCTTTTCGGTCCAAATGGTTCGACCCGATAGCGATGAAGATGGCGTAAACCCTGAACAACTGTTTGCACTTGGTTATGCGGCCTGTTTCGACAGCGCGATGGAGATCACCGCAAAACAGCTCAAACTGAATGCCAAGGGGGCAAAAACTTCAATCGAAGTGGGTATCGGCCAACGATCCGATGGCGGATACGGGCTTGACCTCGACATCACTGCTCACTTGCCGGGCATGGCCCGCGAGGACGCACAACGCCTGGTCGAGGCGACACATCAGCTTTGCCCCTACTCCAATGCTACCCGCGGAAATATTAATGTCCGCTTACATATTGAAACTGAAGGAAACTGATATGAAAAATTTCAACTTTCACAACCCTACCAGAATTTTGTTTGGCAAAGGCAGTATTGCGGAGCTGAAAGATCAGGTTCCCGCTGATGCGAAAGTTTTGATTCTATATGGCGGTGGCAGTGCCGAACGTACGGGTGTGCTGGACCAAGTACGCGAAGCTCTTGCTGGCCGGGCAATCCTGGAGTTTGGAGGTATTGAACCTAACCCACGCTATGCTACAACGCTAAAAGCAGTTGAGATGATTCGCGAAAATGCCGTTACTTTCTTGCTTGCCGTTGGCGGCGGGTCGGTCATCGACGCCACCAAGTTTATTGCGGCGGCGGTAAAGTATGACGGTGACGCCTGGGACATTCTTACCTCACGTGGATCAGTCATTACCCAAGCGGTGCCGTTTGGCTCTGTGTTGACGCTACCAGCTACGGGATCCGAGATGAACTCTGGCGGGGTGATTACCAACCCAGAAAAAGAGGCAAAACTGCCGTTTAGTAGCCTTTATTGCTACCCGGTTTTCTCGGTTCTGGATCCGGAGGTCACCTACACTCTGCCATCTCGCCAGATTGCCAATGGTGTGGTGGACGCCTTTGTTCATACGATCGAACAGTATCTTACCTATCCAGTGGCCGCGCGGGTTCAGGACGGCTTTGCCGAAGCCCTGCTGCGCACATTGATTGAACTTGGCCCCAAGGCGCTTGAGACACCCGAAGATTATGACATTCGTGCCAATTTGATGTGGACTGCGACCATGGCTCTGAATGGGCTTATTGGTGCAGGTGTACCTCAAGACTGGGCCACTCATATGATTGGGCACGAAATTACTGCACTGAATGATACCGATCACGCCCGCACGCTGGCGGTTGTGCTGCCATCATTGATCGATGATCAGCGCGAAGCTAAGCGTGAAAAGCTTCTCCAGTATGCCAGCAATGTCTGGAATATCCGCGAAGGATCCGATGATGAACGAATTGACGCGGTAATCGAAGCAACGCGCGGTTTCTTCGAGCAGATGGGTATCAAGACTCGGTTAGGCGACTATGACGTTGATGCTGACGGAATCAATCACATCGTTAGTGCCTTAAAGGAACACGGAATGACTGCACTTGGGGAACATAACGCTATCGGCCCCGATGAAGCTCGTCGCATTCTTGAAGCTGCTTTGTAGGAGGAGTCGAACATGAAACAAACAGACACCGCAAACCGCAAGCTCGTGTTGGCGAAGCGCCCTACGGGCGAGCCGACTCTGGACACTCTAAGGCTAGAAGAGGAGGCGATTCCTTCTGTCGGTGACAATCAGATGCTTTTGCGTACCGAGTACTTGTCACTCGACCCGTATATGCGCGGCAGAATGAGTGATGCGCCTTCTTATGCTGCACCGGTTGAGGTCGGCGATGTCATGGTTGGCGGCACGGTTGCCAAAGTGGTTACTTCGAAGCTTGATGGCTTCGCGGAGGGCGACTGGGTGCTTAGCTTCAACGGCTGGCAGGATTACGCTCTTTCCGATGGTGAAGGGGTTACTAATCTTGGCGTTTCGCCAGAGCACCCATCCTGGGCACTTGGGATCTTAGGCATGCCTGGGTTTACCGCCTGGGCTGGCCTGACGCAGATCGGTGAGCCCAAACCCGGGGAGACAATTGTGGTGGCCGCGGCGACGGGTCCGGTCGGCGCAACCGTAGGCCAAATTGGCAAACTGCTGGGCTGCCGTGTTGTTGGCATCGCAGGCGGGCCGGAAAAATGCGCCTATGCGGTTGACGAGCTGGGTTTCGATGCATGCATCGACCACAAGGCACCAGACTTTGCGGATCAGCTTGCCAAGGCCAGTCCGGACGGCATCGATGTCTATTTCGAAAACGTGGGCGGCAAGGTTCTGGATGCGGTGATCCCGCTTTTGAACCCGCATGCGCGTGTGCCGGTGTGTGGACTGGTCTCGCAATATAATGCTACTGAACTGCCTGGCGGACCGGACCGAATGAACTGGTTGATGGGACAGATTCTGCGGAATAAGGTCAAGGTGCAGGGATTCATCATCTTTGACAGTTTCGGTCACCTATACCCGGATTTCGCCGAACAGATGGGGGATTGGGTGGAAAGCGGGGAGATTAAATATCGTGAAGAGATTATCGATGGTCTGCAAAATGCCCCGGAAGCCTTCATCGGCCTTCTCAACGGCGATAACTTTGGCAAGCGCGTGATCCGCGTTAGCACCACAAAATAGGAGAATTACATGAAAATTCTGATGATACTCACGTCCCATGACGAACTTGGAGACACTGGTAAAAAAACAGGCTTTTGGCTGGAGGAGTTTGCTGCGCCCTATTATGTCTTTAAGGATGCCGGAGCGGATATTACTCTGGCCACGCCAAAGGGGGGGCAACCACCCATTGATCCGTCCAGCGATAGTCTGGAAGCGCAAACTGACGACACCCGTCGTTTCAAGGGCGATGCTGAGACGCAAAAGCATCTTGCGACAACGGTGAAACTATCCGAGATGACAGAAGACAGGTTCGATGCAATCTTCTATCCCGGTGGTCATGGCCCTTTGTGGGATCTAGCCGAGGATGCAGACAGCAAACGCCTGATCGAAGCCTTTGCGGCTGCTGGCTTGCCTGTTGGGGCAGTCTGCCACGCACCCGCTGTATTCCGCCACACTCAAGGCACAGACGGCAAGCCCTTGGTCTCAGGGCGACGTGTGACAGGCTTCACCAACACCGAAGAAGAGGCTGTTGGCCTGACCAACGTAGTGCCCTTCCTGGTCGAGGATATGCTCAAAGCTAATGGTGGCAATTATGAGAAAGGCGCCGATTGGGCCAGCTTTGTTCTGCGGGACGGCAAGCTCGTCACCGGTCAGAACCCTGCCTCATCCGCTGCCGCCGCGCGCGAGATTCTGGCGTTGCTGAAATAACGGAAAACGACGACCGAATTGATCCAGCACAACGATGAAGCCTCCTTCTATTCCGCTTAGGTTGGAATAGAAGTAAAGGGTTTAATACATCGTTCACATAGGTAGAAAACGCATGAGAATAATCAATCTAAGTTCTGAAGATAATCCCATACTGGTTGCAATAATAATCTTGTTTGCCGCATCTTTCATTGCCTTTCCAACTCAAGCAGGAGCTTCGACCCGATCCGACAATGACGTTCAGGTTACCGCGGAAATGTTTGGCTGCATTTATGATTTACCCAAAGTACGTAATACCTTCTTGTTCCATTCTGATCCGGAAAAACTTAAGGAAGCCATCCATATTTTTTCTGAACGCGTCCCTGATATGGAGTATCCTGTTGGGACTGTGATGCAACTCGTTCCATTTGAAGCGATGGTCAAACAATCAAGTGAGAAATATCCAGACAGTAATGGCTGGGAGTTTCTCGCCCTCACAGTGACTGAAGAGAGCACCACGATCACGAGCCGAGGAGATCACGCGGTAAATTTTGAGGGGCGTGAGTGCCTGAGCTGTCATGCTGCTGGCATTAAATACGATTTCGTTTGTGAGAAAGATCACGGCTGTGCGCCATTGTCCATTGGTGATAAAGAGATCGCTGCTTTTCAGGCTGCAGATCCTCGTTGTACGCAGCGTCAACCCAAGGAGAAAACACGTGAAAACTCTTAACTCGAACATCAATACGACTAACGTTCCTGAAACTGACCTCTTTTCTCCAATTGAAATAGGGCCTTACGCTCTGACAAACCGCATTGTTATGGCACCACTGACGCGGGCGCGCTCGCCTGAAGGTATTGCTACTTCGATGATGCAAGAGTATTACACGCAGCGTGCATCGGCAGGACTGATCATCAGCGAGGGGTTGAACATTTCGCCGCAGGCAGTGGGTTACGCCTTCACTCCTGGCCTTTGGACCACTGAACAGATCGAAAGCTGGCGTCCTGTAACTTCGGCTGTTCATGATAAAGGTGGACGCATATTCGCTCAGCTATGGCATGTTGGTAGGGTTTCTCACCCAGACTTGCAACTTGGTGGCCTGTTGCCTGTTGCACCATCTGCAGTTCGCCCCAATGTTGACGCATTCACCGCTGAGGGCAAGAAACCAGTAAAGACGCCTAGAGCGCTGCGGGTAGATGAGTTGACGGAGATTGTGGCGGATTATGAGCAAGCCGCCCGCAATGCACTGGATGCTGGTTTTGATGGCGTTGAAATTCACGCTGCAAATGGCTACCTGCTTGATCAGTTTATGCGAGATGGGGCCAATCAGCGTACTGATGCCTATGGTGGGGCGGTCGAGAATCGTATTCGGCTGACACTTGAGGTTACCAGAGCTGTTGCTGCGATCTGTGATGGTGGGCGCACGGGATTGCGGATATCTCCGCTCAGTACCGCCAACGGCCTTAGTGACAGCAACCCTGAGCCGGTTTTCACAGCGCTTGTTGACCAACTGAATAATATTGATCTGGCGTATCTTCACGTTGTGGAAGGTGTGACAGGTGGATCGCGAACGGTTGAAGGCGGATTTGATCTGAATGTTTTGCGACAGCGCTTCAAAGGGCTGTACATGGTTAACAATGGCTATGACCGCAAACTGGCTCTTTTAGCTCGGCGTAGTAATACCGCTGATTTGATTGCATTTGGGCGCCCTTATATTGCCAACCCTGATCTGGTAACTCGGCTCGAGCGAGGTTCGCCTCTCAATCCGCTTGATGTCGAAACGGCCTATGGTGGAGGAGCCGAAGGGTATATCGATTACCCATTCCTGTAAGTAAATACTCCTAGTTGAAACCATTTATGGCAGGTTTCTGGAAGAGAAAAGAGGGGAACGACTATGAAATCTCGTAATTTAGGTGCCGGACTGGGCTCTGTCTCTGCTATTGGCCTAGGCTGCATGGGAATGTCTGAATTCTATGGACCCGCTGATAAAGCGCAATCGCTTGCAACGCTGGAGTATGCGCTTGAAAAAGGGATAACGTTTTTTGATACAGCAGATACCTATGGTCTTGGCCGTAATGAAAAACTTCTCAGTAGCTTTCTTGCCCGACACCGAGAGCAGATCACTCTGGCGACCAAGTTCGGCATTGTACGCGATGGCCCACTTGCGGATCGTCGTATTGACAATACCGCGACTTACATGGCCAACGCCTGTGAGGCTTCGCTAAAACGCCTAGGTATAGAAACGATCGATCTCTACTATGCTCACCGTCTAAATCCGGACGTACCCGTCGAAGAAACGGTCGGAGCGATGGCTGAACTTGTCAAGCAAGGCAAAGTTCGTGGATTGGGGTTGAGTGAGGTGTCCCCTGAGACCCTGCGCCGAGCGCATGCCATTCATCCTATCGCTGCAGTGCAATCGGAATACTCCCTGTGGACGCGCGATCCAGAAGACGGAATGTTGCAGACCTGTAAGGAGTTGGGTGTGGCTTTTGTTCCATATAGCCCGCTTGGTCGGGGTTTTTTGACGGGTAAGATCCGGTCGGTTGACGACATGGTCGTCGATGATTTTAGGCGTACCTCTCAACCACGGTTCCAGGGAGAAAATTTGCAGAAGAATCTGTCTGTGGTTGATGCACTGACCAGATTTGCGGATTCAAAAGGCTGTACACCAGCACAGTTGGCTTTGGCGTGGGTTCTGGCACAGGGCGATCATGTGATCCCTATCCCTGGTACACGTACTGAGCGTTATATCGACGAAAATATAAGTGCAGGATCGTTGTCGCTGACAGCGGAAGAGATTTCTGCCCTTGATGAAATTGTACCGAAAGGCGCGGTAAGCGGTGAGCGTTATACGTCTGAAGGTATGCGGCACGTCAATATTTAATGGTCCTAAACCTAACAAAACCCGTCATGAAGAGGTCGCGGCAGACTGAACGGGCTTTCTCGTTAACCGAATGGCTCTGCAATGCGGAGTGATATCTTGTAACAGGCGTTTGAAGAACCAATGAATAGATTACTCATCCTGGCTTTAGGAATGTTTTCCATTGGCACGGCCAGTTTCGTTATGGCAGGCCTTCTGCCAGAGATGGCAGCCAGTTTTAATATCAGTGTTGGTGACGCGGCGAGTATGATCGCTGCGTTCGCCGTCGCTTATGCTCTGATGCTACCGATCGCAGCAACTCTGTTGGTGAACTTGCCTTATAAGCCAATACTGGTGGTGGGCATGAGCATTCTTGCCGTAGGCCATGTGGTTTCAGCGCTGGCGCCAAATCTGGAAGCGGCGATTGCCGGTCGTGCGCTGGGAGGCTTGGGCGGGGCACTGTTTATGCCAATTGCCGGAGCAGCGGCGACCGCGATAGTCGCGCAGGAACATTGGGGGCGTTCATTGGCTATCATTACAGCCGGCTTGAGTGCGTCAACCGCAATTGGAGCGCCGGTGGGAATTGCACTCTCAACGAGTTTTGGTGACTGGCGGCTGGGTATGTGGCTTGTCGCTGCACTAGCCGGTGCAGCGGCTATCGGGCTTGGTACTCTATTGGCCCCCATTCCAAAACCGGATGCAAAGAGGATGGTCGGGGATTTGCTGGCCTCTGTGGCGAAACCGGCTGTATTGGGCGTGCTGGGAACGACACTGTTTTTAATGATCGGATCCTACATCGTTCACACCTATGCCAGTGTAATTCTTATGCCCGCTACTAATGGAAGGGGAGAGACATTGGCCCTTTTAATGGCGGCTTGGGGCGTTGCAGCTACTATTGGAACCTTTACCGCGGGCAGGCTGACCGACCGATGGGGTGCGAGACCAATTATTGTTGGCGGTCTCATGGTTTTGAGCCTCAACTTCTTACTATTGCCAGTGCTCACCTATTCTCCGTTCATATCGGTTTTGCCGCTTGCCGTTTGGGGGGGGATTGCGTGGAGCTGTCTAGTGCCACTGCAGCATCAGTTAGTGAAAGCGGCGCCGTCTAGCGCATCCATCGTTCTGGGGCTGAATACTTCAGCTATATATCTGGGGGTTTCGCTTTCTGCATCTATTGGAAAGCATGTATCTCAAACGTTTGGCAGCGAGTATCTGAGCATGGTTGCGGCCGGTTTTACAATTCTGGCTCTGGGGGTATATGGGAGAATCCAGAGGATTGAAAGCAGGAGTTCAGGAAAAACAACTTATTGCTGAGCGTGTGTTTATTCTAATTCTTAGAACAGTCTTCAAGGTGAAGGCTATCCATGTTTTCTCTAAGAAAGGTGTGAATAAGTCTCTGATGTAAGATTATGTACTCACTCAGTTTGACAAGGATTAGGTCAGCACTAACTCTCATTTACCAATAACGAATGCTCCAGTAAGCGTCGGTAGATTCGTAAAGAAATTTTCCATTTTCGGATGGATTGCCAGATTGCAAGCAGGGCCGAGTTCATCGACATCGGTCATGCTTTCGGCGGCCCGTTAGCAGAGGATAGTGAGATTCTTCACGCTCAAATTACGGTAATGTTGCACATATAGATTTCAGCCTGCCGATGAGTATGTCAGCGAGGTGAAATGACGTTTTGAAGTGAAAAGCCGTTTCCTTCTATATGTTTTTCAATTAGGTTCATAAAAGCTATGTCTGAACTAACTTCTGTGCAATCTACCCGGTTACCTTAAAAAGGCTCCAAGATCATTGCACTGTGTCTCTCGAGAATACAGCTCCACCTGAAGTCATACTTTAGGCACGTAGTCGTCACGCCGCGAACACGTCTCATTTAGAGCGTTTAGGCGGCTAGCGCACGCGTAACGTTCTGAGTACTCAGGCTTCTGAGTAAGCCCATCGCGCGGAAATCACTTGATGAGCGATGTTGTTCGTGATAACCCCGCACACAGACAGGTATGCCCATCCACCAACTACTTGAGTGCTTCGTTGACACGTGCACCTTCAATTTTTCGTTGTTACGGCGCGGTTTCTTATAACTTAGACGGGTGTTTGGTCCGCTCCTGCGTCTTGGGTGTTGTTCACTCCTCTTCGATGTCGGGCGAGAGCAGGAGTTTACGCCGCTCTTTCAACGACTCAAAGAAGAAAGTTTTATCCGTCTAAATGATGCCAAGTTGTTGGCGTACTCAACGCTCTACGATTAACCTCAAAAACCGATAAAGCTATATGTTATCCATTCTGGTTTCAAACATATAGTGAGGTGGTTTAATCGAGTTGACCAGCCTAGTTAAGGATATAATGAAGTCTTAGCTGGAGAATGTAAATGGCCGGAAGAAAGCAATATACGAAAGAATTTAAACTGGATGCTGCGAGCCCGGTGCTAGATCAAGGTCAAACGTGCTCTGAAGCCGCCTGAATGTTGGATGTGAGTCACCAAAATATTGGTCGTCGGGTCAAGATGATGACGGCCAAGCATTCTGAGGGAACGGCAAACTGACGCCAGAGCAGGCAGAAAGCTTAAAGCGCAGTTGAAATAGCTAGAAATGGGTGCACAGGATAGTGAAAGCCTGTGAGCATAGCTACGTCAGCCGACGAATGCAAAAAGCACTGAATTGTTTGGGCTACCCTATCGGTAGGCGTCTTACACACAGACTGATGAAAGAGGCAGGTGTGCAGGTCCGTTACAAGAAGAAATACAAAGTTATCACAAACAGCAATCACACACTGCCTGTATTAGAAAATGTGCTGGACACCCAATCTAGCTTATGTGCAGGATATAAACTATATCTGGACACAAGAAGGCTGGTTATATTTGGCAGTTGTTATTGACCAGTACTCGATACAAGTCGTTGGATGGAGTATGGGGTCAAGGATGAAAGCAAAACTGGTATGTGATGCGCTAACGATGGCGATATGGCGGCGAAATCCAAAAGCTGGATTGGTTGTCCATTCGGATTGCGACAGCCAATACGCTAGTGCAGACTATCGACGCGTGCTTTGAGGACAACAATTTGTTGGCAGCATGAGTCGTAAAGTTGATTGTTGGGAAAATTGTGTAGTTGAGAGTTTCTTCGGTAGCTTGAAGCAAGATCTGGTGCATTGGAAACATTACCAAATTCGTTATGATGTACAGCGAGAAATACTGCGTTACATCACAACATTTTATAATCCTGAGCGACTGCACTCGTATCTTGATTACAGGAGTCCAAATCAATATGATGTGGACATGAAAAAATTTAAAAAAGTAGCTTAACTGGGTTGGTCAATTTTGGTTGCCCATGTCACAGATTAATGCTCTGTTTATGACATCCAAGTAAATGCCGGATTCTAGGTTTACTGAAGATAATATCTATTTGTCAATAACAATTAGGCGTTACTACAGTAAATTCCCCGTTTACCACTTTATTCGGTACGATTGATGGTTTGCCTCTGTAATACCTTCTGTGCTTTCTATGCCCACAACACAACAACTTTCTAGCCAAGAATGTTTAATTTAGCCCATCAGTCTTTCGTCTTTAAACTGACGCCTTGGTTTCGGTTTGTCCATCGATTGATTAATAGAAGCCGCTTCGTTGTGTTAAGAGCGTTCGATACGGCAATTGTATTGGTTAATTCTTGAGCCTGGCTTTTATGGATGCGTATTTCCCTTAGACTCGCCATCGAAAAAAACAAGATACTTCAATCCAAATAACATGGATACTATACATTTAAAAATTTAACAGCTTTAAATTTCGTCTAATATAAAATGAGTATGTTTCCTCGTAACATGTGACAAAAAGAACACTGAACAGTGTATTCTAATCATCAATAGTGTATTTTAATCAATATTAGCACTATAAATCTTTACTGTTGTTATGGAACGTAAGGAGCGTCACTGTGAAAAAAACGCCGTTTATTCTATCCATTATGTTCGTTGTGTTTTTAATTGTGGTTTTTAGTACTGTTTTCAGTGGCCCTGAAAATGTCGATGTGGTGTCAGGGAATGGCCGCATTGAAGCTACTGAAATTGGCATTTCTGCAAAAGTAGCAGGGCGTGTAGAAGAAATTTATGTCAGCGAAGGAGACAGAGTAACGGCGGGCGATGTGGTCGCCAAACTCGATACCACCACCATTAATAGCCAGCTTCAGCAGGCCAAGGCACAGCACCAGCAAGCCAAAAGTGCGGTAGAAGCTGCAAATATGGCTGTTGCACAGCGCCAAAGTGAAAAGTCAGCGCTTGAAGCCGCGCTGCTGCAAACTAAAGCCGAGCTAAAAGCAGCTGAAGCTCATGCTGCCCGTACTAATGAATTGGCAAAAACAGGCGCCGTGTCTAAACAATTGGCAGAAGATAACCTTACCAATGTTGAAAGCGCAAAGGCGGCGGTAAATGCAGCTAAGGCTCGTTTGACAGCGGCTGACGCCACCATTGAAGCTTCGCGCGCGCAATACTACTCGGCACAAGCAGCGGTCAGCGCTGCCAATGCCACTATTGCGCAAATCCAATCTGAAATTAACGATATGGTGTTAAAAGCACCACGTAATGGGCGTATTCAATACCGCGTAGTGGAGCCTGGCGAAGTTGTTAGTGCAGGTGGGCGTGTACTTAGTTTGGTCGACCTAACAAACGTATACATGACATTCTTTTTGCCTGCTTCGCAGGTGGGCAAGCTTACTATGGGCGGTGAAGCACTTATTGTGCTAGATGCCGCGCCCGACATCGCTATTCCGGCCACCATTTCTTACGTTGCCGACGTAGCGCAATTTACTCCTAAGTCGGTTGAAACCCAAAGTGAGCGAGAAAAACTTATGTTTAGGGTTAAAGCGCAAATTCCTGAAAACTTATTAAAGCAGCACATTGAAAAAGTGAAAACAGGGTTGCCGGGTGAAGTATGGGTAAAGCTAAACGATACCGCTGAATGGCCTAGCGACCTACCTGAGCTTGTCGACTAATGGGCAACATTATTGAATGCAATTCGCTAACGGTTCGCTACAAAAGCACCACAGCTATTCACAATCTTGCGCTTTCTATTCCCGCGGGCCTAACGGTAGGCGTAATTGGCCCTGATGGCGTGGGCAAATCTACGTTGCTGTCGCTTATTGCTGGTGAGCGAGTTATGCAAAAGGGGCAGTTGCAGGTTCTTGGTGGCGATATGCGTGATGAAAAACACCGCACCGCGATATGTTCTGATATTGCATACATGCCACAAGGCTTAGGCAAAAACTTATATCCCACGCTGTCTGTAGAAGAAAACTTACAGTTTTTTGCCAAACTTTTTGGGCACAATCGTGCTCAGCGTCGTGCACGAATAGATATCCTTACCAAACGAACCGGACTTTATCCATTTTTATCGCGCCCAGCCGGCAAGTTGTCGGGTGGTATGAAGCAAAAACTGGGGTTATGCTGTGCATTAATACACGATCCCCGCCTGCTTATTCTAGACGAACCCACTACAGGGGTAGACCCCCTTGCCCGAAGTCAATTTTGGTCGCTTATTAAAGACATTCGCAAAACCCAGCCAAATATTACCGTATTGGTAGCGACTGCCTATATGGATGAAGCCCAACAGTTCGATCATCTAATAGCGTTAAATGCAGGTGAGATACTGGCGAGCGGCTCACCGAAGTCACTGCTTAGTGAAACACAAACCAGCAATTTAGAAGCGGCATTTATTGCGCTTTTGCCGGCAGACGCAAAGCATGAACATCGCAGCGTAGTTGTGCAGCCTTATAAGGCTAGTGAGCATATGCAAACCGCGATTGAAGCTAAAAACCTTACTATGAAGTTTGGCGATTTTACGGCAGTTAATAACGTTAGCTTCACGATTGGTAAAGGAGAGATTTTCGGGTTTTTAGGGTCGAATGGCTGTGGTAAGTCTACCACCATGAAAATGCTTACTGGCCTGCTGCCGCAAACCTCTGGCGAGGCGTGGTTGCTGGGCAGCCCTCTTGTTGCTAACGATATTAACACCCGCTACCGCGTAGGTTATATGTCGCAAAGCTTTTCTTTGTATACCGAATTAACCGTTCGGCAAAACCTTACGCTTCATGCCAAGCTCTTCAAAGTAGCAAGCAACGTATTAAATTCGCGCGTTGACGAAATGCTTAACCGCTTTGCATTAAGTCATCACCAGCACAGCTTGCCTAACGACCTTCCTTTAGGTATTCGCCAGCGTCTGTCTTTGGCCGTGGCCATGGTGCATAGACCTGAAGTGTTAATACTCGATGAACCCACTTCTGGCGTCGATCCAGTTGCCCGAGATAACTTTTGGCAGTTGCTTATTTCTCTGGCGCGAAAAGACGGCGTAACCATTTTTATTTCTACACACTTTATGAACGAGG
>JACLAD010008156.1_pt1 | contig 24959 bp, 17 predicted proteins | sample 8027901 | NCBI WGS metagenome assembly JACLAD01 (sample SAMN15725071, study PRJNA655200) | protist metagenome | isolation source: fluorescence activated cell sorting (FACS) single amplified genomes of... | place: Spain: Blaines Bay Microbial Observatory, Mediterranean Sea | collected 2016-07-05 | reverse complement strand
TAGTATTTTAGTTCTTTTATCTCCAACTTGTTGCAAATAAAAAATAAAAAATAAAAAATCTTTTACTGTTCTGTGCTGTACTACCGTACGGCAACTTAAAACTGCAGAAGAAGGCTTGTGACCAAAACTGAAAGATTTTACTTATTTAGATCAGTTCAGTAAACATTAATATCAACAAGTTAATTGTTCACTACTTTCTCTCTATCTTCAAATCAATCAATCAATTTCCTTTTTTTGGTTGTTGTAACAATGAAATTTGAGTAAATCTTTTGATTTGATTGGGTTGTAATTTGTTGCATTTGTATTGGTTTACTTACCTATAATCCATTCCTTCTGAATTTCTGTTGTTGTAATTGATCCAATAATATTTCCGTTCTTTACTGTACCTGGTGATTTCTCCTCTGTGGATTCCGTTTCCAAATTTCTTCCTTGCTATTGTTCTGATTGGATATTGGGTTCTTCAAAACCGCACTTAAATCTTTCAATGTCGCTGCTAGTCTATCCTCTGTTGATGTTTGTGGCATTTGAACATGTTTCTGGAAGAAATCAACAGTCGCCAAAATTTGAACGACATTTGATTCTGGGACATAAACTTGATAGCATCGATAATGATCCATTGTTGGTCCGATGTAAAATCTGATCATACCATGGTATGCAAACAATGCATGCTTCTCTGGCAAATCATGGATTACTACTTTACAACCGGGTGGTGCTAAAAGGGTTTTATCATATTTGAAATTCACAGGAACAAGGCCCCGTGTTAAATTGTGCATAATTAAGGAAATTGAAAGAACGCAAAATTCGCAAAATTTTTAATAAAACGGCAATACCCCGTACTAAGTTCACTTAGTACACTCTACATATCAGGTACTACAAATTATTAAAAGTAATGAAAATAAATGTTTGCGACGATGGTGTTTTGTCAGATGCTTGACAATGGCTACATACAATATAACATATGTATTTTGGCGCACATGTGAGTGTGTGCGCGGTATTGCGCAGTTTTGCGGACTGCAATGCGGTACAGGCGCGGCAAAGTTCAATTTCATGGACTCATACTTATAGAGCGAGGCTTTTAGCTCCCATCCATAGAAATAGTTCACATCTAAGCTTATAATTCATTTTTAGTCTATTTACGAAGTTTTGCTTTTAAGAATGATAGTTTCCTTGCATGTGGAGCTACTATTTAGTTAGCATGCGTCGTTAAACAGTTTATCAGACCCAGCCTCGTACGTTGGACGTTAACGTTGCAGCCGGTCTTTGGTGCGAAAGCAACATAGGAAACAATGTATTATTATAATCACCGGTTTTGGATTGTAACAAATAGAATTCTATTATGATTATGTCTATATATACTTCCAACAAATAACACAATTGCTATGAGTTGTGGTAGCGTCGCTGCCTCCATCCTCGAGGACTACTGATGGCTGGTCGAACAAAATGAAAGCAGTGCAGACCATTACACATCCAAGGGAGTGATGATGTCAAAAGGTCGTGCGTGTCTTTGAAGGTGACTGGAGTAGGAACGAACACACTTTCTCAATCAAACCGGTGCGCAATTAAACCGATCGAGTGTTCTACGTCTAAGTTACGACGCAATAGAAGCACCAAAATGGTCGAGATATCCGGATATTGACAACACCTGAGGCGGAGTATGGTCCTGCTCTACCCTTAACCCAGAACGACAGAATTACAGCAGAAGGAGCCCTGAGAAAGCGCCTAGCAGATAAGTATAGTACTAACTAACACATTGATTTACTATGAATTAAATCTATTATCTTCAGAAAATTGATACTCCACAGCAGTCTATTACGACTTTGCAACAAATTACTCTGTTAAGAGTTAAATGTCTGTTGCCTCCGGTCAATGACGCGTTGCATCAAGGTGGAGAACGACGTTGAAAACTTTTGTCTTCTTTTTCTTTTGATGAATCCGCTACTTTGTGGGACATTCACACTTTTTGTCATTTATTTATTTTTTTTTTTTTTTTTTTAAATTTTTAAGGAGGAATTATTTAATAAAGGTTGTTGAAATTTTGATTTGAATATTGGAATAAAGTCTGTTGTTCAAACCGTGATGTTGGCGGTTTTGCCATTCCAAATGCTTTTCTGGCATTGACCATACTTCTCAACCATGACCTTTTTTCGTCTATCGGCATATTCAAAAGTGTTTTTCGATCATACTTACTGAATAGTTTTTTATTGTCTTTCAGCAAATCTCTTTTTCCTCTAATGAATTGTTGTCAAATTTGGAAGTTTAATTCTCTATTCGTTGCACAATCTACGGATCCTCCTTTTCCATGAATTAGTGTGTTTCTGAAATCCCAAACATCCCAGCAAATTAGTATAAACTTTTTGATTATTGCTGTTGCCCATCGAAGTAAGGACCTTTGGCTTCGGATGCTTTTGTAATATAACTTTTGAACTTTTTGCCATTTTGGACTCCATCGTCCGATAACCCAGTTTGTCCAATACCAGATAAGTATAGTACGTCAACCAGCATGGTGAGATGCTGGCATAAAATGATCAACTGATCCTTGCTCAGACAAGGTAGTTTTAGTGTTGCGCCATTGTCTTTTAGAGGAAATTTCAGCAGTCCTGATACGACCTGTTTAGTCAATCGGTGAGCCATAGGAGTTGAATCGTGGTTACTTTGGTCTCGCATTAGGCGATGCAATACATATTCTACACGCATATATACACAACAAGCTTGTTGCGTAAGCGCGTTGATGAGTGAATCACAAACTCCCTTGGTACGGCATTTTAGTACGTAAGTTGATACGTGCCGGTACTGTGTAGTTAACTGTCAAACATGAACGCGGTAAATTACTCCGCAGGTTAATGTTACACTGTCAATCTTACCAATTACATGTTCCCAGACACAATACCGTACGGACATATTGGAATTATAAACTTTAGCGAGACATCTAATGAAGTTGACAAGTACAAGTGACAAAATAGTGAAGCCCTAGGAACGTCCGTTGGTTTATACTAGAAGGCTTAAATACAGTACTATTATGGCGCTAAAGCTCACAAACTACAACCTTGGCGTTGTGGTCTCACGAGAGCACCGACAAACAAGTGATGATCATTAGCGAGAAATTCGATCATAAAATTGGGCCAAGTTGAGAAGTTGTAAACTTGCTTTGTGTTGATCGAAGCACATCACTACTTTCATAAAATAAAGTTAAAACAAATAATCATCAAAAACAAGCAAATGTAACAACAATATCGACCTCATCATTATGTCAGGAAGAAATAATACCGCTGGCGCCAACGCAAACGTCACCATGACGCAGCAGCAGCTGAATTAATTGATCAGTAACAATGTTGCCCAAGTCACAGCGACAAGGGGAGGAAATGCAAGGAATAATAATGCACCTGATTACACTGTCCCACCAGAGCAAAAGAAGGTTGGAAGTGTCTACAGGGTCAACCCCTTAGGAAAGCGGTTTAAAGATGGTACGGATGAGAAGATCACGGATTTAAAGTGGAAGGAGTTGGATGGTATAATTCTTGGTTTAACCAACGGGGATGTACATGCTCTTTGCGATGAAGATATTACATACCCACATGACTATGCGGTGTTGGATGCTGATACCTTGGATGCGGTTCTGGTAAATCTTAAGAAGGCTGGACATCTGCTGAAGGCACACACACAGAAGATGGTCAAGTACTGGCGTTCCTTTGCTCACTTCCTGGAAAGCACTGGTCGTTGTATCAGGGAAGAGTATTTTACGAAGGACGCAATTCTGAGTTGTGGGATCCAGTTGAGAGCTTTGGAGGATTCGAAGGACTCCAAAGATGCTCTGACGAAGTTACCGAAGCTCACCGATTTGACTGATCCGTTGGCATGGTTTGACGCTGCAATCAAAGTCTTTGCTCAATTAATTGGTGACAAAAATCTCCCTCTCGGGTACATTGTACGACATGAAGTAGATGTCGAACCAGATCCCCGAGATGACAACTCCAGAATCATCCCCGGCAAGTGCTACAGTAGGAAGCACGGATTGTTACAGAACAAATTAATTGCACGCCGGACCCATAATGATGGAGTTTACAACAATAATAATGTAGTTGTCTACAATCACATGATTACTGCTTTGAGTGGAACATCATATGAGTCGATCTTGAAGGAACATGCAACAACTAAAGACGGTTGTGCCATATGGCTGGCACTGATTGCGAATCACGGTGGAGAAGAACGATGGGAGAAGAGCTATGCTCAATTTCTCAAAGGACTATCCCGTTCATGGAAGAGTTTCGCCACCGTTACCCTTGGCACACACATTGGAAATCTTAAAATTATCTTTGATCCTATGGACTTGGCATGTAAATACACAAGTCACACACCTCTTACTCAACGTGAAAAGGTGCTACACCTTTTGGACTCGCTTGACAACAACGATCCCGATGTGATAGCTACCATTGCGAATATTTGGGCGGATCTTCCGGGTGTAGGCTCTGATTTTCAGGCTTGCTGTTCTTTATTGATACCAGTCGATCCAATTGAAGCGAAGATAACAAAGAGTGGCTCCAAACGCAGTTTTGATGCGATGGTATCAGCTACTTTGTTATCGGGAAGAGGTTCCACTGGAGTCGACCTTTGCTGGTATCCAAACGCCAAATTCAAAGCTTTGCCTCAAAATCAGAAAGATGAGCTTCAAAAATGGCGGAAGACACCGGAAGGCGTTGCGGCTTTGAAGGATTCAAAGAAGAAGCACAGAATTGAAATGGCAAAAGCTAAATTGGCAAAGCAAGCTAAGCAGAACAAGTCCAATGGTGGCAGAGGTAATGGAAAAGGCAACAATGATGCCAAAAAGGAAAAGTGGGACAAGGCCGTTAAGAAGACTGCCGTTTTGATGGTGAAAATCGCTGCAAAGGAACGAGCGGCTGAATTGGCCAAAAGACATGAAGATGCGCGGGAAATTGCGTCAATTCTGAAGGAGGAGCAACAACCTGCTGACGGAGGAGCCAAAGTAGCTGCTGCAAAAAAGGGCGCCATCACTTTTGCTGCTTTCGATCAACGTGAAGCCGCATTATGCTCAATTTTGGGGAAGTTAGATGCAAAGGACTTCAAGTTGTTCAAGTCTAATAAGAAATCTAGGAGCTGATGGGCCCCAGCGGCCCCACCTCCACCCGATGCTGATGTTAGCATGGTGGGGGTCGATCCGGAAAATTCTCAGAGTCTAGAGTTTCAAGATTGTACTGAAAAAACCCGTCGCGTTTTCAATTCCGTTGAGTCAAATCGCGAGGCGGTACATGAAATTAAAAAAAAGGTCGCCTCGTGCATTTATTGATATTAATTTATTTAACAGAAATTTTTTATTTCGACAAAAATACCCGATGCTGGACGAAAATGCAAATTTGCAAATTTCGGTTCTCCTGCTTTGTACCAGGTATGGTATTTTGTATGTACCTGTTCTTAGTAGTAGCAGTAGTACAAGTACATACGGTACCTAAATACCTACCGGTACCCGCGTGCGCAATACCAGGTACGCAAGTATCAAACGAGGCATACTACTTACTTGTACCGGTACTTGGGTACAGTACAAGGTACTAGTAGTACTGTACAGTACCGGTAGCTCTGTCCTCATGAGGACATGGCTCTGTCGTCATGAGGACATGACTGTTCAGAAATGGTCCTCATCTTGACAACAAGGAACGAAAAAAAGTCTTGGTTGTTTCTGTAGCATTAGTACTTGTGAAAAATTTGTAGATGTGCTCCCACGCTTTGTCCTCATGAGGACACACCTCACTAATATGTAATGTACAAGTAGTAGGACAAGCAATAACAGAAATAAAAACGCATAAATACAATGAAGAAGAATAAAACAATAGCAATAAAACATTTAATATGATAACATACATACATATATAATATATATATATATATATATTATATATATATATTATAAATATTGATTAATTGAGTTCATGTTACAGGTAAAAATAGAAGTAATAAATATTACATCAAAGTAATACTAGAAACAACAACACACTGAAGTATTCAGTATAGACTAGGAAAAGATTACATTAGCAGCTGCTAATTTGTAACATCACTTTATAAATGATGCAAGTAGTATATAATAATACAAGAAAGAGTACTAACACCAATACAAACAACCATAACAACAATAACAACAACACCAGTATGTAATAAGTGGTAAAATACAGAAGTAACATTAGTACCAAAGTATTAATATTAATATACCTTGAGAACATTAGTAGTAGTAGAAGATAAAAACACTAGTTTATGATGTTAATGGAAATGATGCAAACAAGAATACTATCACCAGCATAGCAACATCAACATTACTAATACAGTAGATATTTTTTAACAATTTATCATTATTTATTACTGTAAGCACTAGTTCAAGTTAGAAATAGTGCCGTGATGATGATGATGACCGCGATGATTGACTCGACGGGATTGCAATGATGATAATGATGATGTTCGAATGATTCCGTCACAATTCCTATAGTATTTTTGATGCCGTCACGATGATGATGATTAACCCGCCGTGATTGTGATGATGATGATGATTTCCATTCCTATTGTTTTACAATTTATGCCGCAATGACAATGATGATTGACTTGCCGCAATTGTGATAATGATGATTGACAAAGCTGCAATTGTATTTTTGATGCGATGATGATGATGACAATGATGATGATCAACCCGCCGCGATTGTGATTGTTGATTCCTTAACGACAATGATAACGATGATGATCAACTCGCCGCGATTGGGATAATGATGATCATTATGATGACGATGATGATGATTGGTCCATTGCAATTCTGATAATACCAACACGTCGCGCGAACCAATTCCCGTCAACCGAAGGCTTTCTTTCAACCGATACGTATTGTTCGATCGATTCCCATCCACCAACAAGCTGCACAAACCACCTCGCGTCAAACGAAGTCGGCCCTGGACCGCTTTGTACAGTTTGATTGCCGCAAACCGACATATCACGCGAACCAATTCCCGTTGACCAAAGGCTTCCATTCAACCGCTTTGTATGGTTCGATTGATTCCCATCCACCAACACGCCGCACAAACCACCTCGTGTTGAACGAAGTCGGCTCTGGACCGCTCCGTACGGTTCAATTGTCGCAAACCAACACGCCACGCGAAACAATTCCCGTCGACCGAAGGCTTCCCCTCAACTACTCTGTATGATTTGATCTATTCCCACCCGCTCTGTACGGTTCAAATTTGTCACGATTATTATTTGTGTTACCTTTACAATGATGATGATGATGATACCGTAATGATGATGATAATTTTATGATGATCAGCTCCGCCGTAATTTGTGTTGTTTTATTGATGCCATGACAATGATGATAATGAGGACGACGATGATGACAAGGATGGCCTCTACATACAGTTCAATTGCCGCAAGTTGACACGGAACAAGGCGTGGTTCGATTGCCGTAAACCAACATGCCGCGCAAACCAATTCCTGTTGATCAATTCCGACCCACCAACACGCCCCGAAGCATCTAACGTCGACCAAAGTCGGCCCTCGACCGCTCCATGCGTTTCAATTACCGTAAGTTGACACCGAGCGAGCCACGTTTTGATTGCCACAAACCAACACGCCGCGCGAACCAATTCCCGTCGACAAACGCTTCCCCTTAACCGCTCTGTATGATTTGATCAATCCCATCCACCGACACGCCGCACAAACCACCTCATCTTGCGAAATTGTGAAACCGTTGGGTTTTTGTGTATCCCCCCTGTGTATTGTAATCGTGAAACCGTTGGGTTTTTGTGTACCCCGTGTATCATGTGTATGACGTGTATTCCGTCTATTGTATTCTTGTTTTTATGAACGCTGGGTGACAACTACAACAATCAATCATACACATACAAAATTCAACCATCAAATTCTTTGCTGCTGCTGAAAATTACAAATAAATCAAAAAGGAATGTTCTTGTACTTCCTGTCCCCTCCGTGATGATGGTAATGATGATGATTGACCCGATGATCAATGGCAACAATTATCTAATATTTGCCACTGCTTCTTCTATCAAAATAAATCTTGGGCATAGCAACAACTCTGGTCAATCATTATGGAGACCGTATCCAAAAATGCAGCTTGTTTTGTTGTTAAAAAGCTTGCGTTTTGGCAATATGTGACCGTACAGTTTGTGTAGTACACCGATTCCAACTCGTAGAAAAGCACAAAAAATAGCCTTCTTATATCATGCGAACAACAAACTACCAAAGTATCTACGGATTGGAAAGTAATTGGAAAGCGCTGTCAACGGATTCATGCAGTTATTGCCATTGTAATACTTGCGATTTGAAAAAAGGTACACGATAGCTCTAGTTATTTATTTTGTGAGTAGAGACCAAAACGACTGTTATCAGAGTTGAAATTTTTGGGCGGCAACCGTTAATTATTCCGCAAAAAAAAGAGGTCTACATACGTGCTTGGTACAAAAGGGTTTCTACAGACGTTCTACGGGATCTTGAAACACTAAAGTCAATTGGTTGAAGGAAAACTGATTGAAGGGTGGGATCCTCCAACCGCTGTGCGGCGCCTGTTGTTGCAATTCAAGCATAACATATGCCTTTGAGCAAGAGTTAGTGCTATAGAACGATTAGGAGAAGGATCATCCAGTAGCAGAACGGAAACTGATAGCCATGCCAATATGATTGTACTGGGTAGACATTGCTATATTATTTCGCGAAGCAGAAAGGTGATTGATGTTGCCACTTTCGCTGAAGCTGCTGGAGGGCTATCTCAAGTACCGATAGTAGACGCGGCGATAGCTTACGATTGTCCTCGAACTAACAAAACATATATTTTAATCGTAAGGAATGCGTTGTACCTGGAATCAATGGAGGAGAAATCTGATACCTCCTTTTATCTTTAGAGAAGCCGGACTAATAGTGAATGATTGTTCAAAGCAACACCGTCCGGTAGGGGAAGCAACCGAGGAGGATCATGAAATTATTGATGCCAGGACCAGGTTGCTGATACCGATGGATATTTGAAGTACATTTTCTTATTTTGTGACTCAAAAACCCAATGACGATGATTTTGTTGAAGGGTCGCCGTTGCACTGTCGCCGTTGTGCGTAGATTGGGACCCCTACAATCCTATTTACGCTGAACGGGAGATGTCCCTGAAGAATATAAGAGGTGAAATAGACTACCCGCATTACAAGCACTTGGAGATGTTTAATGATGAAGATAATTATCCATCTATTGCCTCTATACCTTCACTTGACAAGGCAATTAAACGAAGGGACCAAGATGCGGTGGATGCGGCGTATGTTGCGCAAGACGCGGAGTTTACTAATGAAGTAGAACGGGACGTTGGGCGCAAGACTGCGGAGGTTGCTGAAGCTACTTTGAAGCTCTGCAGCATTCAGGAGGAGCTACCATTTGCATCAATGCCAGTGACGCAAGATCAAGCTGGTAATGCACTAAAATCAGTAAGCAACACTCTGGATCCTATAGCATTTGCTGACGCGCTCGTTAATGATGCAGCGGAATTGATGATGAAGATGTCTATTGGATCTACGACGGCTGATCCCCCAGATGTAGAAGACAATTTTTGGGGAGACAAACCTTGGCACGTCACTGTTGACTTAAAGGATTTAGAAGGAGCCATCAATATCATTGAGCAAGAAGTCGGCGAAGTTGGTGCCACTGTTGGTAAAGTGAAGGGCGTTTTGCCGGATCATTTATCTAAGATTTGATCCATTGACACTGAAACTGCGAAGAGAACGATTGATGCCACTACGCAAATGCTGAAGCATGAAGGGAGCAATCACTTAAGTTGACGCTATTCGACGAACGATAGTATGTTGAGATACAAACGTATTAACACTCACTTCTTTATGGATACCTTCTTTGTAACGGCAAAAGCCTTTTTGTCACAGAAGAATACATGCATGCAATTATTTGTATCTGATGTCGGATTTATGTATGTGTATCCTATGAAATCAAAGAGTGAGATCCCTTTGGCTGTCAAGGCGTTTGCGAAAGAAATTGGGGTGCCGATATCGTTAATCCTCGATATCAAAGGAACTCAAAAGTCCCACAAGCTCAACAACGTCACGAGGAAATGGGATGCAAGTTGAAGTTCTCGATTCGGAAGATGCAGTGAGCAAACCTCGCAGAAAAATATATTGGATTGTTGAAGGAAGCAATTTGTAAAGATATGAAAGATACCAATAGCCCCCTGCGATTCTGGGATTATTGCGCTGAACAACAAGTAAAAATTAATAATTTGACCGCCAAGAACTTATTCTAGTTGCAAGGCAGCAAACCCAATCAATTGATTACTGGGAAGGCTGGTGACATTTCGAATCTGTGCACGCTAGGTTGGTTTGAATGGTGCTATTATTGTGATGCAAATATATTCCCCATGCAGGAGGAGAAGTTAGGGCTGAGCCTCGATCCAGCGGCGAACTATTTGAATGAAATGAGCCATTGGATATTAAAAGACACGACGAAAATCACTGCCAGTCACACTTATTGACCATTAACTGAATCCGAATATCGAGACTTGAATATCACTAAAGAGAGAGACGAATGCATGGAGAAGTGTAGAAATTATCATGGTACTAAACTGAAGATCGGAGTTGGACGTATTCCAAAAGTCAAAGTTGAAACCGTTGATGACAATAAGGAAGTGAAGCCGTTCGTCCCAATCATGACTGACGCAGAGCCATCACAGATACCGGAGCAAGATGCTGTCAATGCTATCGTTAATACCATCCCTGGATTGGATCATTTGCATGATATCTTTGTCAATATGGAAGTGAAGCTCAATAAAGAAGAAAAGGAGCTGTATAGGAACGGTAACACTATTGGACAGGCGCACAAAAATCCTGTGTTGAATACTTTGATGTACGAAGTGAAGTTTAACGACGGTACTTCTTGTGTCTATGTGGCTAATATCATTACAGAAAATATGTGGCGATCGGTGAACAACGAAGGCTATCATGAAGATTTGTTGCACGCAATACTTGACCACCAATTCAGCAAGAATGCCAAGAAGGACGGTTACATCCACAATCGACACGGAAGAAGAAGACTTCGTAAGACAACCAGGGGAGTGCAGTTGTTAGTTGCGATTTGCGATGGAATAGATCCTCCTAACGACGAAAGAAAAATAGTGAAGCAATGGTGCGATTTGAAAGATTTGAAGGAATTGCATCCAATTGAAGTAGCTGAATATGCTGTAACGCATAAGATTGACGGAATGCCAGTCTTTGCATGGTGGGTTCCGTACACGCTGAAGAAAAGAGATCGTATCATCTCAGCAGTTAAGGCTCGTATAACAAGGACGACGCACAAGTACAATATTGAAGTTCCAAGGACGATTCAACACGCAATTGAGATCGATACGAAGAACAACAACCGGTACTGGCAAGATGCTATCAAGAAGGAGATGACAAACGTTGGAGTTGCGTTTGACATTCTGCCTCCTGGTGAACGTCCCAAACCTGGATACACGAAAGCTTCCGGGCATATTGCCTTCGATGTGAAGATGGATTTCACTTGGAAGGCACGGTGGATGAAAGACGGGCACAAGACGGCCGATCCTTTGGTTTTGAACTACACCGGCGTTGTTTCCTGTGACACCGTGCGCATTGCTTTCACCTATGCTGCATTAAATGATTTAAATGTATGTGCTGCGGACGTGAGAAATACGTATATCCAAGCGCTATCAAGCAATAAGCATTACATTATTTGCGGCCCTGAGTTCAGTGAAAACGAAGGACGTACTGCAATTATCATTAGAGACCTGTACGGTGGTAAGTCTGCCGGGAGGGATTACTGGTTGCACCTTTGTTCATGCATGCAGTTTCTTGGTTTTGCCCCTTGTAAGGCTGATCCCAATCTTTGGATACGACCTGCGAAGCGCAAAGAAAATTTGGATTATTATGAATACGTCCTTTTGTACATTGACGATTGTTTACCAATAGGAGTCGATCCAGAGTCGATTGTGCGCCACAAAATCGGAAAATACTTTCAGTTGAAGGAGGAAAGTATTGGGGAGCCTACAATCTATCTTGGAGGTACCTGTTCACAAGTAGAAGTTAATGGGATTTGTTGCTGGTTGTTTAGTTTGTCGCAGTACGTGAAGGCAGCGTGCAAAAATGTGAGAAGATATTTGGAAAAGCTCAATCATGGAGTAGATCCAAATGACCAGAAATATTTTCTACCAAATCAAGCAAATGCGCCGTTTCAAAACAATTACCAACCTGAGATTGATATTTCCGAACAATTGTCACCGGAATTCGCTGCATATCATCAATCGTTAATTGGTATTTTTATATTGGATGGTAGAACTTGGTTGTGTCGATATCACAACTAAAGTATTGATAATGTCACCATGTTTGGCACTTCCTGGTGAAGGTCATTTGAAAGCACTATTTCATATGTTTCCACATCTTGAGAAGAAGCACAATGTCGTGCAGGTTTTCAATCCTAGAGAACCTAGTATTAATCACGCCGATTTCTCGAAGTTAGACTGGTTGAACACGGTATATGCCAATGAGAGAGGGGAGCTAATTGAGGATCTTGCAAAGGAATTGCCTAGACCCTTTGGAAAAGAATTCGTGATTCGGATGCTGGTCGATTCCGATCATGCTGGTGATCACGTTACGAGATGGAGCAGATCTGGATTTTTGGTTTTTCTTAATTCTGCATTGATTTATTGGACCTCGAAGAAGCAAACAACAATTGAAACGTCATCGTTTGGTAGTAAGTTTATGGCAATGAAAACAGGTACGGAATATCTACGAGGGTTACGATATAAGCTTCGTGCAATGGGTATTCCAGTGACAAATCCGGTGTACGTCTATGGCGATAATAAAAGTGTACTATGTAATACTACTGCACCGGATAGCCAACTCAAGAAGAAATCTAATAGTGTTGGGTATCATCATTGTTGTGAAGGCGTTGCGTTAGACGAATGGCAAACGTGCTATCTCAAGACAGATGAAAACACTAGTGATATGATGACAAAGCCTCTCCCTACAGGAGAAAAGCGCAATAAATTTTGTCAACGTTTGTTCTACTTTTGGGGAGATCATAAAGATGCAAAGCCAGATTCAGATGACGGAAGGAACAAGTCAGCAACGGTGTTGGCCGCAACGTTGTTCCCTCTGGAGTGGATTAAAGGTCTTGAGGATGCTGTGGAGCATTTTGGCTTCTAGACAGCACGGATCAGATAACCACTCCAACGGGTTGGAAGTCCCAATGATAGGTTGAAAATCCTACGGTTGAAATTCCATTTACATATTTTTATATTTATATTTGAAAGGTTGAAAATCCTACATGAAGGGTCGAAAGTCCCATGCATATTTTACATGTTAATTGTTACATAATATTGGTTCAGCAATGACAAGACAGCCTCGTGAGGATGACATGTCATTGAGGGGAATGTTTTGGCGCACATATGAGTGTGCGTGCGGTATTGCGCGGTTTTGCGGACTGCAATGCGGTACAGGCGCGGCAAAGTTGATTTTCATGGACTCATACTTACAGAGCGAGGCTTTTAGCTCCCATCCATAGAAATAGTTCACATCTAAGCTTATAATTCATTTTTCGTCTATTTACAAAGTTTTGCTTTTAAGAATGATAGTTTCCTTGCATGTGGAGCTACTGTGTAGTTAGCATGCGTCGTTCAACATATGAATAGTCGGCGGCAAGGTGAGATTATGAACTAAATGAAGGTACTATCGCGGTAAAAAATTGATTTATGTAGAAGGCTGTAGAGATACGTTTGTTAAGCAATATGAGTTTGGCATACAGGAAGAGATACCAACATTTCTTCCATCTTCTGGATCAAATATACCACGGCGGTAGATACATCCTCCTGTCACCCTATCTGAACGCGGCAAAGAAGCTTGGCCATTGTTTCATGATCATTATCACGCATGAATGGAAAAAGTCGAAAAATTGTAAATTCTAAAACCTGTTATGGTGCTTCATGTAGTAGAAATAGAACAAAATAATAAATTAGAATGCTGTTTGTTAATAGAATATCAAAGTTTTTGCCATCATTCAGCGTTGCAATGAGTATCATGTTCATATATGCCATGGTTGTGGCGTCCTTCTTCCGTATCGGTTGCAACGGTCATCGTCAAAATTGATTTTTCCAGGCATCATTCTTCCTCCTAAATTAAAGACTATCACCTTTGGATTAGCCGTGGCGGTTGATTCATCTTCTATTGAACCTAATAGAGGAGGACAAAGAAGCATGACAGCGTTTTGGTTATCATCAGTGCGCACCGTCGATAATAAAACAAAAGATAAGAACTCACCTCCGGAAACACCCGGTGTATCTGCGTAAAATTATTAAAATAGACGCAAATAATATAATTCAGAGCTAGCTATTGTTAGGACGTTCGACCTTGATGTTAATGAACGTATTCTAAGTGTTATCCTGTCCATCATATACGCCATGGTTGTGGCGTCCTTCTTCTGTTTTGCTTACAACAACGCGTCGAAATGGCGTTTTTTGGGATATGCAATATTCAAGCAACGTAACAAAAAAAAGTTTAAGAGATATGATATGGTTAATGGGGATGAGGAGAATCCTCTTTGTCTGTAGAAGATGGTTTGGGGGTTCCTGATATGGATGTAGTGTGTTGCAAAGGAATAATTGATGCATTTCCTATCATAGATGGGTTTCTCAAAAACTCTATTGCAATAGTATGGTCTTTTACCGGTAGTTTTATCTGGAGTTACCGGGCTGAACGTGCTAAAAGACGTAACTTGGCCATTTATAAAACTCTTAAAATTGAGCCTTTTTCGTTCCCGTGAATCATCAATCAGTAACTACTTCACAAAACATCATCCAGCATCACAACACCAACTACTACAGCCGATCTACCTCTACATCAAGGGGAAAAGTCCAAGTACAATACAAGGGTGCATTGAAAATCTGAAGCTTGCAAGTGCTCCCAAGAGAAGCACATCACGGCTTGTTCCTTGCTGGTATCAATGCAAATGTCCCATTGATGTTTGGTTGGATTTTAGAAGATGCCTGCGGACAGCAGTGGCAGTCAGACCTGGGAAGGTCGTGAGTTGATTATTGTTGATGGCATTGATTAATGTTGCTACTGTTAGTCCGCATAATGATACATGCATGGTGATACGCCTATAACTCTGCTACTGTGCATTGTTGTTATGCGCTGTATGCCAGATGGTCTACTTTGTTGTTATTTTATTATTGGTTGGTAGCGGTACGTACCACAGGTTGGTGATCTGGCATATCAGTCCTTCCATTATTGTTTTGTTATCCTTGATAACGGTGGATTTACTTTTTCCAAATATGCAGAAGCAATTGGCATCGCAAAAGTACCGGTATTGATAATAGATTCTTTTGCATGTCCGTGAAGACGTGAACTTTTTTTGCCACCGATGGTAGATGCTCGATATGAAAAACTTTTGTTTTGGACAATTGTATTTCATTATTATTTGCAGCACAGATGACGTTGATTGGTTTGTGGTGCACTTCTTTACCTGGGCAATCCTTGTTGAAGAAGTGTCCAGTTGCTGCGGTATCAGGATGTGCTTTAACTACTGCTGCATAGCTTATACCCTTCTTAATTGTACTCAGAGAAACTTTACTTTTTGTTTTAATTATTATTGTGAACACTAATTTTATTTTTGCTTTCAACTTCCTCCCAACACCTTCAGTTGTTGTTCATGTAACTGTGGAAGATATTGTGGTTGCAGCCATTCATACGGTTGGTGATGGTTGCCTCTTTGCAATGGTTCTTGGCTGATGCCGGGCAGTTATTATGTGTGTGCCCTGGTGCGATGTCAAAACCATGAGTCCAGCAGTTTTTGTTGTTGCTGTAACGGCGTTGCAAGCGTTGACCATTACCTAGATCATTACAATCTTGGTGCTCGCCGTTACCTCTTCCTCCACAATGTCCTTGTCCGCGGCCACAGCCGCCTCTGTTACCTCCTTGGACGCCTCTTGCATCAAGTCGTCTCCACTAGGGAAGGCCCAGTCAATAGCTTCTTGGACACAGCTGAGTACAATTTGGTAATCATCATACAATTCTTTGTTGTATCTCCATATTTCTACATCTGCCATCGATCTGGCTCTTCATTGGCCGGGATCTGTGATTGGGGAAAGAGGGGGCACCATCTGTGCCGTTGGCATTGACAATTCCGTCCAGCTGGACAAATTCCAATTCAAGGATAAGGACAAAAGTCCAATTAATTTTGGTTCCTTGTTTCTTGTACCGGGTAGTAAAAAATTGTTAATTTTGAGCAAAATTGACGCTTTGTCGTGATTAATAAAGTTCCTGCATTGCAGTCTTGGTGCTGATTGGTAGAGCAGAGGGCTTGGGTGAGAGCCTCGTAGGAAATTCTCATCTTGCTGTTCGCAAAGTGCGCGTTACAATGGTACGCAAGTGGACATGACCGGTTTGACGTGTACTACCTCTTATGATGGCTCGAGGTAATATGCTTTAGGACTATTAGAACTAGACTAGTCTAACACTCAACTGGCAGGAAGATAAGGTTCTATGGTGTGACAACTTTGTCCTAAAGTATTAAATCATGGTTAGATCTACTTTGCTATTTTGCAATCTATTTTCTAGTTGCCAAAGATTCTTTTTGGATACTGGATACTGTTCAAGTAGCCAGCTGACATGGCCGGTCCTCTTTGCTCATCAAGTTTGATATAGTAGGCCGTGGTGTGGTTCTCTTGTGAGCACTCGCACGCTTGAGAATTTAATACTATATACTTTATTGCCAAGTAACAAGTACCAGTAAACACATTAACGGTATCTATACACCACAGTTAGGTACTAGTAGTACCTAGTACCTATTAGAATAGATAGGTGCAAAAGTTACCGAGGTACCAGGTACTTTGTACATGAACACAGTACTTTTAGTTCCCGTTTGGTACAATACTTTGTTATGCTGTACCGGTATTTCAACAATGACCAAAAAAATGACTGTAAGTAGAAATTAGTACTGAGTTTACAGGTGCACATTTCTGCCTGCCTCAAAACCAAGATGTCAATTACCGCCTGTTAGAAAACCAACTACTAAATATTGTATGTAAAAAAACCAGGTACCTGGTCCAGTACTACTACTGTAGAGGTACTGTGCTACTCTAGCTAGCTAGCTAGCTACTACTAGCTGGACTCACGTATTAAATAACTGCAGTATGTTTAGCGTACCGGTAGTACTTAAATCAACTTTTGCGTGACTGAAAAAAAGACAATTTCAACAATGATGGACCATAATAACGTCCAAATCTCTAGAACCATCATACTAATAACAACATATGATGCATGGAAATGAAGAACAAAAGTAAACAAACAATCATATGGAAGTACGGTGAAGTTTAACTAAGTATAGGACATTCTACAGTAAGTACAACAAAAAGTAAGAAATTATTAAAAATCTGACATGTGGACAGATGACCAATAGATCATTATGAATTATATATAATAATAAGGGCTTACAATGGCGCCTTTGTCATTGACAGTATATGCGTTGATGCCGGATTGATTGTTGTGGTGATTGTGAGCGATTATTCATCCATTTTCATCTATATTTTTTATACCGGTTTTGGTAAAAATTACAAATCATTTTTCCTTGAACCTTTTTGCAATGATTATTGTTTGTCAATCCATGAATAGCTTGCTTGATAACTTCTTCATATAATCATGAGACTTTTCACACCTTGGTGTCCTTCAATCTTTGCAAGTAACGGTGTATCGGTGTTAATGGCACCAATCAACATTTTTTAAATTTTTTTTTTCAACTTTGACAGATATTTCTAACCAAAATTTGTTCTAATTGAGAATAAAACGGTTCTCCCACCGGAATCTTTATTTAATTAAGAGATGAATTTGATTTGATGGTCATTGGAAGTATCTATCCATTCAAAACGTCATGTACTGTTTTGTTATCACATTCCGCATAAAAAAAGAAAAGTACCTTTCTGCCTGTAACTTTTAGGTAATAATACTGGTTTGTTCAGCCACCAATGGTTCATTTGATTGATTCTTCACCTAACTACGGGCGTTCCAAAAGCCTGGTGTTGTTATATCCTCGAAAGTATCGCCGCATTTGATGCAAATGGCTCCGCTCTGCTGTATTTCACAATTTTGTGTATTTGCGTTTCTGTCACTTTCATTGATAATCCATCGGGTTCTATTCCATATTCGACTTTATTGATGGTTTCTGACCATTATCCGATGCCATAAATCAGTCTGGAAGCCTCCTATCATCGATTGATACGATCTAAAGACCATTCTGTTGTCAAAAAAATCATCATTCTATTGTTATTACTCCTCCGGTCCCCATGCTGTTATTATTTAGCAATAGTTTGGCCTGTAAGCAGCGAATAACAAAGTGAGAACGAGTAGAATCATAGAGTTTGATGCGCTCTAAAATGACCATGGTGTAATCCATATTTTTATGTACAAGTGACAGTTAATTTTGAGTCAAAGATGACCAAATCGTTCCATTCATTGTTGACGTCGTGATTTTTTGCACTCTTACCACGTGTTATAATTTTAAATGTTGTCTTAATGTACTGCTTATAACTGTTACCGAGTGGTATTTATTAACAAGAGAGCAAAGTGTGAAGGGTGAAGGTACTGTAAGTCAAATTGATGCATATCATAATTAAAAAGGCAACACCTGTGCACCAGTAGAAACTCCTTCTGCAATTTTGTAGATGCTCAAGATCGAAGCATGGAGCGGGTTTGTTAATTGTGTGACTGAGCTAAAGCTACCCTTCAATCCAGCACAAGTCGTATGGTTTATTCAAAATGAACGCCGGCAGCTTGGTCTAATTAAATATTGCAATTTACTTAGTACTAGACTGGACCACTGGCACCTACTACTACTACTACTACTACACCATGAAATAATAATAAAAAAAACGAAATCAAAACTAAACCATATGAAGACAAAAAAAAGGTAACGTATAGGAAGATATAACTGCAACAAGTATCTTTGAACTATATTGTCAAGTGAAGTACTTTGCTAGAACGAGCAATTTGCATTCCATCATGGTCAAAGAGTTTTCTCCTCAAAAATAGTACATTCCTGAGGAATCTTCAGTCATACCGTAGTCATTGAAAATAGTTGCAAAACCTTAACCAACAGGTTACTTATTTTCTATGTATACGGTAAAGAAACTCTTTCAAAAAAATCAATGCGGTAAAAAAAACTTCTTCAAAAGTAATACGGAAGCATCCAAGTAAGGCTGAAAGATTGAAACAAGAAGACCCAGCCGGAAACGGAAAAGTAATGCAGAAGCACCCAAGTAAAGTCAAAACATCAGAACTTGCCAGAAATGGTACTGACTGTATTTAGCTTATGCACCAAAAGATTGAGGTACTAATCTGTATTTAGCTTTTCAGAAGTTTTTTGATTATCAATATGACCATCGCTTGATAACTATCCCAGAATTCACGCTAACAGAATTTGTTCCCAAAGCTATTCAACTCAGCCGCAAAACAAATAAATAATTATGCAAATGAATACTATACCAAATTGCGACATTTTTTGGTACATAAATTCCGCCAGCTTCTCATCATCAGACGAGACAAAATACAAAGAAGCAAATAATAAGGAACAACACAAACATCGGTCATCAAGCACTCTCTGTAATTTCAATCATGCGCCGGATTCTAAAGGGGAATCTGCAGGTATCACTGAACAAATTTACCGTTCAACAATATCCCTGGTCGAAAATGTCACAAAAAATTGAAGAAATTTGACCGGCAGTATGAGCATAGTTGGAATTACGCGTCCCATCATCCCACCATCAAACTTTGGCACCCGTCAAAAGAATGGACCATTGCAATACTCGTTAAATTATTACTTGTTGCATGGGATATGTAGACGTACCTCATTGGCTTCAAATTTAAAAACTTTCCAGCGCTTTGGGAAAGTTAAAAATATATGGCGTAAGAAATATGTACATGTATTCACATTACCAAGAAGGAACACTGTACAATATCACGGCGAAATCATCAGTTGTGGATCATACCGACAAGAACGGATAGCATTAAGCTGAAATATTGTTGTCAAGGTGTTTTATCCGCGTGCCACGTTTTTGTTGGATCAAGATTGAACTGTTAAAGAAGATTTAAGGAGATACGGGCCTACACGAAACGCTCTAATCTCATTCACAAATTCAAGATCAGCCACTATTTTGATAATGTGAACTGACTAGTACAGCCGGTAATCACCAAAGTATGAATTTTAAATAACGGTATGAGGCAATGAAAAATACGATTAGAGTTGGTAGGTAACTTTAAGTCCGCAAAGTAGATCAATTTGCTCCCCCCGTAGTGAGCCAGCGAGTCTACTTGAGCCAAACTTTAGAATTTTTTAAGCTTATTTATTTATAACACAAATGAATACAACATGGACTCACGTCTGCAACGTACGAGAGGGTGATTGTCCTACCAAGTAACGGATCCAAAAAATATATATATAAGATTAAGCTTTCTATCATCGTTCTCCACCTTGATGCTGTGTGTCATTGACCAGAGGTGACAGACATTTAACTCTTAATCGAGTAATTTGTTATAAAGTTGTAATAGACTGCTGTGGAATATCGAATTTTTGAATAAGATAATAGATTTAATCCATAATAAATCTTTGTGTTAATATTAATATTGTAACTTACTCAGTGTGAGTGAAGAGTCCAATTCAAAATTAAAATTTTTTATTTTATTTTTTTTTTTTTTTTTTTTTAACAAAGTTCTACTAAGATTGGTTAAAAAAAGTTCTAAAAAGCTAAGAAGACTAGAGACATAGAAGAGCAGAAGAGGCTGTGGCAGTCCAGATCTGGTATACTGTGTTCTGTAAGAAGTAGAAGAGGAGTTTTGGTTTCTGAAAAAATATACTGGGCTTTACTAGTACTAGTAGAACGCATTTTCTACGTACGTTATTTAAAACGTAGGATCCAGTTGTACTAGTTGAGGTGCTTAGTACCTCTACGTACTCGTACAGCCACCTGATAGTTAACACTACAGTACAGTAGCTAGCTACCATAGCTAGCTCTACTCTAGAGGTACCTGTTAGTTCCCTAATTTCACCAAAAATTGTAGTATTAGCGTTCCTAGAGAGTTCTACTGTAGGTAGTACCTGATACTGTACCTTACAATTTTGTTGAAAGTGTACCAGTGCAAAAACTAGTCTACCTGGGTACACCAGGTAAAAGTGCCACCTAGCAGAGTACAGTACAACAGTTACATACAAGTACTTGTACTAGGTACATTGTGAAGTTTACATATGGTCATCATTAAGTAGTAGTATGACTACAGAAATTTGAAGTACGTAAACTCTAAAATATATTGCATCAAACTATACTAAGCGTACATGCAATTTACATGCCAGAAGGACTGCAAGTGGTACTGTTATCCAAAACTGTGTAGGGAATCCAAACTACAGAAAAAACAACAAACGGAAGCCCATACTGTAAATCACAAAAACAAAGAAAAACCCGCAACAAAATTCATGTATCAGTACGTAGTTGATGTACGCAACAGAGAATAGTAGATAATTACTGGAAAAAGTGGGGTATTTCCCTGGGTAGCTTGTAACAACTGAAAAAAAATATTAGCAATTCAGTTTTTAAAAAAGCAGAAAGGGTACAATTGGTTTTAATACAGGCAGGGTAGGCACCGTTGGTTCCTGTACGGGCAGGATCTGCGGCCAAATACAATTTTACCTGGTAAGTTTTGCATTGAATAATTGACAGAACATCGTGCCACCTACATCAGTGAAGCAAAAGCATAATCTATTACTTGTTTTGCATTATCATAATCATTGATTGTTTCAATTTTCATTTTATTTTTCAAAGGTTGTATAACTTTTTTACATTCTTTTGCATATATAATATATTGCATTACATTGAGCATATCTGACTGTTGCATTGGTGCAGATTGTTTAATTGAATTTTTTTGTACGTACAACCTTGAAACAGCTTCCAAAAAAATTGTTACCATGATTGTGTCAACAACAATTTTGGCAAGAGTAACAAGACAATAAAGCATTCTTGAATTGTTGCCCAACATGCTCAGCTGACTTATTATCCACTCGGCGTTGAAAATTGACTGAAAACGGATCCACTGAGCGTCTGCCTGCTTCCTTTCCTTGGGGGTCTTCAATCAAAGAACTAAGGAGACTTGCAATCTATGAATTAATAGTCAAGCAATTTAGATGTGTTGACATTCATTTTTATCAAGCTATTGACTTTAGAAGACAGTATTGATTGAAAGAGTGATTATCACTCTTATTTCTTTTATTTTTATTTTAGAAGAGCAAGTATCACCCTTATTGCTGATTATCGCTTTTTGCTTTTGCTGTACGCGTGCGTGCGGTTCATTTTTGAGTAAGTCTAGTAACCATTCAAGTTACCATTATTATTAAATAATTTTATATTTCATTTTTCAACACACTTCTTTGTTGCTGTGGAAATAAGTTGGAGCAGGAACGACAAATAAAATAAAATATTTAAAACCCCACTTCTTTCTTTCCGTGCCACGTCTTCCTTTCGCTGTGTTTGTTTAATATCCTTCCCAGACGTCCCTTCCTCAGTTGTCGGAGGACCAGTCATCGTTGGGAATCAAGATCCCATCCATTGATGTCAGTTTGGGTGACATGCGCTGCACAGAATGATTCCACACGACCCAGGGTAGTGGAATGGTCCTCCAAGGTTTTGTTCTCTTGGAAGTGCGCGCCCAGTGTACCTTTTGTTTCTGATTTCTTCCAATTACCTCCGCTGTGTTTTGACTGGTAGCTAATCCTGGAAGAATCGCGTTTTTGTCAATTTAGGGACTTTTTTAGACTTTCTTGAGCGTCAAGTGCGTCCAACAATTCAAAACAGAAACAGAAAATTGGTTTTAAATCAATTTTAAAAATTAAAGGGGACACCCCATGCCAAATCATGCCTAATCATGCCGAAATAAAATAATTATGCCGACATAAAATAATCATGCCGAAATGAAAAAATTATGTCTAAATAAAGCCTCTATGCCGAAATGCAAAAATTAAAAAATAGGATCTAAAAGAGTCAGAATAAGTCTAGATGACGGTATGCCAAAATAAAAACCATTGCTAATACTAATTTGGGCAAAATATTGCCCTTTGAACTTTGAAACATGCTTTACATGTATGTAATCTACAACTACTTGTATGTACAAATACAATAAAAAACTTTGACAACAACAATGACAGCTGAATCAACTCGTTGTTTTGCCGTCATACAATATACAAAACCAAAATACCTAGTAAATCTCAATTTGGATGATCATCCGACCCTATAAAATTTATTTCTAGTTCGTACGGCGTACTTTGCGGAAGTTAGAGTCAATCATAGAAAAATAAGCCTTCGCATCAAGTGGGTTGATGTCACTTGTACTCGTCCGCACAGTTTCAATTTTGAATTTTATTGCTTCTTTCTTTTTGCTTATTAAATTGGATGGTCGGATCATCCAACCCTGTACAATTTGAAGCTCGTACGGTCTATTACAGCCCAGTAGAGATTGATCATAGGAAAAAAAACCCTTCAAATCACAAGTGGGTTGGCATAGCTTGTACCCGTCCTTACAGTTTCAATTTTGAACTTCATTGCTTTTTATTTGCTAGGTATTTTGGTTTTGCATATTGTATGATGGCAAAACGACGCCTCAATTCAGCCGTCATCGTCATTGTCGAAGTTTTTATTGTACAAACGACTAATATCGTATGTTACATGTACAGTAAAGCTTGTTTTGGTATGAACATACTTGTATGTACTGTCAAAAAATAGAGATTTTGTTCTGTCTAGTTTGTGGTGAATCCCTGGTCATTTTAAGTAAAATAATCAAATCAAAAAATTTAAGCCAAAACAAAAAAAATTTAAATGATTGAAAAATTATGCCGAAATAGAATTGTTATGCCGAATTTCAAATTTCATGCCGAATCATGCCTAATCATGCCAAATCATGCCAAAAAGAAAATCCTCTATTTTTTCCCCTCTATATTTTGAAATTAAAATTTCCGTTTAATTCTTTTTGATCGCAAAACAACTTCTCGCTAAAAAAAGTCTAAAAAAGTCCCTAAATTGGCAAAAATGCTGTTCTTCCTGTATAGGTTTAGAACTTTGTTTCTGATAATCAAGAATTAATCAATCGAATGAACAAACACAAAAAATATAATCATCCATTCCCTAATGAAAGTACTCGCTCCAAATTTGACGTTACCAAACAGATCTACTTAATTTCAAAACCCACAATATCTCAGCTCAATATAAATGGGTCTGCGGACATCAAGACGAACATGCTCTGATTGAAGAACTTCCCCCTATTTGCTCAACGCAACATAGAAGCCGACCATCTCGCTGGCAATTTTCAACAACGCAAAGGTTGCTTCAGTGTTATTTTTATGATGAATACCCGTTCGCCCTCTATATTATTTCTGTCATTGATTTTCATGTAAACTAGCTTTAATGCTTATTATTTTAGCAATATAAAATTATGTAACGCCACGTTCATTTTTGTTAAAGTAGTTGTTCAGCTGACCAGAACAACAGGTTAGAGCACCAATTCCTTACGGTTAAGTATTTCGTCTCCGGTTCCACGCGGTTTGATCCCAAAGGTATAGACCAACGAGACGATACGTTGGCGTTTTGCCTAAGGGTTAAATTGAAAAGGACCAATTCTTTCCGTCGTGGTGTTTTCTGCGGATTCCCACGATTCATTGCTACCCCTTTTCTTCGTGCTTCCATTCGGTAGGACTGCGGGACCACACACCGCCTCCTGTGTTAACGTCTAAGGAAGCCGCCTAAATCTAGCTTTTACAACCAAACCACACCTCTGAGCACTTTCGCTTTGTATTCATCAGCTATTCTCTTTTCCTCTGCAGTAACAGTAGCTTCCACCTTGGATAGGTAAGCTTTCTTCTTAGAATTCTTCTTCTTAATACCA
>JACLAD010002677.1_pt1 | contig 24970 bp, 27 predicted proteins | sample 8027901 | NCBI WGS metagenome assembly JACLAD01 (sample SAMN15725071, study PRJNA655200) | protist metagenome | isolation source: fluorescence activated cell sorting (FACS) single amplified genomes of... | place: Spain: Blaines Bay Microbial Observatory, Mediterranean Sea | collected 2016-07-05 | reverse complement strand
TGGGCTATCGCGGCGCTGGCACAATGGAATTCCTCTACGAGGACGGAAACTTCTATTTCATCGAGATGAATACCCGCATCCAAGTCGAGCACCCCGTCACGGAAATGATCACCGGGATCGATCTGATTCGCGAGCAAATCCGCGTCGCCGACGGTAAACCACTCTCTTTCTCGCAAGAGGATGTCATGCTCGTTGGGCATGCTATCGAATGCCGCATCAATGCTGAGCATCACGAGACGTTCGTGCCATCACCGGGCACCATTACAGACTTCCATGCGCCGGGTGGCTTAGGCGTTCGCCTCGATAGTGCCGCCTATGCTGGCTACCGCATTCCACCACACTATGACAGCATGATTGGCAAGCTCATCGTCCATGGCCGCACACGCAACGAATGCATGATGCGTTTGCGCCGCGCGCTTGATGAAATGGTCATTGGCGGCGTGAATACGACACTTCCGCTTCATAAAAAACTTGTTGAAGAGCAGGATGTTATCGATGGCGCTTACGACATTCATTGGCTAGAGCGCTTTCTAGGCCTGAAATAATAAGAGAAGCGCATGTCTGACCGGTTCGATACGACCGATCTTCTCAATTGCTACCGCCGCGGTGTTTTCCCGATGGCGGATTCGCGCGAAGATATGCGGCTCTTTCTTATGGACCCAGACTTGCGCGGGGTCCTGCCGCTTGAGACATTTCACGTTCCAAAGCGTCTGGCCAAGACAGTCCGCCGCGACACCTTCCGGGTCACGACTGACACAGCATTCAATCGCGTCATGGAAGCGTGCGCCGAGCCGCATCCAAACCGCCCTGCAACATGGATAAATACGCCTATCCTCAACTTGTATTCTTCGCTGCACCGTGAAGGTCATGCGCATAGCGTTGAATGCTGGGACAAAGACAAAAACTTAGTTGGCGGCCTCTATGGCGTGACGATAGGTGGTGCATTCTTTGGAGAGAGCATGTTCTCTCGTGCCACCGACGCCTCAAAGGTTGCGCTCGTACACCTCGTCGCTCGTCTGAAACTTGCAAACTACAAGCTCTTGGACGCGCAATTCCATAATCCACATCTTGAACAATTTGGCTTAGAAGAAATCACACGCGAAGATTTCAGAAACCGCCTCTGGCAAGCCCATCGCGTGGATACGACCTTTTACTCTCCGTCTATCTCAGAAGGCGTCTCGATAATTGAAGGCAATACCTCTTCAACTGTCTCTTCAGGTCCCGGCAGTTCAATATCTGGATCAACTTCGCTGCAAGCAATTACCCAAATATCGTAGACGGGATGCTCCAATGCATTCAGGCCTGGTGATGACGCGAACATCCAACCCGAAAAGCGAACATCAGGGTCTTCACCTTCAGTCGCTTCCAATTCCTCTGGTGTAATGTCACGCGGTGCAGCCATCGTCTGGACTTGCCTTGACGTGGCAGACGTAATCTTCAGGAACGCAGCACTCTCTGGCGGCTCCTCTGGCGGCGTTTGAAAACACACCTCCAAATCAACGCGTAGCGAGCCATAGACCTTAGGTTCACCAACGATCATCTCAAAATCGGTCGATCGCCCGGTAATCTTATCCAAAGCGCGCAGCATGACAGTATCTTGTTGCTGATAGGATTGGGTCTGCGCTAAGCTTACAGGTAGCAAGCAAACAGCCGCCGCGCCTATCAATACAGATTTCATCACTCGCTGTCTCCGCTTGAGTCACCATTACCCGAAGCAAAAGACGCAAATAGTGTCAGCAAATCGACAGAACCTTGGCCATACAGTAATTCGCTACAACCTGTATCACCAAAAATCTGATCAGGGCTTTCACAAATCTCAATCTCGCCGAAACCTTCAGCTGGCTGCAGACCGATATATGACCCGCCGAGCAGCCCATCACCCTGAACACGCGCAGATGTCCCATCGCCAAGCGGCAACATACGGTCATCTACGACCATTTTAACAAGCGCTTCAGTGCGTTCGAAATCAATCGCCACACTACGCACGGTACCAACTTTAACGCCGGCCAGCTTCACATCAGTCCCCGGCTCAACGCCGCTTGCTGCGCTCAAACGCACGCCAATCACGACATCGCCGTCACCGCCGCTATCATTATTCCCATTCGCTAGACCGAACCACAGGAATAGCGCGGCAACAATCAGGACGCCCAGACCCACCAAAGTCTCAAAAACCGACTCACGCATCTGGTGTCCACGCCTCATAGTCAGCATTATTCTCGCGGCGTTCCCCACCTTCGCGGAGGGTGCCTTTCGGGCGATAGGCAAATACAGTGCCTGTCATATTCGGCTTATGATCTTCTTCCCAAGCCCGGCGCGGCAAAGGTGCCTCTGTCGGCGGCTCATCAAATGTGTGATGCAACCAGCCATGCCATTCGGCAGGAACCTTCGATGGCTCGGCCAAGCCCTTATAAATAACGTAGCGACGTTTGCGACCTTCGACAGAAGATTTGCGATCCTCAAAATAACGATTGCCATAGTCGTCTGTACCGACATGAGCGCTTCGACGCTTGATATCGAACCATCCGCCGGGGCTAACGCCGTTCCACCATGTGAAGAGCTTAAACATGTTTTTGGTCCTGACAGTAATCTTTGTCCGCAATATGGCGCGTGTTGCACGCCGAATCTAGTTAAAGACGCAACACAACATGTCACGGGTTAGGTCAAGCCCCCGTGTTTGCGAGAAGGATCAGTCAAATGCCAAGCGTGGATCGACACTTAGAATTGCTCGAAACAGCCATCGACGAAGGCCTCATCTCGCCGATCATGCCGCTTGAGCAACTCTGCTCTCCGCCTTTTGGCTCTGTTTTGTCCGTTGAGGACGCCCTGCAACAAGCCAAACGCCAGCGCCTTGACCGCACCAGCAAGCTTGCAATGGCAGAACTTCTCGAAGGTCTTGGCGACACACCGCGCAATGCCGAATTAGCTGAGGCCGTTGCTCGCGGAGTCCCGCTGTCTTTAATCGAAGACGCCCTTCAACAAGGATGCGGTTTCGAAGCAATCGCCGCAGATTTTCGCAATGACGCGATCGAACGCGCTGCACCGCCGTCATGCCAAGCCGCACCTAAGACAACAGCTTCAAGCATACAATCTATCCGACAGGCTGGCGTCTCTGTGCTGGTAAATGCCACCACAGATACAGAGGGCAACACACCTACTCTCGCAATCGACTTGGCGCGCTTCATCACACCTGAAGGTCTTGAGACTGATGTTCTCAGCGACCTCATTAATGCTGCCATTGCCGTCCATGGTGAACAGCTCACGCTCGTGCCTTGTGGGATTGCATCAACGCTACTTGGATTGGGACTGGAATATAATTCAGCCAGCGCAAACACAGTCACGGCCCTGCTAAAGCTTCTCATATCGGTTGCCACAGGTGCGAGCTTTACGAAGAAGCATGCTGACGCACTCAACTTAAAGCCCCGCCCGGCTCAGAAAACAAAGCGCGACATCAGCCTTGTTATCGCGCCATTATCTGCGGCGGCCCAATCGCGCTTCATGCCGAGCTCGCAAGGCTTGCAAGCGCTTGATAGCTATCTCGACCATGCCGACGGCGATGAACCAACACTCACGCTTGCTGGCCGTATTGGCCTAGCGAAAACTGCGCCTGCCGCGCTACCCGTATTGCTCGCCAAGCTACAAGAAGCGGCTGACCTTGAGCAAACACCGCACTTTGGCGGCGACACATTGCGCACGCGCGGTTTTACACCGCTCGCCATCGACAAAGTTAAAAGCGCCCTCGGCGAAGGTTTGCCCCTAAATGCCGCCTTCTCTCGCTGGGTTTTGGGCGACGATATCATATCAAACGATCTACGCCTCACACCAGAAGCCTTCGATGCGGATGGACGTTCACTTCTGAAAGCCGTTGGATTCTCAAAGAAAGAAATTACTGAAGCCGAAGACGCCCTCAATGGTCGCCCTGAGAAGCTTGTGGAGACTGCCCTCACTGAAGCTGGTTTGCTCCAATCCATTTCGTTCGATGAGATACTGACCCTTGCTGATGCGATCAGTAAATCAACAGATACAAAGGTCATCACAACATATGCGGGCATTGATCCTGAAATAATCGATTCGGCCCAAAAAGCTGGGCATGCACTTTGGCTTCCAACGCTAGAGCAAGTCACTGACCGCCTAACATCCGACCGCATGGAACATATCACTGCGCTGGCCGAAGACCTGATGGCTGAAGACGCAGCCCCTGCCCCGCAATATATCGACGCACCATCTGGCGTATCACGCACACGCCTACCTGATCGACGCAAAGGCTATATCCAAAAAGCCACCGTTGGCGGACACAAAGTTTATCTCCACACGGGCGAGTTTGATGATGGCTCCCTTGGCGAAATTTTCATCGACATGCATAAGGAAGGCGCAGCGTTCCGCTCGCTCATGAATAACTTCGCGATCGCTGTTTCCCTCGGCCTTCAATATGGTGTGCCACTGGAAGAGTATATCGACGCCTTCGTCTTCACCCGCTTCGAACCAGCGGGCGAAGTCACAGGCAATGACCAGATCACACGTGCCACTTCAATCCTTGACTATATTTTCCGCGAATTGGCTGTTTCGTACCTCGCCCGCGAAGACTTGGCTGAGCTTGGCGATGTTACACATGACGGACTTGGGCGGGGACTCGAGGATGGCATTGAGAAATCTGACGCACAGCCTCTCCCGGATGAGGCCGTTCACCTAATCTCTCGCGGTTATTCACGTGGACAAATTCCAGACAATATCGTGATCCTGAACAAACGCCGTGAAGAGTTGGAGGAAGAACGCGCCGAAGAAGCTGCTGAAGATATCACGGTTGATGATGGCCCCACCTATTTGCCAGACGCCTGTCAGAGCTGCGGCAGCTTCACGCTCTATAAAGACGAAACCGACGGTGAAATCACATGTGACACCTGCGGCAGCGTCTTAGCCGTAGAGGCCAGTGAATAGTCTAAAGCATTAGTGGCCCGCAGCTTGCGATGGGTTAGCCAAACGTAAAACATACGCAAAGCGACCTGTCCCATGTTGAAACATATTGCTGCTCTAACCATTGCCGCCTCACTCTTCGCAGCGCCTGCTATGGCCCAAAACGCTAGCCACATTGCGAAAGCTAAAGCAGGCAAGTCATGCGCGGGCTGCAACCTCTTTCAAGCTGATCTCGCTTATAGAGATGGAGCAAACATGGACCTATCAGGTTCACGCCTTCGTCAGGCTGACCTCTCACTCACGACGCTCGACAATGCGAACCTATCAGGCGCCAATCTATCTATCGCAAACCTATTTGGCGCACGTTTCAACAATACGAACATGTCGAAAGCTGACCTCAGCCAAGTCTCCGCTGTCGGCGCATACTTTGGATCATCAAACCTCAGCGGCGCGAACCTGACAGGGGCAAATCTATCTGGGGCTGATCTATCCATCGCGCGCGGTCTAAGCCAAACTCAGCTCAACCGCGCATGTGGTGACCGTACAACCCGCCTACCTGCTGGCAAAACAATCCCCCGCTGTCGCTAGTCGCCTGATAGGGTGAGGCGACAAAGACACACTTTTGTCGCATTTGCGCTCATTACCGCAAATTCAGTTATGGCGAAGACCATGCTCAAGTAATAAAAGGGCATGAAAACGCTATCCCTGATACGTGCAGCTGGACTGTCAGCCTTTTTGAGCCTTTCACCAGCATTGCTAGCCTCGGCGCAGGACGCTCCTAACCGTGTTTCTTGGGCACCGTCACATAGTGGCTCGTGCATCAATTGCGGGCTTGCCGGTAAGAACATGGCAGGCTGGAATATCTCAAAGGCAAACTATCCAGGCTCGAATCTCAGCGCTGCGAATCTCCGCTCAACCTTAGCCCACAATGCAAACTTCGATGGCGTACAGGCAGCTGGGATCGACATGCGCCTCGGTGATTTTACGGGCGCATCTTTCCAAGAGGCCGACCTTAGCGGCGCGCGCCTCCAAAAAGCCAAGCTGATTAGCGCTAAAATGCCCGGCGTACAGATGAACGGCGCGCACTTGAATGGCGCTCACTTTATAGGTTGCACTTTGACAGACGCAAAGCTCACAAGCGTGATTGCGACCCAAGCTGACTTCTCCGGCGCGGTCCTCATTGGAACGAATTTCCAAGCAGCTAACCTGACAAATGCTGTATTCGATAATGCCATAATGACGAACGCGAACCTAACCTCTGCAAATATCGAAGGCGCGAGCTTTCGTGGTGTCCGGCTCTCTGGCGTTAATATGCACAGCGTCACAGGTGCAGAAACCGCTAATTTCGAGGACTCCTGCGTCTCATCCGGTACAGTCTTACCAGCAGGCCTGACTCTCGAAAACTGCTTTAGCGATCAGTAAGCCCTAAGCAGCTTCAGCCTCACGTTCCGCAGCGCGCTTTTCCATCATCGCGACGATCCAGATACTAATCTCATACAGCCCATAAACCGGCACAGTCAGCATGACCTGTGAGATAATGTCTGGCGGCGTGAAGAAGGCCGAGGCTGCGAGAATACCAACAAGCGCATACTTCCGACCCTTGCGAAGTGTCGATGCCCCAACGATCCCAGCTTTCCCTAAAAGCCCCAACACGACGGGCAACTGGAACGAGAGTCCAAACGCCATCATCAGGGCCATAATCAGCGACAAATACTCCGCCACACGGATCTGCGCATCAATCTGCGCGACACCTTCCCCGCCCGCCTGCTCGAACCCTAGCGCAAACGACATAACTAACGGAAACATAACGTAGAAAACAAACAACGCACCGATGGCAAACAAGACAGGCGCCGCAATTAAAAACGGTAAAAACGCGTAACGCTCATTCTTATACAAACCCGGCGCAATGAACGCGTAAAGCTGCCATGCGATTACTGGGAATGCGAGAAACATTCCGCCAAACAGTGAAATCTTGAGTTGGGCGAAAAAGAACTCAAGCGGCGCCGTATAGATCAAACCAAAGGCGGTCTCCGTGCCTTTGGCCTCAACCGCGTTTTGGTATGGAATCAACAGCCAGTTATAAATATTGGTCGCAAACGCAAAACACGCCAGCGCGCCAACGAATAGAGCCACCATGCACCAAATCAGACGCGTGCGCAGCTCTTTAAGATGGTCGAGCAGAGGCGCTCGGCTGGCATCCACTTCGTCTTCCAAAATGTCTGGCTGCTGATCAGCAGGAATGTCTTTGGTCACGCAGGATCAGCCTTTGGTGTCTCTTTTGGCGGATCAGCTTCAGGCGAAGCCTCAGCCTCTGCTTTTTGCGCGCGCGTGTCTTTCATAACGGAATCGTTGATCTCTTTCTCAACGGCCTTCATTTCATCCATCGCCTGCGTCACCGCATTATCATGTTTGAGGCTTTCAATTTCTTGGCGAAGCTCATCCAGCTCAGCATCCCGCGCAATATCGTCAAACGCGTCCTTAAACTCATTCGCCATCGCACGCCCACGCGCCATAAACTGCCCAAGCTTGCGCATCATCACAGGCAGGTCTTTCGGGCCGACGACGATCAACGCCACGGCTGCAAGCAAGAAAAATTCAGCAAACCCAAACTGAGGCAGCATAGCTAAGCGCCTCCACTAGGCCTCTTCAGCGGCCTTGGCTTTGTCTTTCTCAGGCGTGATATTGACCATGTCATCGCCTTCGACAGATTTCTTTTCCTCATCCTCATCTTTGAGGCCCTTCCGGAAGCTGGTGATGCCTTTTGCAAGGTCACCCATAATCGATGAAATGCGACCACGCCCACCGAACAGTAACAGTGCCACGGCGGCGACGATCAGCAATTGCCAAATACTTGGTGACATCGTGTTTCTCCAATCAACTCATATTGAGATAACCTGCCCAGCGGACGGTTACAATGGGCGGACGTAAGCTTTCACCACGGAAGTTTCCTAGTGAAGTTCCTCATCCCCTTCGAAATCAGTGACAAAGTCTGTGTCTTCGGCCACGTCATAGTCGGTTTCGTCATCCAATTCGTTATGAATTGAAGAGCCATCGGCGAAGAACCCATCAGGAATAACATCAGACAGTAAGCCCTCAGCTTCCAATTCAGCGCGTCCCGGCAAAACGTCGAGACTTTCAAGCCCGAAATGCTCGAGGAAATTGTCAGTCGTACCCAGCGTTACGGGCCGCCCCGGTGTCCGGCGACGACCTTTAATCTTGACCCAACCGGCTTCCATCAGCACATCTATCGTGCCTTTAGAAACCGCCACGCCGCGAACGGCTTCAATCTCAGCGCGCGTCACAGGCTGCCCATAAGCGATGATCGCGAGCGTTTCTAACGCCGCTTGCGACAGCTTTTTCTGCTCATGGCGTTCTTCAACAAACAAGAAGCCAAGATCGGTCGCTGTCTGGAACCGCCATTTTCCGCCAACTTCCACCAAGTTAACGCCGCGACTCGCATACTCAGCCTTCAGCATCATAAGAACGCTTGGCACATCAACGCCTTGCGGCAATGCCTCAGCGATATCGCCTGCTTCAAGCGCTTCGCCCGCTGCAAACAAAACTGCTTCTGCCCGGCGTACAGCCTCAGCCATCGCCTCGTCTTGTGCTTCATAGATCGTTTCGGCCGAACGCTTATAGGCAAAGGAAAGCTGCTGGACCGCTTTGCGAATGTCTTCAGGCGCATCCTCAATTGGAATGGAGGTTTCAATTTTGGTTGTCATGGGGCGACCGCCTCTCCTGACTGCGCTTTCCCGCGCAGATATAATGGCCCGAAGTGAACATCCTGCCGGACGTCAAAATCACCATCTCTTGTTAATTCCAAAGCCGCTGAAAACACACTCGCGGTGACGGAACGTTTTGGAACGTCATCGCCAACATTGGTCATTTGAGCTCGTATGTCATCAAGACTCGCCCATTCGGTGAGTTTTAAGCTCAGTCCACGCAGATTATCGCGCGCACTTTCCAGCGGTAAAACATATTGGTTTTCAATCATATGCGGCGCTTCCTTCGCTTTGCGCATACGAATACCGCCAAACGCCTGCATCAGGTGCCACATCGATGTATCATACTCAGTCGTTTTGATGACTTTGGCCTTTTCAGGCGCACCGCGCAGGAACGTATCCCGCCCCAACAAGCCGCCATCCATAAGGGCGTCGCCCGCCTCACGCATGGCATCCAAACGCTTCAGTCTAAACGCAAGCTTAACCGCATCATCCTCAGCTGAGCCAGAACCAGCTTCGTCTGCTTTCGGGTTCGGCAAAAGTAAACGCGATTTCAAATAGGCCAGCCACGCCGCCATCAGAAGATAATCCGCCGCTAAATCAATCCGCTTGTCCCGCGCATCTTCAATGAACGCGAGGTATTGCGTCGAAAGATCCATAATCGAGACATGCAGCAGATCAACTTTCTGCTTACGCGCCAAATCAAGCAGCAGATGGAGCGGCCCTTCGAACCCTGTAACATCAATCGCAAAGATGTCTTCTGAAGAAACATCCTCATCCATCGTCACAAGATCGCTTGATACCATCTCCATGATCTAAGCGCCCGCCTGCAATGGCGACAGTAACTCAGTGAAACGCGCCCAGTCTGCTTCGCTATCATGCGCTATAGGCAGCTCAATAGAAGCATCAGCGGCTTCAGCACGGCGCAACGCCTCGCCGCTCAGTGCACCCGCTGCACCGGCAATTTCTTCCATCTCCACCAAAATCTCTGCCGGATCTTTCAGGAAGCCAGAGCAATGCAACAGCACATCACAGCCTGCCGCAAGCGCGCGCGTTCCGCGATCACTTAGCCGCCCCCCTAGGGCATCCATGCCTAAATCGTCCGTCATAAGAAGACCATCAAACCCGATTCGGCCTCTAATCACCTCAGAAATGATCGTTTTCGAAACAGTTGTTGGGTGCTGTGTGTCAAAAGCTTCAAACATGACATGGCAGGTCATGCCCATAGGAGATTGATCTGAGAGCGCTGAAAAGATTGAAATATCTTGCTGCAAGGTCTGCTCGTCCGCGCTTACAACTGGTAAATCATAATGGCTATCAGCGGTCGCACGCCCTTGCCCCGGCATATGCTTGATACACCCTGCAACGCCAGCATCTTTCAAACCGCGTAGTGCCGCCTCAGCCAGATCAACCACAGCGCCAGCATCATAGCCAAAGGAACGATCTCCAATCGCATCATGTGTGTCGCTCTGACGCAAATCACCAACCGGCGCGCAATCAGCATGAATACCAAGATTGGAAAGCTCCAACCCCATCAGGCGATGCCCTAAATAGCACGCCTCAACCGCACGTTCAGGTGACGCTGAGTATAACTCACCATAAACGCCCGCGGCCGAAAACTTAGGCCATTCTGGCGCTTTCAATCGCGCCACGCGTCCACCTTCTTGATCAATAAAGATCAAGGCCTCGCGCCCAAGTGCTGCATGAATATCCTGAACTAAGGCCCTCACTTGCGCGCGAGTTACGCAAGACCGCCCCATCAGGATCACACCCCAGGGCTTGGCCTCACGCAAAAAGGCCCGCTCCTCATCTAAGAGAACCGGGCCCGAAACACTCGTGATACAAGCAGATATGCTCATCCATTAGCCTTCGCGACAACCATACAGTCTTTGCCGGTGGCTTTCACATCAGCGCAAAAGCTATTGGCAGAATTGCGACTATCAAATGATCCGACTCGCAGCCGATAGAAAACCCCTTTTGCACCAAGGTCAGCGCGTTGAATATCTAACGCAGCGCCCTGATAGAGATCAGGCGCTGATCCTTGCAACTGTGACCAAGCCGACTTAGCCGCATCTTCGCTGCGCAATGCAGACAGCTGCACCTGAAAGCTGCCATTGCTCGCAAACCGGCTGGTTGGCGCAGGGACAGGTTCCGGCTCAACTTCAGGAACAGGACTATCCGCGGCGGGCTGCTCAATTGCTGGCTTCATGACCGCGACTTTAATCTCATCTTGTTGCGGTTCGCCAACGTCCTCGGCAATCTCAGCTTGCTCAGTCGCGCCCTCAACGGGCGGCAACGCAGTCTCTGGCCCGCCTGCTAGAACAGGATCACGGCGACGGATTTCAGCCGGGTTTCGGACAGATGTCTTAACCGTAGCCGGGTCGCCCATGCCGTCCATCGGCGCATAAAATCCATTATCTTGACCGGCCACTTCCAGACCACCGCGTTCATCAGGCGCACGTTTGTACGGGCCGTCATCCGCAGCAATGACGGGCAAACCACCCTCAGCCGGGCGGACGCCCTGACGATACGTGTTCCAAACAACACCAGCAAAAATCAGCAAAACGCCAAGCGCCAAAACAAGAATGAGCGGCCCACGGCCACTGTCATCATCACGAATTTCAAACCCACGATACTCGTCCTCATATGGGCCAAAATCGTAGTCCTGTGCTCTCTGTGAACGGCTCATAGCTACCCCTGCCATCTAGTCTTTCGTTAATTTTTAGGGGTAGTTTGTTAACGATGCCTGAATCCGGATCCGATTTTGAGGGGCTAAAGCATACTTTCCATGCTGAATAATCGGCGATGCAAATCAATCGCATAATTGTCCGTCATCCCCGCCAGATAATCACAGACCAAACGTGCGCGCCGCACAGGTGGGGACTGCTCCGCATCACGCCGCCAAATATCAGGCAGCGTCTCAGGTTCAGCCATAAACAGATCAAACAGTTCACGCAGAATACGCTTGGCTTGGCTCCGCATGCGATTGACCTTGTAATGCTTATACATCCGCTCATACAGAAACGCCCTCAGCGCCCGTTGATCGCGCTCCAACTCATCCGAAAACGCGACCAGCGGCACGGGCATCGCCCGCACATCCGCCGCGCTTTGCGGATTATGCGTCGCCACCCGGCGCTGCGTCTCACCAACCAGATCATCGACCCAATGCCCGATCAGGCGTCGCACTGCCTCAAACACAGTCCGCTGCACGTCCAGAACGGGATAATCCTCCCGCACAGACCGGAAAATATCGCCGACAAGCGGTAGCTCCAACATGTCCTCAATCGTGAACAGACCCGCCGCGATCCCATCATCAATATCGTGATTATTGTAGGCAATATCATCCGCCAGCGCCGCGACCTGCGCCTCAGGCCCGGCGAACTGATCCAACTCCAGCTGCTCCAGCCAGACAAAATCGCGAAACGCTGCCGGTAGGTCATCAATCGAATTATCCGCCGTGATCAAAGGCCCATTATGCTTGCACAGCCCTTCCAGCATTTCCCAAGTCAGGTTCAGCCCATCAAAGTCCGGATAACGCGCTTCCAGCTTGGTCACGACCCGCAAGGTCTGCGCATTATGATCAAAGCCCTCATATTGCGCCATACACTCATCGAGTTGATCCTCACCCGCATGACCAAATGGCGGATGCCCTAAGTCATGCGCCAGCGCCATCGCCTCTGCCAGATCCTCATCAAGCCCCAATGTCCGCGCCACAGAGCGTGCAATCTGCGCAACCTCTAATGAATGCGTCAGGCGCGTGCGATAATGATCGCCCTCATGCGCGACAAAAACCTGGGTCTTTTGCTTCAAACGCCGGAAAGCAGACGCATGAATAATCCGGTCGCGGTCACGCTGAAACGGTGTCCGCGTCGCCGATGCAGGCTCTTTCACGTACCGCCCGCGCGTATTTTCCCACTGCGTTGCGAACACTGCCCTCTTTTCAGGGATGGCGGTTGTCACTATCTTAGAGCTCATGAGCAATGTCACACTTTCTGAATCGGCAGCCAAACGCATTAAAGCGATTCTGGCTAAACAACCGGATAAGTCCTACCTTCGCGTTAGCGTCGAAGGCGGCGGCTGCTCTGGATTTTCCTACAAATTCGATTTGGACGATAAAGCAAACGCCGATGACTTAGTCGTCGAGCGTGACGGCGTCGCCGTACTCGTCGACGAAATGAGCCTCGAATTCATGAGCGGCTCAGAAATCGACTTCAGCACTGAACTCATCGGCGCCGCATTCAAGATCAATAATCCGAACGCAACAGCCGGATGCGGCTGCGGCACGAGTTTTAGTGTTTAGCATTACCGCTCAGTTTATGCTGAATAATATCCCGCAACGGTGCAAACCAAATATCATCTTCGTGCTCGACCAAGTAATCTAGCAAAGCCTCATGCGCTTCGTTTGTAACGTACAAATGGTCGCCGCCTATGCCATGAAATGTGATTGAGCCTACAGCGCCTTCTGCGATCACCTCATTCACATAAGCGATCATGTCCTCAACCGACGTTTGATCGACTGCGAAGGAAGCCACATAAAATGGGTCATAGTCCACACCGCGCTCAACACCGCGCGCGCCAAGGAAGAGTGGTTTGATATCCTCAATGAAGGATACGCCTGCGATCTCTGTATCACCGCAGGTATAAGCAAATGTCCGCTCCGTTTCGCCATCGACGGCCTCAAGCCGCGCATTCGCTGCGTCCAACTCACCAAGCCATTTTTCAAGCGTATAATCATCTAAATCCTGACCGGGGCTTAGCCAATCACGCCCGGGTTTGGAGCCTTGGCAGGGATGGATCAGTGTATGATTGCCAAGTTCATGGCCATCTTCTGCCAAAGCACTCCATTCGTCTTTCCGCGCTTCAAAACTATCAAACCCTAAAGAGACATAGAACGTGGCCTTCAAACCGCGCGCCTCTAACGCTGGAATTGCATTCTCAAGTTGCGACGGCAAAGCATCATCATAAGTCAGCGCCAGCGCCGCCTTCGCGCCATTCGGCCAAACCCTCCGCTCAGGCGCGACCCGAGCGAAGAATCCTTCAACATCCTCAAGGTCTTCCATGCCAAAGACATGCGTCGCCTCAACCGTATCTGAAAAGTCAAAGCCGCCAGCCTTTACCGAAGGGTTCACATAGGCCGCAGTATCATTCTTGGCGTACGCAAGACCCTTCGCCTCACGCCACATCGGACCGACGATTGGGTCCGCCAAGACGCGCTCCCAAAGCGCACCGCTATCTGTCGTGAACCCAGGCGTTCCATTACCTCGCGCGTTACCGTCAGGAATTTTTAGGTAATCCGTCTCTGCCTTCAGAAATGCCAGCTTGTCAGCATTCGTAGCGCCCTCATTCCAATCGCTATGCTGAACCACGTGAACTCGGGTCTTATAGTCAAGATCAGGTGCTTCCGCTTTAGCAAGGACAAGTGCATCAGCCGCGATATCGCCTTGCCCAGCGATGATGACCCAAACATCACCGCCACCTTTTATCGTATCGACAAAGAGTGTCGCTTGCGCCGCAACTGTCTCGTCACGCTGATTATGCCCGTCGAGCCAGTCATCGCCAAACGCCATATCAAACAAGTTAGGGGAAGCGATATACTCGCCGCCCTGTTCACCGTATGCGCCCGCAACCCCAATCGCCTCGACACAAGACAGTTCCGGTAGCTTTAGAAGTGATCCTACCGCCGCAATAGAATGCAAATCATCGACATCAGGCTTACTATCGAAATGCGCCACAAAAACATCGCTAGATATGTCAAACTCACCGATGATTTGTGGCTGATTGCAGACCTCAAGCGGAGCTTTGGCTTGATCAGTTCCGCAGCCACCCAAGGCAAGACCGATTAGCGCTATAAAGGCGGCTTTTACCTGTCGCATATTTCTCCCCGCATTCAGTTTGTTTAGCTCTGACAGCCTCAAACAAGATGGCAAGAAATTTTAAGGTTAAACCGCCGGCTCCCACTTCGTCCGCATCGTCACGATTTCTTCCGCAATCGTTGGATGCACCGCGCATGTCGCATCGAACTGAGCCTTCGTCGCGCCCATCTTAACAGCGATGCCAAGCATTTGGATCATCTCCCCCGCATCAGGCGACACGATATGCGCACCGATCACAACATCATCTTCCTGACGCACCAGCAGCTTCATCATGACCTTTTCAGACTTGCCATTCAGCATATTCCGCATCGGGCGGAACTTGGTCTTATAGACGTCAATCTTGTTGCCATACTTTTTACGTGCATCAGCCTCGCTTAAGCCAACCGTGCCAACTTCAGGCTGGGTAAACACAGCCGTCGCAATCAAGTCATGATCAAATGTACGCTTCTGTCCGCCAAAAACCGTATCCGCAAAAGCGTGACCCTCACGGATCGCAACGGGTGTCAGCTCCGCGCGTTGCGTGACATCACCGACCGCATAAATATTATCCACGCTGGACTGGGAATAGTCATCAACGACGATCCGCCCCCGCCCTTCTGTCTCAACGCCAGCATTCTCAAGACCCAGCTCAGCCGTATAAGGCATACGCCCAACCGCCATCATGATCACATCAGCGTCTAGCGTCATACCATTCGCCATTTTAACGTGAAGCGGACACTCGCCATCGTGCTTCTCAATACTCTCAAAAACAGTCTGCGTAATCACCCGAACGCCAGCCTCTTTAAGGCCCTCATGAACCGCTGTTCGAACGTCCATGTCGAAGCCGCGCAGAACCGTCTCACCACGATAGACAAGACATGTCTCAACGCCGAGGCCCGCAAACACGTGCGCAAACTCACAGGCAATATAGCCACCACCCGCAATCACGATATGCTTTGGCAGTTCAGTTAGCTGAAACACGTCATCAGACGTGATCGTATGCTCAACACCGGGTAATTCATCACTATCGGGCCGCCACGGTGTGCCACCAACAGCGACAAGAATTTTGTCTGCCGTAATCGTCTTGCCGCTCTTTTTCAGCTTCAAAGTATTCGCATCAACGAACTCAGCGCGCTCCTCGAAAACCTCAACACCCGCATTGACCTGCCCGCTCATATAGAGGCCTGACAGACGGTCCACTTCGGCATGCATGTTCGCCATGAAAGTGCCGAAATCGAACGTGCACTCGCCGACGCTCCAGCCATATTTGCGCGCTTCATCCAGCTTACGTCCGTAATCACTGGCATAGACCATAAACTTCTTCGGCACACAGCCGCGAATGACGCAGGTTCCGCCCATGCGGTATTCCTCAGCCAGACCAACCTTCGCGCCATGCGTTGCTGCAATTCGCGCTGCCCGAACGCCGCCAGACCCTCCGCCTATAACAAACAGGTCGAAGTCGTAATTATGTTCAGCCATAACGGGCCCCAATGTTCAAAGAATTTATATATGCCCCAGATGGGACATCTCGTCTTAGTATTCAAATACGGTCGCGCCGTCTTCCTCGCCAATGATCACAGTCCGCGCAATGTCGATAAACAATCCGTGTTCGACAACACCCGGCACGTTCGACAGATAAGCGGACGCGCGCGGTGCATCTGGAATGACCCCGCACTGACAATCGAGGATATAGTTCCCGCCATCGGTCACAATCGGCTTATGCCCCGGCCCCGTGCGCACTTTAATCATTGGCTTCAGAACGCCCGCTTTACACAGCGCGTCATAAACTTTCTTGGCGGTGATGGTATAGCCAAAAGGTGTCACCTCCACGGGCAGCGGAAACTGACCCAACGCCTCAACCTTCTTGGAACTGTCAGCGATCACCACCATCAAGTCGCTTGCATTGGCGATAATCTTCTCACGTAACAGTGCCGCCCCGCCGCCTTTGATGAGTTGGGCAGCTTCATCAACTTCATCTGCGCCATCGACCGTTAAATGAATACGGTCAACCTGTTCGACATCAACCAATGGCACGCCTAGCGATTCAGCCTGTCGCCGGGTCTGTTCACTTGTCGGCACGCCGCGCACAACCAAACCATCAGCAATCTCTTCGGCAAGATATTCGACAAAATATTTCGCTGTCGAGCCTGTACCAAGACCGATTGTCATGCCGTCTTCGACATAGTCCATTGCAGCCGCGGCAGCGTTCTCTTTTTCTGCTTCATTCGCCATTTATCGCTCCATCAGCCTTGTTTCTTTTTTGCAGCTTTAATCGCCGCCATTTTGTCTCGAAATTGCGTCGCCCATCCAGATTTCTGCATCTGCTTGCCTCGCGCCACAGATAATGCGCCAGCTTCAACATCTTTGGTGATGACAGACCCTGACCCAACCATCGCATTCTCGCCAATCGTCACAGGTGCCACAAGCGATGAATTAGACCCCACGAAGGCCCCCTTCCCGACATTTGTCTGATACTTCAGGAAGCCATCATAGTTACAGAAAATCGTCCCAGCACCGATATTCGCGCCCTCACCAATGTCGCCGTCGCCTAGATAGGACAGGTGATTGGCCTTCGCGCCCTTACCGACACGGGTCTTCTTCACTTCGACAAAGTTTCCGATCTTAGACCCAGCTTCCAGCACCGCCCCGGGCCGTAGCCGCGCATAAGGCCCAACCTCAGCGCCGCCGTGCACGCGGGCCCCTTCAAGATGAGAGAATGCCCGGATCGTCGCGCCGCTATGCACCATCACCCCCGGCCCAAACACGACACTTGGTTCAATGGTCACATCATTCTCAATGATCGTATCGTGGGAAACAAATACAGTCTCAGGCGCAGTCATCGTGACGCCGCTCACCAGCAGTTCAGCCCGGCGCTTAGCCTGAAACGACGCCTCAGCCTCAGCCAGCTCAACCCGCGAGTTTACGCCCAGCACATCCGCCTCAGCACACTTCACCGCGCGGCAAACCTGATCATCCTCCCGCGCTAGCCCAACCACATCGGTCAGATAATACTCGCCTTTCGCGTTCTCGTTCGTCACCCGGTCCAGCAGGCGAAACATCGTTGAGGCCCGCGCCGCCATGACGCCCGAATTACAAAGCGTCACCTCTAACTGTTCAGCCGTCGCTTCTTTCGCTTCAACAATTGCATCCAAATCGCCCGCCGCATTCGTGATCAGCCGACCATAAGCCCCCGGCACGTCCGCTTCAAAGCCCAACACGCCGACAGCCGCACCATCCGACAATTCGCCAAATAATTGCTCAACCGCCAGCGCGGGGATCAGCGGTGTGTCGCCATACAAAACAACCATATCGCCGCTAAACCCTGCCAGAGCATCCTTGGCACATAAGACGGCATGACCTGTCCCTTGTGGCGGGTCTTGGATCGCAATCGCATCCTCGCCCAACACCTCAGCGACATGCGCCTGCACCGCTTCACCGCTAGGACTACAGACGACAATAATCGTCTCACAGCCAACACGCCGGGCAAGATCAATCGACCAATCAACCATGGCGCGCCCGCCAACCTTATGCAGAACTTTTGGCAGGCTAGACCGCATACGCGTGCCTTGCCCTGCTGCTAAAATTACCGCTGCCCGTGCTGTCATGTGAAAGCCTCTCGCGAAAAAACTTTACCCGCCCTAAACCATGTGTTGAGTCGATGCGACCCCTATAACAAAGGATGCTGTTTTGGCGTTTGATTTTTCTGGTTGGACTTTAGTTTTTGATCTTGACGGAACTTTGGTCGAAACCGCACCGGACTTGCATGCCGCACTCAATCATACGCTGGCTCTAAAGGGCTTAGACCCCGTTTCACTCGAAACAATCCGAATGATGATCGGCGACGGTGCAAAGGCGCTCCTTCGCAAGGGCCTCACACACAATAACGTGCCAATCAATGAAGCGGAGATTGACGACGACCTGTGGCCCGCCTTTATCGAACATTATCTCACCAATATTACCCGCCTCAGCGCGCCTTTCGAGCATTGCGTCGAAACGCTAGACGCACTTAAGGCGTCCGGTGCGACACTGGCCGTCTGCACCAACAAAGCCCAGAACCTTGCGGAAGAGGTCCTGTCCGGTCTCGTAATTGATCAGTATTTCGGAGCAGTCGTGGGCGGCGACACATTGGCCGTCAAAAAACCTGATGGCGAACATATTCTCGAAACGATCAAACGCGCCGGCGGGACGCCAGCGAAAGCCATCATGATTGGTGATGCCCAAACAGACGAAAGGGCAGCCCGCGATGCGAAACTGCCCTTTGTCTTCGTTACTTTTGGTTACGGAACATATTCCGGTGAACCATATGGCCCCGTCAGATCAATCAATCACTGGCAGGACATGTGGCAAGCCCTAACCGAGCTTGCCGATGCGCCTTAGTCTGGGCGGTACTCGTTACGAACTTCGTTCGCATTGACGAGTTTACGGCGTGGCATGCCGTTGACCATGTTGCTACGCACATCTGTACGCGCACTACGCATCGCAGGGACGAAGCCCGCATCCACAAGGTCAACTTCAACGTCATATCCACGGTCAGTCCAATACTCTGCAATCTTCTCACGCAGACGTTTTGCACCTTCGTCGTTACACCAATCTTTCATACTCATATTCTCCACATCTTGATCATCTTGCCAGAGCCAATCTGGCAACTGCTAAAAGATGTCCTTCACTGCATATTGGGGCTTGTTGCCCGCTCTCGATGGTCCCTAGATGCCTGTCACAAAGCCGACATACAAGCTTTTTCTTTTATGAAATTTCCACAATCTTTGAAGATGAACGGCTGTTCATAATGAATAGCTGTTCATGTTGCAGCGCAAAATAGCAGCGTGTTCATAAAACTGTATAAATTCTTAAAAACATCAAGTTTTATAGCGTCACCCATTCACACTACAAAACTGACAACGCTAGTCATTATACACTGTGACGAGCGTTACATATACACATTTGCATGCCTGCACTTCTGTAATGCGCCGAAATATGAGCAGACATAAAGACTGCTTTATGCGTCCGCACTGGAACATTTGTGTGTTTCAAGGCGATTCTCAGCAGGCTTTCTAGTCCACTCTATTCACCGCGACGAAATTTAAATCTGCAATAGCAACAGGAAGCGACTGGACCCGATCACAGAAAACACCACATATGCCATATGACTTTCGATAAACACACCTTCCGCGAAACGCTCGGCCTCTTCGTCACAGGTGTCACAATAATTACGACCTTAAATGAAAATGGTGACCCAGTTGGCATCACCGCGAACTCATTTAATTCTGTCTCATTAGACCCTCCGCTTGTGCTGTGGTCTGTTGGGCATTCCTCTCGCAGTCTCAGCGCGTTTGAAACGGCACAAAATTTTGCAGTTCATATCCTAAGAGATGACCAAGCTGACCTATCCCAAAAGTTCGCGAAATCAGGAAATGATAAGTTTGCGAACTTACCAATGAAAAGAGGCATTGGAGACGTCCCACTCCTAACCGATTGCGCCGCGCGTTTAGAATGCTCTGCTTATGGCCAGCATCCCGCCGGTGATCACATTATCTTTGTTGCTAAGGTAGAGAACTTGGCATCCGATCCAGATGCCATGCCACTTGTTTATCATGGCGGGCGCTACGCCGAACTTTCTGACAAGCCTCTCGCGCCTACTTACTGAGCGGTTAATCCAAACGTAAAATCTCCGGTGCCGTCTTAGCGCGATGTAAGACTTTCCCTGTCATATCTATCCACGAGGTTGAAAAAACCCGTTCCGCGGCCAACGCGCCGTTTATCATGGAGATAGAGAATGAGCTTCCGTAAAATCCTTTTGGCTGGCGCTGCGCTGGCTGCGAGCACCGCCGCTGTGGCACCTGCCAATGCATCAATCATTGACCGCCCACATTTTAAAGTCCTGGGTGTCGTTATTGTTTGGGCCGCTGACGATTCAGATGGCAGCATCCCAATCGCGACAGACTTTGTCATTGATGACGATGCAACTGGCACCGCTGCAGACACCGACCTAATCGCTGCAACTGGCCGCACACTCGTGACTGGCGAACTGACAGCAACAGCTGACGGCGTGACTGCAAACGCACTCGGCACTGTCCTCGACTTGAACGATGGCACAACTGACTTCGAGACAATCGATACAGACAGCCCATCTGCGTTCAACGCATTTGACGTCACTGGCGTTTCTTTGACAGGCGAAGCCCTTGAGTACAATTCAAGCTTCTTCGTTGCATCAAACACAGTCTTCAACATCGAAGCTGTTGCAACAGAAGAAACAGCAACAGGTGATTTCGATCTGACAGACATTGGTTTCTCAATGACGGTTGATGAAGACGGTACTGTTGCTGATAGCGGCATTGCTTACGGCTCAGCTGCTCAGGACCCACAGGGTACTTTCCCTGCTATTGCAAACCTGAATGCGCTTACAACTGCTGGTAACGTATATGAAGGTGGCCGTCGCACTGCTGCTTCTAACGGTTCTATCGTTGCACAGTCTGTTCGCTTCGACGCGACATACACACTCGGCACTGGCGCTGCTTACGACTTGTCACAAGGCGCTGGCGAAGTTGAAGCTGAAGTTACATACACTGTATATGTGCCTTAAGCCTAGGCTAAACTAAATCTCTTCATGAGTGCAGACGCTCGGCCTTCCCCACAAGGCCGGGCGTTTCTGCATTCAGGCTTTGCGCTGGTTTACAAACGCCTTAGACACAGACGCCATGAAAGCCATCTTCCGCAGCGCAATTGTAACCAGCCTCCTCGGTTGGATTATCTGGGCCTACATGGCGCTTTGCAACCGAACAATCCGGTGGTCTGTCGAAGGTGATAAACAGGCTTTGGAGACTTGGCTCGCTTATCCAAACATCATCGTTGCGGCTTGGCACTCAACGATTCTACTTATGCCTTCCGGGTGGAACCGTATCATTCAAAAATGGCCCAACCAAAAGACACGCGCGGCCATGCTCATTTCTTTATCAAAAGACGGGGAGCCTGTCGCGAAAGCGATTAAACATCTTGGCCTCGAAGCCGTCAGAGGTTCCTCAACACATAAGCGTAAGAAACGTGACAAAGGCGGGATGAAAGCCCTCGCCGAGGCTCTGCGTATTCTCAAAAATGGCGGCGGCATTTGCATTACGCCTGATGGCCCACGCGGCCCGGCACAAGTTGCACAGAACGGCCCAATCATCATGGCTCAACGCACTGGCGCGCCAATCTTGCCTTATGCGATTGTCTCAAGTCCCCGAAAACGTCTCGGCACATGGGACGGGTTTCGCATCCCTTACCCTTTCACACGCGGCGCAGTCGTGTTTGGTGAACCGATTATCCCACATAAAGATGACGACCGCGAAACGCTGCGCCAAAGGTTGGAAGACAATCTCAACGCCGCACTCGATCGCGCCGAAGCGATCGCGCAAAAAAAAGACCGCCCCTAAAGGCGGCCAAGTCAAGCAAGAAGGACGTCAACAGGTCTTCCGAAAGATTTCGATTTCCCTGTCGACAAGTTGGTTATAGCTGAACCAAGATGAACACAGTTGCAGTTGAAACTATTTTTTCGTTCATATTCATGTAACGTGATCACGGGTTTTTGAACGTCTATTCAGCTGCGCGCGTGAAAATCGCCTCCAGCGACCGCAAATTCATGCCATTCTTCAAATAATTGGCTGGTGTCAGGTTTACCGCTTTAATCATGGCCCGCTCGATTCGCGTATTGCCAGCCTCATCCGGCACCAGATCAAAGTCGATAATGTTGATACAGCCAGTATCCTGCTCGAACGCAGAGCTTGACCCTAGCGGCGCACCAATCGCCCACGCCAACACCATCCGGTTCACAACCTCATGCGCGACAACCAAAGCCGTTGCCCAACCTGGCCGCGATAGTAGCCCCTTCATGCCGTCCTCAATCCGCTCCATCGCGTCAGAGAATTTCTCACCGCCCTCAAGAAAGGTCGCGCCAGGCGTCCCAGCCTGCTCAAACTGAAACGTCATCGTCGCCGCCAGATGCTCCGCCGACTGAAAGTCGATATACTGCCCAGACCGCAGCTCTTGAAAACGCGGCTCTTTCTCAAGCTCCGGCGTCTCCAACTCATGCTCAGCCAGAACGATCTCAGCCGTCTCCTGCGTCCGCCGCAATCCGGTATAGAACGCCGCGTCCAAGGGCACTTCAGACAATGCTACGCCAGCCGCCCGTGCCTCCTCACGACCCTCTTCCGTCAAGTATGCAATCGACGGGTCCTGCGCGGCGCGCACCTCAGGCGAAGTATAATCCACAAAGCCATGACGCATCAGATAGATACGCCGCCGCCCTGTTGTGCCGGGTAATGCGCCCATTAAGACACGCCCCAATCTTTCAGCACTTCATCCTGATGCTCACCAATACCCGGTGGCAAAGATTGTATCGCGCCAGGCGTCTTAGAGAATCGCGGCGCTGGCGCAGGTTGCATCACGCCCGCGACCTCAACAAAGGTTTCACGGTCTTTATTGTGCTTGTAGTGCGGGGCCTCACTCATTGAGAGCACAGGCGCAAAGCAAATGTCCGTGCCTTCCATGATCGCGCACCATTCATCGCGCGTCTTTGTCTTGATCACGTCCATCAGCTTCTGCTTCAGTTCAGGCCATTTCGAGCGATCCATCTGCGCCTGAAAATCAGGATCGGTGAGCTCAGCCTTCTCCAGCAACAGCGCATAGAATTGCGGCTCAATCGATCCAATAGAGACCCATTTGCCGTCGCTACATTCATACGTGTCATAGAAATGCGCCCCGCCATCCAGCAGGTTGGCCTCGCGCTCATCGGTCCAGATGCCCATAGCGCGCATGCCATAGAACATTGTCGCCAGAGACGCCGCACCATCCGACATGGCGCAATCAATCACTTGCCCCTCACCGCCATTCTTGACGCTAATAATCCCCGCCATCAGGCCAAATGCGAGATATAACGCACCGCCACCATAATCACCCACAAGGTTCAACGGCGGACGTGGGCGTCCATCACCGTCACCCATCGCATGCAGCGCCCCTGTAATCGCAATATAATTCAGATCATGCCCCGCCGCATGGCTCAGCGCGCCTGTCTGTCCCCAGCCCGTCATGCGCCCATAAACCAGCTTCGGATTACGCGCCAACGCCACATCAGGTCCCAAGCCGTTACGCTCCATCACGCCCGGACGAAACCCTTCGATCAGACCATCCGCCTGCTCGATCAGTTTTAGCGCAATTTCAACATCCGCCGGGTCCTTAAGGTTCAGCGCGACAGAGCGCCGCCCACGTGAGCCAATATCCATTGGATTGCCCGGACGCGGTTTGCCTGCGCGATCAATGCGCACAACGTCAGCGCCAAGGTCACTCAACAACATGCCGCAAAACGGTCCCGGTCCAATCCCTGCAAACTCAACGATCTTTACCCCGGCTAATGGTCCCTGACCCATGATGCTCTCCCTGTCACTTGCGTCTCTGCGCAGATTTAAAGTCAACCAGACCTTAAGACTCAGAGGCGCAAAAGGAAGGCCTCACGCAACGTCGCCCGGAGGCGAATCATGACGCTTACAGATCGCCGCTTTGACGACCCCGTTATCGAAGTCGTTTCGGTTAGCCCGCGCCTTGAAATTCTGATGGGCCGATTGCGGCAAGCCGGGATGCGTCCTGTGCCAGCAAGCAATGCCAAAGTATCAACGTCGCCTGACCCAATCTTATATGATCTCGCCGCAGTGCCAGACACACGGCTAAACCCGGCTGAGCGCTTGTGCGTCACCCTCGGGCCAAAGACAGCAACAGCCAAAGGCGACATTCACCTCAGCGACATTAATCTATTGCACACGCTCCCGGCCCGCATGGCCATTCGCAAACGCGAACAAACCCGCCAGCGCGAAGCCACCCGCCGCACCCGTACAGCTGAGCGGCTTGGCCTCGCACCATCACGCGCGCAAGATAAAGCGACCCCGCGTCTCTTATGGCTGGGTCAAAACGCAGCTTTCCTGAACCCACTCAAAGCTGAACTGAAATCCGAAGGCATCGATGTCGTCGCCGCGCTAAGCCGCCTGACCGCCGAAGACTATCTCGCCAAAGGCGGCTTTGACGCCATCATCCTCTACCCGTCCACACCGGGCGACGAAGCCAGCCAACTCCTCGCCCGCTATGTCAAAGCTGATCGCGCCCCAACAACCAAGATCGTACTCTTAACCTCAGCTGAAACCAGCGCTGCAATTGACCAAAACAGCATCAAAAATGTCGACCAAATCATCGACCTCGTGGACACGCCCGAAAAGCTTAGCGCCGAGCTCATCGCCTATGCCCAAAAGCACGGCAAAACCTCGCCTCGCAAAACACGCCTCAGCGCAGGCCTGACAGAACAAAGCAGCGGCCTCGCCACCCGCGCCTTCCTAGAGGCGCACCTCGAGACGCAAATGGAAGACGCCGAAACGCGCGGCGAGCGCTTATGCCTAATCGCCCTCAGCGCAGAGACGCAAGCCAATCTGCGCGGCCTAACTAAGGTTCTCCAACCCATGCTGCGCGAAACTG
>JACLAD010000023.1_pt1 | contig 25015 bp, 24 predicted proteins | sample 8027901 | NCBI WGS metagenome assembly JACLAD01 (sample SAMN15725071, study PRJNA655200) | protist metagenome | isolation source: fluorescence activated cell sorting (FACS) single amplified genomes of... | place: Spain: Blaines Bay Microbial Observatory, Mediterranean Sea | collected 2016-07-05 | reverse complement strand
ATCATAAAAAATACAAAAAGTCGAAACCGCGATTTAGAGCATCGAAAAAAGTTTTTGACTTATTTTTCTTTTGATTTGTTCCGTTTTTAGTGTTTTCTGTGCATTTGTTTTTTTGATATAAACTACAGGCTAGAAGAACGCGTTGAAGAAATTAGCGCTGGTGCCATGAAGACCATTCAAGTTTCTTACGTACTTAAATATTTTTTTTGTAAATTTTGTAAACCAAATTACAAACACCAAAGCAAAAATAATCTAAACAACAAAATAAAAATGTGTGAAGACGTTTCAATTTTTTTTAAGTACAATATACTATTTAGAATTTAGTTAAGTTAATAAGTTTTTATACTGAAATTACGGTATTTTGTTTTTTTGTAAAAATAAATTTTGTTGTTAGGTATGGCCATGTACGGAACAATTTATCAATACCGTCAACCCCAACGCTATCATGCTCTGGAAGAAAGAAGTCAAAATTTCTCGCACCACCGCTAGAGGTATTTTTTAATTTTACAAAATAACAAAACTACAAATCTTAAAATTAGTAAATTACAAAAAATACAAAAACACAAAACCCAAACAAGTCAAAAATCATGGTTATTTACATTGTTTTTACCACAAAATCATCTTCTACAATTTTCATTTTTGTTTTTTGTTTCATTATTTTTATTTTTGTTTAAAAATTATTTTTAAATTTTTATGTTTAGAAAGTTTTTTTAAAATTTTGCAAACAGGTAGTAAGCGTAAAAATGTCGGAGACCCAATCGAGGATGAAATTGAGGATCCGCTTCAACAGTAAAAACCTTAAATTTCAACGTATTAATTATTTTACATTATCTTGCATTTGTACTAGAAAACATTTTTAAAATTTGTGATAAGGTCTACAACAGCGCCGCCAGCAAAGAGGAAGGGAACTGTCAAGCCGCTTAGCAAATCCAAGGGAGCTGATGTGGTTAAGTTATTAGTTGCCAGTGATAAGCAGGACCTTGGTAGATAAAAACATTTCACTTTTCAACAAAAACTATTTGAATATACACACTATTTTGACAGTTTTTGTAATTGTTTTTTATTTAAAATTTTCATTTTTTTATTTTTGTTTAAATTTGAATGTTTGATTTTTTGTTGTATAAAATTTTGTTACTACCAGAACGTGTGATTGAGCAGTTCAGGATCGAGTGCCAGAACCGCATTCCGAAGTTCAGGAACATGCCTTATTACAAGATCCTTGGGTATTTTTTATTTTTTTTGTGCATTAGTCGTAAGGTTTTCGTTTTAGTTTTGTTTGTCAATTTTTTATTGAATTTTTTGTCGATACAGAAATCAAAGTATTACAGATATCATCAAGAAGATTCCTCTGACCATGACCGAACTTGGGAGAGTCCAGGGATGGAGTCAGGTCATGAAAACCACGTAATGTTTTTGTCGAAACGAAAAAATCAAAAACAGAATGGTTTACTTTATATATTGTTTTTTTTTTTTGCATTTTATGTTTTGTAATTTTTGTTTTTGAAAATTTTGAAAAACAGCTGTGGTAAGGTGTTCGTAGCAACCATGAGAAATTGGGCGCACGATCGTGGTCTCGTTTCTGGTACTTTTTACAAAAATGGACACAACATTTTTTTGTACAACAAATACGATTATTTTTACGTAATTTTACAACAAATCTAGTACTAAACATTATGAATCATTTTATATTTTGAAATTTTCAATTTTGTTAAAAAGGTCAAAAACCAGATCCACCAGATTGGAATCTGGCTGATCTGAAAGAGGATGGCGAGGACCGCCGTGCTTGTAAAAATTTTCAAAAAAGAAAAGTTACGAAATAAAAATGTTTGGCAATAGTTTTGTTGAAATATTTTCGAAATTTGGTGTAAAAACATTTGTTTTTCAACGTTTTTGTATGTTTTGATTTTTGTGATTTTTAGCTGTTGGCAATCGCGCTCCCGTGTTTCCGCAAAGTCAGGTGCAGGTTATTCAATCGCAATCTCAACAGCCACAAGGCGTTAGGATTCGTGCGCCAGCTATGCAGCCAAATTTTCAACAACCACAACACCAAAATCAATTTGGGAGTAGTCTGTATAGCGGTGTGAATCAGCAACAAATTCAACAACATCAATTTGCAGTCAACGCTGGTCAACAAATGCCTATGCAGCAAAATAACTTTTTACAACAACAAAATACTATTCAAAATCAACAGCACATACAAGTACAGCAACAAAATAACAATTTTGTAGATCTGAGTGGGCCACAGTATGGCACGCCTCAACAAAATAACATGCAAAATCAAATGTTTATGAATACTAACCAACAAAATAATGCAAATCAACAAAATTTTCAAGCAAATGTGTACCAGCAAAACAATCAAAATTTCGTACAGCCACAAAATTTTCCTGGTCAGCAAAATTTGTAATATTAGTTTAAAAATTCATAGTTCGTAAAACCAAAAATTGAAAAATCATTGAAACTACAGCATTGAAGAATACGTATTTTACTAGTTACACAAAAAATCTAAATCTAAAACATGTAGGTTTGAATCCGATGTCTAAAAATGAAAACAATTGAAAACACAAAAGCTATAGCTAGAATAAGATTGTGTATCCACAGCTAGCTAGGCATTATTTATGGTATGAATTATATTTGCAACAAAAATTGTAATCATCCAATCTAAAATGAAGAAAACAAAAAGTTGTAAAAATGATTATTTCCGAAGTCTTATCTGGAGTGTCAGACATCTGGCACGGCCGAAATCGTTTTATTTTTACGAATTCCATCATCAAAATTGAAAATAAATTAAAATTCGAATGATGCAGTATGTACCAAGAAATAAGAAGTATATGACTACATATGTCATTAACATATTGTACGTGTGTCGTATTGTCGGTTGTTGAAACAGAGAGTAAGTCAGGAATGTGTCAGAAAGAAAAAGCAAATGTGAAAAACAAAAAACTGATATTAGGAAGAAAATTGTAAGTTGTGAAAGGTAGTAGATAGATACGTGGTCAAAGTGTAAAAGATTTGGAAGTAAAGTAGTTTAGTCGTGAAAGTTGAAAAAGGAACGAAAAGAAGCAAGGAAGAAAGCATTCGGTCAATCCAAACAGTTACTAAATACAATAATTATTTATTTGATATTCATGCGTTTGTGCTCGTGTCTATCTCCGCTCTATCCTTTCAAACCTAAAACAAATTAAACCAACGATTTTGGAGATTCATTGTGTAAGAGCAGCAAAAAGCACAAATTTTTTGACGATTGAGATTGACCAAACATTTTCCAGCGTACCTATGGTCAGGATGTTTGATAACAACCCAAACAAAGAAAAAAAGGGAGCGGTAAGCTATAGCCCCTACGAGCAGCGCTGCCCAGCGCATTTCCGCAACGCACGGGTAACCTCTTTAACCACCATTTAAAAACCATTTTGCCGCCATTTAACACACAAAACCCAACGATTTTTGTACTACGCGTGTTTCGAAATTTGAACGTTTGTTTCTCATTGTGCAAATATGTAAAATACTGTCAGAACCTTCCAACGACGGCCACCAGGAGTCCTAATAAGGAGTTTCCATTCGGCTCTCCGTACGGTAACAAGGTACAACCACCATTTAACACACGAAACCAAACGAATTTTGTCCTGCATATGTTTCGAAAATTGAAACGTTTTTTTTTTTTTGATTGATTGATTGATTGATTGACTGTGTAAAATACTGTCAGCATCCAACACCGACCATTGGTAAGAAGCCAGGAGTGAATGGAAACGTGTCTACTATGCCGCAGGGGGCAACGTCGCCATCGGCTGCCGCAATCACTGTAGAACCACCATTTAACACACGAAACCAAACGAATTTTGTCCTGCATGCGTTTCGAAAATTGAAACGTTTTTTTTTTTGATTGATTGACTGTGTAAAATACTGTCAGAACCTTCCAACGACGGCCACCGGGAATCCTAATAAGGAGTTTCCATTCGGCTCTCCGTACGGTAACAAGGTACAACCACCATTTAACACACGAAACCAAACGAATTGTGTCCTGCATGCGTTTCGAAAATTGAAACATTACTATACACGCAAAAAAGCAAAAACGTTGTTGTTTGAAATCTTATGTGTTGTTTCTGATGGTGTATATGTGTCATTTTTGTCAAAAACACAAACAGGAACAGGCTCCGCCAAACGAACAGGCTCCTGGCAATCATCGTCAGATCAACACTCGCGAGGAAGAGGAAATTACTCCTTACCAAAAGGGTACGTTATACCCCAAACAAAGTACACAACAATTATGTGGATGTTCAAAAGTCTACCTTTTCAACTGTTCACATTTTTTTGATTGTCATTCATATTGAATTTGTGTTTTGCATGTTTCGCAGCGTTGAATGTAGTGCTAGACTCTTGGTCAGTTGCACCTCAAAGACGTTTACCTTACCAGAAGCCCAATCCAGAGGCTATCGCCATCTTTCCTGACTGGTTCAAGCAGTCGAAACCAATTATCAAGGATTCGATTGGCTGTACAATTTTTTCTAAAACCATGATTGTTTAAAGTTTTTTTTCATAGAATGTGTGCCGATTTTTTTTTTTTTTTTTTTTGAATTTCGATGTTCTATATTTTGTGCTTTTGTGATGTGTTTAGTAACCAGCCAAGAATCGACGGCATGTTCTTCTCATTCTTCGGCCGCATTGTTCATGAATGATTTCTGTTATGAACTCATGCTCAAAGGTTGTGAAAGAGAAATTTCTCGCGCGCGAGCAATTACCAGGCCCCGCGGTTCTATTGCTGAGGACCCTTTCCCTTGAATTATTTAACTAACTAACTTACTAAATTAAGGCAATATAGCAAAGAACCAACAACACGATTAGTCCACTTTTTGACCAATCTTATTGCATGAAATTATATAATTAGTAGAAATTATTTTTTCTACTGACTTTTTTTTCAACACTGTCTGGTTGTCGACAAAACCAACCTGCGACATTTCCAAAAATTTAACAACCAAGAAAATTTAACCTTCCAAAATTTAAAATGTCATTTTATTAAATATTTAGCCGTAGTATTATGCAAAATATATTTATATTACTTCAACAAATATTGAACGATTCTTATTTCTTTGAATTTTTGTTTCCGGACAAAATTTCAGAATCAACAAAATATTGAAGTGATACGATATGTTTCACATATTTTAGCTTGTATTTTTTCTAAAGCTACAATATGTTCCAAAACAGTCATTAAGTAATCAATTATTTTTCAAACCACAATTTTTACCAAAAATAAAACTCTAAAATTCTACCTCACATGCTTGTTATTATCAGCGTTGTAAGTTGTTGTAAGTCGAAAGTCGTGAAGTGAATAATTCGTTCGTATATGTCCGTGTATGGTTCAGACAGAAATCTAATCTTCAAGTCATTTGCAAATAATTTTACGTTTGTTGAAACCTTTTCAAAAAACATCTTCTAGTTACTGTATTGTTGGAAAATAACAAAACGAGTACATTTACGATTGTCAAATTGCAAACGTTTGTGATTTGATCACTTGGTAAGAAAAATGTTCCGTTGTCTAGCAAGAAGAAGTTTGAACCAGGCTATAAATTTACCTTGTATTATGCCTTCAATAACGCCTGTCTCACAAAATATCAACAAGATAGACCTCAACATAGGGCGAACTCACAACAACCTAGACATCAATTTTCCTGTCAATAAAGTAATATTTCAACTAACAATCTCTTCACAAATGGACAAAATTTATTATGCGAACATTTTTTGTATTTGTGGTTAATTGTTATGATCCAAATCAGGTAAAAGAAATCAGTGAGCCAAGTCCTTTTTTGCTGGAGTATGTAGATCCGTCGACCACTTTTATAGATTGCCCAGGTACCAATTGATTTTGATGTTTATAATTACAACAAAACAAATCGTTTTGTATGTATATTTTAATGTTTTGTTAATTGTGTAAAATGATTTTATACAAAAGGTGAAAATGAAGAAGACGTCTCGTATGAGTGTCGAGTGGATTTCTATAGGGAGAAGAAGATGCGCGACAACATCCGCAACTTTTTAAACTGCCGTCGCGTAAGCCAAAACAACAAAAATCACGACAAAACAATGTGATTTTTGTTGGCAAACATTTTTTATTTTGTGTTTTTATTTTTAAATTAAGTAAGATTTTTGATATCAGATATTGTAAAATTTTGTCAACCAGGTGGATTGTGGGGATAAAGGGAGGTTTTGGACGTGGTATAAGAATCGGCGTATCGCGATTAGAAAGAAGAAGAAAACCATTTAAAAACATGCATAAAAACAAGAAATTGAAAGAAAAGTGTAAGTTTTTTTAGTAGAAAAAATGTTAACCATCTAATTCACCAGGATTTTTAGATAGACCTCATCTCGAAAAATTTGCAAAATTGTATTGTGTTGTGCGTCTTTCTGGTTGGTAAGTCAAAATTGTATGCTATATTCGTGATTTCTGTCGGTCTACCCCCTTCCTGATTCTACCACAAACCGAACCCAACCAAACAAAAACTAACAACCAAACATACAAGTATTACATGCCTACTTAGCAAAAATACAATGCATTTAGACATTAATTTTTAGCATTTTACATTTTTGATACACCATTGTCGAGTAATTAAGCAAAAACAATATAGTTTCAATCGTCAACGTTTTTCTAGTGCGGGAACAAAAGTTTGCTTCGAGGTGCAAGCAAAAAAGTAGTTTGTAGGAAAGCGTATAGTAAGTTTGAAAGTGAAAACGCCATGCCTCCGACAATTCGGCAGGTCGCCGAGAATTTGAGGCGGTTCTTTGACGATTATAAGTATTTGATGAGACAAGCAACCGCCGATGAATTTTTACGGGTAATGAACTCTCTGTGTTGGGGGAAAGATGATCATTGGAAGCAACAGTTGTTACAAACGCAGTTTGATGACGGTCATAGCCTATTATCTTTATGCGTATTCCATTTTGATTTTTACAACTTTTTCAAAAAAATTAAACATGCATGTTTTCCTTATTTTCGTTGTTGTACAATGTTAGCTATATTATGGCGGTTGGTATGAACGACATGGCCCAGCATACACAAGGTTTTTACTCGATCTGATTCCTGAGTCCGATCAGAAAGAAATCTTCCTATCATGCCATCGCCCAAATAACAAAACCATCGTAGAAGTCCTTGTGCAAGGGCACTTAGATAGCCGAACGGCATGTTCTAGCGGCGAAAGAAGGAAAGGAGAGGGTGTCACCCCCATGATCAAATTTTTGAAATCACGGGAGTTAATCAAAGACGCAGACTTTGCTCCTACGTTGATACGGTAATACTTTCACACCAAATCGCAAACAAATTTGCTTTAACCAAATTGTCTTTTTTGAATTGACTTTGTTTTGTCTATTTCAATTCTTTTGTGATACAGGTTGATCAGGGAATGTAGATGTACAGAAATTTCAGACACCTGTTTCTCCTGCTGGATTTTGACCATCATTGTGGAAGATTCTAAAATCGATCCTGGTCATGTAGATGCTAATGGTCGATGCCCTCTAGATGAAGCTATAGCCAAAAATTCTTTGTGGTTAGTATCTTTTCTCATACAACACGGCGCGAAGGTATCTCAACGTATGATAGGTGTATCTCGGGGGGAAGTCCGCGAAGTTCTGCATGAATATGGATCCTTAGATGCTCATTTACACGTGTTACAGGAAAAAATCCAACAGCGTACTGGTATACAAGATTTTGAAGAAACCTTTAACGAATGTTGCAAGCGGGCGGTGGGTTTTCGCGGCTTCGAACTTGCAGATAGGTTGTACCATTTAGTCACCGATAATAACGAGTTGCGCGAATATGATGATTTCTTACGCCCTAGACGTTCACCGCGCCCTCCTTCACAAGCCCCTGAAGCACCGGGTAGCGATCCTGCCCCTCCTTTAGATTTTGCTTCTCAAAGCCATACGGGAACTAGTTCTACAGAGCTTGGTAGGGACAAGTGTGACCGTCCTAATTGTGATCGATTGGCTAGTTTGTTTTTTCATTGCAATCAGCACGGCTGCCATAGACAAGATCAGAAATCTTCAGTATGTAGGCAATGTTTTATGCTTGGTTGTTGGGCTGAAAATGAAGAAGGTAAGCTTTGCGCTGATATTGGTCTACCGCGTGGGACGCTTTCGGTACCTCCTATGTCCGAATCCTCACACTCTAGTATGCCGCCTCTCTCAAATCCCGAAGCAACACCAGTACCAGAAAATAGACGCTGTAGCAAATGTCAAGAACCGTTATTTGGCATTCGCCAGCCACCCCCAGAAAATGGCGACCAAAAGCCGCAGCAGTATGGTTGCGACAATGATCTTTGTAGGCTATACGGAAAGGCGTTTTGGTTATGTTCTGGCTGTATGACACGCCATGATAATACATGCCCCGCGTGTGGAGTAGTTGGTAAGGCTAGATCCATCGGAACGGATTCCTCACGCCCCCAATGGTCTAGTGCTCCAGGTAGTAGTAAGGCAGTGTACGACATCGTCCGCATTGAAACCCAATTGGTTACCATTCAGGAAGAAGACACCAGAGCCTCCGCTAGTAGTAGCAATTACGAATCTGATCTTTGCCCCGTAAAACTACCTCCTGGTCCAAACGATCAGTATGATTACATAATGGCAAATTTTGCCGGTGGCTACCGTCATTTGTCGCGGTGCACTTTTAGCGGTTTCCGGGGGCTTGGCATATGGGATAGGCACTCTGACCATATGATGGCGTGCGTGTTCTGTTTCTGTCGACTACATAAGGGCTGGCGGCCAGTGTTGAAAAACGTCGAGGCCAAAGGATTAATGAATCATCCTAATATATCGATGTCCAGCCAAGCGTACCATAGCAATATGCATCTTTATCTTGGGCCAGCACGACCAGACCGAGACTGGTTTTACGCAGGCGTAGTGTGCACTCACAGAGATGCTGATTTCGAACATGTGCAATTGTTTTGCGCCAGACTCAAGTACCTTAGCGTAATGTGGCAAACACCTGACGGGCCCAAGCCGTACTTTTTTATTTTTGAAAAACGTTTTGAAATATGTTAGTTTGAGTTTTGACTATATTTCTCGAATTCTGTTTTTTATTTGGTGTTAGGTGCCCTCTGAATGATCCAGACCAGCAGCCACAACTTCCCGATGATAATGGCATTTTCACCTTCCTATACCCGCGGGTCACTCGCGTTGACGAAGACGAGCCCATCGAATACGGCGAATTTTCGTAGCTTAGCGACAGCAGTCAGTAGTTTAGGCATATTTGTAACTTTTTGATTCTTGACACCAAACATTCCTGTATCCCTGTTGTGAGTTCTGCTGTCGTGTATGTGTGTACCGTACAAAACCTGCGTCAATTATCCTGTAAACCTCTCCCCCTCGTGTATGTATGTCATCATGGCGTAACTAACCCTGTAAACAAAACAAACTCACACACAACACACAATCATTGCGTATTTTCAGTAAGATTCTGTAGTAAATTTACTATTAAAATTATGGCGGCGGTACAATTTTCGGTGGTATCCTGCCCAGGGGATGGCCTCATCGTCAACGCCACCGTCGCGGACCAACAGGTCCTCGACTCACCCATCTTATGGAGAAGTAATCATTTTTCAACAACCTTTTCATTAAGCAAACATTTTTTTAATACATTTTTGTTTGTTTTTGTTGTAAAACGATGTACAAATGCATGTTTTTAACTTTTGTAAATAGCTACTGGTGATGAGCAATCTTTCATCCAAAAATGGATGTCCAAGGAGGAGTACCATATCGCGTCTAGCTACAATTGCACTATCCAAGTAATATAACAAAAAAATACGAAAATAAAAGTTTTTCGTAGGGTTTGTATTGTACGACAACACCAAGTGAGTAAATCATACAATACAAAGTGTATTCATTGATTTTTTGTACTAGGCGAGGATTATGAAACCGGCCGATGCGGTGTTAGGAAATCCTGGAAATTCTGCTACCTACCGCAAAACCACTCCTACTGTATTTTTCTGCTTACATACATAAAGATGTTACATACAAACAACACAAAACTAACAATTTATGTATCATTTGTCGGTTGAATTTTGATTTGTGTATTTTTGTTAAAGGTGGTGTTTCTGCATGATTTCACAAGATGTACTAGTAGCTGGACGTGGATCAAATTTGCCGTACCCATGTGGCGGAGAGGTTTCGTATGTGTTTTTCTAGATCTACCTGGTTTTGGCCATTCAGCCATGGAGCAAAACTACCATTGCCAGCCCAAAGCTTGGAAGGAAAACGCAGCTAAAATTATCGACCGCGTGCTTTCTAGTATTGGCGTTAAGTGTGCAAGATTTGTTGCATGTGGAGAAGCCTGCGAAATAGTTCTAGACTGTATGGACAAATGCGCAAATAAGATCGCTAGGGAGCATATTTTTTACAATCCTATTATTCAAGGTATAGAAAGTCAACGACCAGAAGGTGTAGAACGATTAGACCGCGTGAAAAAAGTAATGAAGAGAGGACAGGGTGCTCAGGGCGCCCCTGTAATTTGGGCTTCTTTTGATCTAAAAGACGGTACAGCGACAGATTCCCTAATCGCGACCAAGAATTTGTTCGAAAAGTTAGAGAAGGACAGCGGCATGTCTAACCGCCTACGAGTTAGCGACGTATCTCACAAAGACATTACCGTAGTACCAATTGTACGTAGTGATAAGCCCAGTGTAAGGTCTATCAATGTGCTCTATCCTGGTAAGTACTGGCGAGTATACGGCTGTCAATGGTTATTTGGAGATCAGTTACCACCGTACCAGCCCCAGGCTAATGCTGTTGGACAGTTTACATGGCAGCTTGTTCCTACTGAAAAAACAGGTTAACAACTACCAAACAAAAAAATTAAATATTAAAAACAAAAAATAATAAAAAAAACAAATAAAAAATATATAAACAAAAAATAAAAAATGAAAACATAAAAAACAATTACAAAACGTAACAAAATAATGATTTGTATCACAGTTGTTTACTTTCTTTTTATTTTTTTGTAATGTCTGTTTGTTTTTTGATTTTTAATTTTTTTTCTTTGAAAACAGCCGGCGACGAACCATCTCCAGACATGATTAAGAATCAGGCTATGCGATCTGCGGGAAGTAGTGCCATAGAGCCCTATCAGAATCCACTTCAAAAACAGCAGTCTGAAGAACAGAAAAAACAAGAATACATGACCGCTGCCAAAGCTGCGGAGAGAAAGGAAGCTATTAAGATGTGGCGTAGTACTCCTGCCAATCCTGATTACTCGTATGGTCGTAGAAAACTCAAACAAGAAGAAACGCAACAGATTAAGGAAGTTGAGGCGTTAGCGAAAAAAGAGTATGAAGAGATATACGGCGAAGAAGTACGATCACAAAACATATAAAATCGTCGTAAAAACAAACTAAATCAATGTTTTCTTTGTTCTATTTTCAATTTTGAAATTGTCTTTTTTGTAATTTTTGAAAAATCAGATTCGTGAACAAGAAGAAGCTGAGGCCCTATCTCTAAATCAATTTTTAGAAGAACAGAATGACGAGCGTCTTAGACAAATCCGAGCTGCACCTCAAGTAGATGAAAGACAAGAGTTACTAACCTACCAAGAAGGGGTAGAGAAATCTATTGAGCATCAGAATCTTGTTGACTATTCTACAGACCAAGATCTTGCCAACGCTATTCATATGTACTATTCACACACAAATTTAACGTGTTTTAACATCTTTTTCTGTTAGGAAACATTTATGATTTTAGATTTTTTTTCATTTTTAATGATTTGTTGTAAAATTTTGTAAAGATCGAAAACGCAAAAGGATGTTACGAGTATGTGGAACCTACCTCAGACTAGTAGGCGCATGAGCGATGAAGAGGCTGAAGAGGAATCGTAATAATAACTTTTTGAAAAATTTTACCAAACATTTTTTTCTACAACAAAAACATCAATTTATACGCATACAAACGTAGATTTTACATACATGATAAATTTTATTTTTATTTTTTGTTTTTGTAAATTTCAGAAAGCGTTATGCCGAAGAGCATGCCGCATGGTTTGCGGCACAGCAGGACAACACCGTGCCGTCCCATCTTGAAGGTACTTACAAAATTTGAAAACGAAAACATACAAAATGTATGGTCTTTTTAGTATATATCATACATATTTCAATCGAAATTTACTAACCACAAAATTTCGTTTGCAAAATTTGTACATTCGATTTTTTGTTTTTACTTTTTTATTTTTTCGTTTTTTTTACTTTTTGTTTTTGTTTTTAAATTTACTGAAGCGCAATACGAGGAGCAGTTGAAGAGGGCGATGGAGGAAAGCAATCTTACGTAAAAATTCAGTGTTTATTGGCGGTATAGTCCTATCGGTATGTAAACGTTTGTTGTGAGAAGTAGTTTAGAAAAAAAAATTGTTAACAAAAAGAACAATTTGGAATCAAGAAAAGTATTTATGTATGTGTTGTATTCGTTCACCTCTATTTTCTATTTCTTCTTCTTACAACAAAATTTTCAAAATTATTTGAATTTCTATCTACTAAAACCTACTATATATGATTTATAAAACTAAATTAGTGATTTCGATTTACAAGTTTTTCAATTTACAAATTTATATTTTAGTTTTTTAAATTTTTTCGATTTACATGATAACAAGTTTTTTGAGTGGGCGAAAAAGTAAAACCATGAAGGTTGTCGGGAGCAAGAACAGTCTTGCGGCGAGCGTTCACACGCAACATACTATTCCTAGCAGTGTCAATAGCAGGAAGCGATCTGAATGTAATTATTATTTTCAGGAGATCACAAACATAAATTTACGAAATCTGATTTGTTAAATTTAGTTTTCTGTTTTTGATTTTATGTTTTGAAAATTTTATTTTTATGTTTTGTAAATATGTTAGATACGGCAGTATCACAGGTGACAGATGCGACAGGATTTACGCATGAGTCGATGCCTCTCCTAATCGCAGCCGGCCCAGAAATCAAAACCAAATGGTGGGTTATCGCCTTACTGATATCTTCAGAAATTTTCGAGCGCTGGTGCTACTTCACTATACTTCTTACCATACCTCAAATTTCTACTTGGTTGTTTGACACCAAGCCTGCGGCAGCCAAAGGTTTAGCTAACACATTCTGTATGATGGTACACATCGTTCCGTTACTAACTACTATCTTGGCAGATGAGTATTTTGGTAACATGGTTACATCTGGAATGTGTATTCATTTATACATAGCAGGTTTGATTTCGATAAGTCTTGGTGCAGGTTACGAATATCTAAGTTTGTATTATCTTGGGTTGTTTGCCTTTATATTTCTTGGCACGGGTTTGAAACAAACGCTTTTAAACCTAGCCAAGGGTCAACTTGTCAAAGGGATTACACAGAGCCAAAAAGATTTTGATAAAGAGGAACAACGATTTTATAACGTATGGCATGTTGGTATTTACTCATCTTAGAAAATTCAAAAAATAAAAAATCATAAATGCAAAGTTCAAACAAAAATCAAAATGTAAAACAAAACATATTAAAAACTAAAGTATTTACGATGATTTAGCAATATTTTGTTTTACAATGTTTGTTTTTACAAATTTCGATTTTTGTTTTTTGTGAATTCAAATTTTGTTAGGTGTACATATCGGATCTTTATTTTCTACATTACTAATGACGACCATCGCCACAAGCGGTATGGGAGCAATTCCAAAAGATAAAGGTTTTCAATGGGCGTACACCATATCAGGTATTATGTTCGTGCTTGGAACTATTGCTTTCGGTGTGGCTACTATGGGGCTTCAGGAAAGCACTATGAGAGGGGGTATTTGTAAACGTAGAGCTGAGGTTGGTCAGAAGATCACCACTACCAACAACAGCAACAACGAAGAAGATTATACTAATGATGGTGCTAACAACAATACCGATAGCGTTGATTTAGAAAACGAGAAAATGCCCTACCAACAAATATGGGATTCGATATGGCATCATGGCTGGTCAGGCTTCACAGGCTTTGGCGACTGGCGCGGTGCCGTAGGCCTAACATCCTGGTTTTGCCTAATATTTGCCGTAATTTGGTCATTCATAAACGCTGTGATACCTGACAACAAAATTTCTCCCGGCCTTTCCTACGTATCGTTAGTTATGTTCTTTGCATTCTTTGTATTGAACATAATAGCATATAAAAACGCAGAAGATTGGGTAGTCGATTCAGACGTAGGCAAATTTCTTCAGCTTACTACTGTACAAATTCCACCGCTATCCTTTATGTTTATTGCTTTCAGTTCTGGTATGACTGGCATGGTCCAAAGTACTTGTCAATTTGACGTTCGATTGTTTGGAGGAGATTATCAATTCAATGGAAGTTTTCTGTTTCCTTTCGTAGGGATAGGTGCCTTATTCTGGACGGGTATACTAAATTATGATATAGAACCGTTCCTACAAAAACATGGTTGGCAAATGAAATTTGGAGTTAAGGCTAGATTAATCACCGGCGCGCTTGCGTTTATGGTGGCCATGGCTTTTGCCGCAGGTTTTGAAGTCTTTCGCCGCAATCTTGCCAACGTACCTAACCAACATTTTCAATTTACAAAATAAAAAAGTAAAAGTAAAAAAATCAAGCATACACAAAAACAAAAAAGAATGAAAGTAACCAACAAAATATTGAAATCGATTCTATCATTTTTTCTTAGAACGTTTTTTTTTTTTTTGTTTTTGTTTGTTGTGCATTTTATATGTATATTTGTGTATAAACCAGGATGGTAAAGTCGTAGGGCCATGGAATTCAGCATGTCCAGTTAATCCTGAAGATGCCAACTATTGGGGTTGTCGTCCTTCAACTGATACCTATTCTTTTTGCGCTTTCGTTACCAACTGCGGTGACAAACCAACTTCCTCAATAATCCAAGACTACCCAGCAATAAGGAATGTACAAGATTATCAAAATACTAGGTTTTACGACACCTGCGCACCGTTGACCGACTTCCCTGCGTGGATTATGTACTTACAAATTTTTACTCAACACAAATTTACAAATTATCGATGAATGTATGTACATTGTAAAATACATTAATTTAAAATTTTGTTTTGTTTTTACATTATCATTCAAATAATTTTTTTTGTTTGCTAAACAGGGTGATTCCATTCTTTTTTATCGGTATGGGGCAAGTGTTTGCAGTATCTGGAGTTTACGATTATACATATGCCAAGTGCCCCAAGCATCTACGAGCTACAAGCAGCGCGATTGTGCTTTTAGGAATGGGTAATATTTTGTCTATCAATATTCTTACAACAAAATCTTTCAAATTATTTAGTTTTCGTATGTGTTTTGTATGTTTTGCCTTTTTGTTTGATAAAGGTACAACAAGTGCAGGTATGAATGAGGCGATCAATTTCGTAACAGAGAATTTCATCAACGACGATTTCGGCGACCTCAACAACAACAATCTTGAATACGTCTTTTTGATCGTATTAGCATTCGTTTTCGTACATTTGTTTTTACAATTTTTTTGATAAATTTTAAATTACGAAAAATATTTTTGTTGTACATTTGTTGTTAACAAATTTTGGTTTTTTGAAATGTAGGTGAGCATACCATTGGTCCTAATCATCAATCCTAAGGAGGTGGGAAATATGACTACCGGCTCGCCTAGAGATCGCCAAGGCGTCCTATACCCTCGTTCTCAACTTGAAAGAGTTGAGGAAGATGACAGTGTAAGTGACCAAGAGCGAAGTCAAGGCATAGTGTCGTCAAGCCAATGGAAATCGGCAGTTGAGAGTGCAGAACCAAAAACACCACTAACGCCTATACGCCCTACGCCTTATGAGCTATCTAGTGTAGACGAGGGTAGTAACGAACAAGAATCACCATCACAATCAGAAGACGACGAAGCAGACGAAGAAGTAGCAGACGAACACCAAGCCCTACTTGATGACGGAACTCCTAGAAACGAAGAAGAAGTAGAAGAGGATAATATTGATGACGTCGTGAGCCCTTCAAGACCGATTCTGAACCATACAAAATCTAACAACAATAATAAAACCAATACTGTACACGTAGAAGAAGAAAGCAGCTAACAATTTGTAACATTATCTTAGTTTAGTACGCTGTTTAACATATTTCCGATTTTCCCCACCAACGTTCTATACCCACCAAACCAAAAAAAGTTAAAAACTGAAATTTTGTAAATCTGTTGTGAGAGAGGAGTAAGACACAACATTTTTCAAAAGTTCATATACGCTCTCCTCAATACATCTTTCCGATTTTTAAAATCCGACATCATATATTTCCGACATCCGACAATACTAGAATAGCAAATGATTCTCTTGTTTTCCATTTCATTTTGATTTCTAATAATTTGAAATTTATTTTGATTTTATTTAAATTTGTTAAGATAAAAAATGTTGCCGTTTATAAATATACCAAAGTATCAAAATTTTGTAGATGATTCGCGTACGAATCCACAAATTAAGAAACTGCATAAGGTGCCATGGCAGTTCACCACGCTGTTTACAGATGAAAGGGACTACGTACTAACAGAATCAGATGCTAGTGATGCTGACAGCAGCACTGATGAGGTTTCCTCAGCAACAACTAGTGAGTCGGGCAATGAGTATGATGCTGAAACGAATACCCTAGCGTTAAGAAACAAAAGATTTCTTAATGGGAGAAGTTCTATAAAACGTAAAAGTATTAACAAAGGTAGTATAGGATTGACGAAAATAAGTGAGGGAAACGTTTATTGGGGCCATACAGACGTAACGCTAGAAGCAGCTTATCGGTACATTGACTAACTACAAAATTTTACATTTCCAAAACTTAATCAAAACAAACTAAAAACTAAAAAGTGTAAAAAATAAAAAATGGAAAACAAATGCAAAAACATGCATAATAATGCAACAAACAAACATATATTTGTTTTTTATATTTTGATTTTGTTAATTTAAATTTTCAAATTTTAAATTGACATTTTGTATTTTTTAAAATTTTGTTTCGCAAGGATGGCAGAGTTTGTGCCGACACTAAACAAAGAAAGTGTCTTATACCTACTAAAACAAGTACAAGCCGCTATTCTTTTTGACAATTCCAAAGAAGTTAATGAATGTAGGAGGTTATCTAATTATAGGAGGAGTACTACGATACAATCGAATCGGTCAAGTGCAACGAGCGGGGGAGGGTCCAGTAGCATTCTAAAAATTGTTAAGACGCTACGCCTTGGTGTAGATAATTTAGAGAGAGATTCTGGAGAACTTCCTAGCAAAAGCGTTACATTCCGTGTTGGAAATCGCCGATCTACATTAAGAGGTGTAAATTTTACAGACAAAAGTTTTACTGGCAATGGTATTTCATTCGATTCTACGATACCATATTTTGTTATTACAACAAGACAAAAAAACATCCTTACTAAAATATACGAGGAACTCAAGGGACTGTCTTATATTCATAAGACTAGTTTCAATACTGGTGTGGTAAGTTTAAGGTTGGTTACAGAAATGCAGAGGATATATAGGTCGCATGTAAGGAGGTATGTCTTTGCATGCTGGCGGCAGGGATTTCAAGATAGGAAACTTCAAAAACAAAAGCTGGCAAGATTTTTCCCCAGTACTACTATACCTCTTGCTGATATCTTTTACCAATGGCGAATTTTAACATCTGCTCGTCCTCTATATGATTTAAAACAGAATCTTGAAGATATGAAAGTATCAAACACCGGCTTAGCACAGGAAGTAGAACACCTCACTACTTATTCTGTAGTACATCATCAAACAAGTCTGCATGATGCCATCATAAAAAAGAAGAATCTAGAAAAAGATATAAAACAGTTGCGAGCAGATCACGAGGCGCTCAAGATCAAATCAGAAAATGCAGATGTGGTATCTAGAAGAAAAGTACTTTTTGCTAAATTACATGCTGTTTCTGATCATATTGCGCAGGTACAATGAATAACTACAACATTTTACATTTCCAAAACTTAAAGCAAACTAAAAACTAAAAAGTGTAAAAAATAGAAATTAATGTAAAATAATAAAAAATGTAAAACGAGTTCAAAAATATGCGTAAGAATGCAACAAATATACATAAATTTGTTTTTTATATTTTGATTTTGTTTATTTCCAATTTTTGTCAGGTAGCTGGATTGACATACCACGACCTACGCGACAACCTAGTACATCAAAGGTACGTCGTCTACATTGGAAACAAAAATGAAAAAAAATGAAATATCAAAATCGACGTCAGAAAGACGATTTTCATATAACAAAAAAAGTTTTTGGGCGTTTTTTATTGACAGATTTCTTTTTTTTATTGGTAGTTGCAGTTTTTTTAATTTTGGTTTTCAATGTGTCTTTCATCCAACTCAAAAACCATAATTATGCAAAAAATACAAAAAGTCAAAATCGCGATTTAGAGCATCGAAAAAAGTTTTTGACTTGATTTTTTATTCGATTTCTTCGTTTTTTAATGTTTTTGCATGAAATTTTAATGTTTTTTTGTTTCAATGTTTTTTTGTTTTAATGTTCTTGCAGTTTAGATACGCTATCTTCTATCGATGCAGAAGGCCCTGCGTTTGTTTGTATGCTACCCATTGACGAATTTTTGGCGAAGTAATTCAAACAAATTACAAATACAAAATTCAAAACAAAAAAAAAAGATTAAAGAAAAAATAAAAAATACAAAAAAATCAAAACACAAAATTGAAAAGTGCAGCAACCAAATGAAGTGAAAATTCATCAACATTTTTTGCTGATACGAATTTGCTATTTGATATTTTTATTTTCAAGATGTTTGATTTTTAGATTTTTGTTTATTTTAAATCATATAATTTTTGTGTTTTTGTCAAAGGTGGTTTAATCATTTGCTAACAGTGGCGAAAATGAAAGCCAACCATTTGTTAGAAGAAGATTTTGGAAATTTTGATTCTTGGGGTTGGACAAAAGAAATTTAAGAAAATGACTGCACGCAGATGGTGCTGTTCGCTATAAATCGAACGTGATTTCGCGAAAATCGTATTGTTTTCTATAGTTGGCATGTTTTTCATTTTGTCAGTTTTTCTTTTTTCCTATGAACTTTCAAATTTTGCATTTTAGGTACTAAAGATTCCGTAGTATACAAGGAGAGGTTGAAAAGCGTCAGAAATTTAAGTCCAGTACAGGATTTAGCGCAAGATTTGAAAGGCGGCGGTGCTCTTGTTGCAGTATCTGCAATTATTGAAAACCCTACTGGTGATTTGAACCCTGCTAGGTAATTTTCAAAATTCCCAAATCAAAAATTACAAAAATCAGAAAACACAAAACCATATGTTTTTGGTATGCGTTTTCGCAAGTTTTTATTACATGTTTTATTTTTTGCTTGTTGGTTTTTCATTTTTTAAAATCATGTTCCTTTTTTAAATTTTGTAAATGTAGATTATGGCCATTGGACATTTCTAATTCGGATGAAAGAGCTGAGCAAGCTATGAAACTATTAAAACAGATGTTAGGTAATACCAAGAAATAACATTATAAGATTTGAACAAATTTAAGGTGTAGTAATAGTTTACGGTCACAATTTTCATGAAAATTTAAGATTTAGGAGTTTTGAGATAGCCATTCTGTGCTTCCAGAAATTTAGCCCTAGCACAAAAATTTTGAAGTCGTAAACCCCAGCCTAAAATCAAAATCTAAAGTCGTAAACCCTAAACCCTAGCCTCAAATCAGGATTCTAAACCCTAAACCCTAGTATTACATCTCAAAATTACTTCACCTTATTGTGCGAATTCTTGTTATGTTTTCTGTATGCTAGGTAGAGATAGTGCCAAGTGCTGGTTTAAAGCAGGTGATTTAAAATCTAATAACATACATATATGCAGGATGTTAGTATCTGTATTACTCACAAGCAAGCCGACTCTCGATCGAGTAACAGACGTACATACAAAACCTTTACAAAACATTTTCTCTCAAATAAAAAATAAATAAAAAGAAAAACGAGCAAAGTCAACCAAAAACACATAGATTTTGTTTGATTTGTATTGTTTGTTTAAATGTGTTAAAATCAAAAACAGATTCCCGCGAATTACCCAAGAAAGAATTATATGAAGACGGCATTATCTAGAATGTGCGCAGTGGCAGGTGGTCTTGACAAACCTGTCATCGGTACCTACCAAAAGATATAAAAAGATTTACGAAATTGTCAACACCAAAAAATCGAAACGTGCAAATTGTAAAACAATTTACAGGAAACGTTTATGTTGACATCATTTTTTCGAATTTTTTGAAATAGAAAATCCTGCTGAACTTCTTGAAGACGCTGAGTTACCTGATGACCTTATTTTAATGAACGAAGAAGAGATTTTATTAAGATGGTGTAATATCCAACTACGTAGAAGAAATTGTATGGAAATTTTTAGTATACGAGAGGGGTTGAGAGATACCAGAACACTCCTAAATATTATCCATGCAGTAGCACCTCCACTAAATGAAGAATTCAATTCACCATCTGAGGAATTAGAAGCCTATGCAAATAGGACGTGTACATGTCAACTACTACCTATACATATTCTTACAGGTAAAGCTTACATCTTTACAAAAATTACAAAACCAAAACATCAAAAATTTACAAAACTGAATATAAATAAGATCAAAGAAACAAAAAATGTAAATAGGTTTAAAAAACTTGTGTTTTGTAGTATACTAATGTACATGCATTTTTTGTTTTTACATTTTTTGATTTTTTGTTGAATTTTATTTTTTCATTTATTTGAATTTGTTATCAGGAGATGGGGTTAGTGACACCACCAAAGGCCAAGAGCTAAAAAACGATATGCTATGTGCTTATTTAGCCAGGTTGTTTATAAGTTTTCCCAATTTTCAACTTACCAAGGGGCATGCAGAACATGTGGAAATTTTAAGGGACGCTAGGGATACATCTTTGTTATTGATCAGGTTTGGGGTTAACAAAGAAAAATTACTAATGCTTGTCGGAAAAACGATTTTTGAATTTTCAAAAGAGAATGTGACGTAATTTTTGACGCTGAAGTCGATTTCTAAACTGTTTTTTGATGATCGTTTTCAAATTTTGACGCTAGCGAAATTTTCCGAAATCCAAATTTTGTCTGCAGCTCAAAACGATGTCGTTTACAATGTTTTATGACATGATCGAAATTTCAGAAAATTTGATGGCGTCAAAAATCGTTCCCAAAAAGTGAAATTTTCGGTCATAATTCGATCCAAATTTCGTTCAAAACATTTTTCCTATCACTAATTTTTTGTCATTTTTTGATTATTTTCCCGACACTAACCTCCAATGCGTTATTGATAAGCCAAATGGAAGATCAAACCCTAACAGCAAATGAACAAAGTGATCATGAACAGAAGTTATTCGAGAGATGTAAAAGACATTTTGAATCGCCTGATATTAATAGAGCTGTTTTTGTTGTAAAAAGCATGAAAGAGATCCATGCCCAACTTCAAAAACGTATAGACAAATATTCTAAAGATATTCTATGTATGTGGTACGGGAACTTTTTAAGAAATGGAAAAGTTGAAGATAGAGATTTTTTCTTTCTCACTAAACTAGGTAACATCAAATTTTCTCAAAATCAAAAAACAAAAATGTGTCAATTACAAGAAAGTACGCAAAATTTACGAAATGTATCATTCTTTCGACGTTTTGAGATTTCTTAATTTGTTTTTTGAAAATTATGTTTTTCTAGATCCAGAATGGTTCGTCGATCCATCTGCTGAAAAAAGTTCTTCTTCGGATGACGACGATGCTCCACCAAAAGATAGTTTGACAAAAGGAATTCAACGAAACGATTGCAAAAACCACCAAAAAACGCACCAATCGGAAGAAAAATACATCACAAAACGTTTTTCGAATTACTTTTGTTGACGAATTTAGTTTTTTCCAATATTTTTTGTTTTTCTTTTTCTTCTACCACATTTTGAATGTCACACTATAGGCATGTCATTTGCAGCATTACGTAGGGCACGCGTTAAGGCCATCCAAAATTCTAGCACCATTGCGAAAACAGAAAGCGTGCTACGAAACCATTTTCACTTTCTTAGGGACTTATACAAAACGTATGCTTTAAGTGGCGAACATGGGAGAGGTATTACATTAGATAGCGTATTACGGTTATATGCAGGTTGGGGCTTCACAAAGAAAAAATCACTAATAGTCTCCAGAAACGGTTTTAGAGATTTTAAAAACGGAATCTGACACAATTTTTGACGCTGAAGTCGATTTCGAAATTATTTTTTCATGGTCGTTATCAAATTTTGACGCTAGCGAAATTTTCTGGAATTCAAAATTTGTGTAAAGCTCAAAAATGTCGTTTACCATGTTTTAGGACAGGATCGAAGAATTCAAAATTTTGATGTCGCGAAAACACGTTAAAAAATAATTTTTCATTTCCTAAAAAATGATTTTCGATTAAATCTTCATAAAAAACATTGTTTCGATGACTAATTTTGTCACTTTTTGTCAACTCATTTCCGGACACGAACCCCCATCGCGGTTATACGCAGAATGTAGATTACGCTCTCGTAAACTAACTCCAGCAGATGTAGAAGAACTCTGGAAGAAAATCGCTTCTGTTGCCGGTATGGATGTTTACTAATTAAACTTACTGAGGGCTGTCGGCATTCGAATTTTGGGCGTTTTCGAAATTAAAAAAACGTTTTTCGAATCAGAATTTTACGCTGAAGTCGATTTTCGCCTTAGTTTTTAATGGTCTCTATCGCATTTTGACGTCAGCGTGATTTCCAGAATTTCAATTTTTGTTCAGAGATCAAAAACGATGTCTTTTACTAGGTTTCGTGACGATGTCCAGAAAAAATCAAAAAAGTAAGTCACATCAAAAACCTTGCCTAAAAACAATATTCTACAAGCTGAAAATCGATTTCGACTAAAAATTCGTTACAAAACATTTTTTTATGATCGATTTTGCTTATTTTTGAATTTTCGTTTTCCCCACACTAATCCCTGATGCGTTCTGTTGCAGATGCCTTAACACCTGAAGCATTTGTCCGCTTACTCATTCTAATTTCAGTACGATTATACAATAACCATCCTCTAGCTGTTGACCTATCTACAAAAGTTGAGTTACTTATAGAAAGACATCTAAAGCCGTTCCATTCTGGGCAGAAAGATCAATTTAAAACATTAGTTTATGATGTAGAAGTACGGGCTGTATTTCGAAAACACCATGCAGAATTGGATAGTATCTTCAAGGTATATGCAAGCCTGGACCAAGGCGATGGTAACCTAAATACCATTAACATAAGCGAGTTTAGAATATTTTTAAAGCATTGCGATCTTAATAGAAAAATGGATGACAGTCATATAGACAACATTTTTGAAAGCATTCAGAAAAGCTCTACAGACCCAGGGTTGTTTCTTATGAATGAATTTCCTGACGAATGGAGTGTAGTACCTGAAGCTACTACTACACCTCGCGCTCTTAACTCTATAGCTGAGATTGAAAATGACGATTCTGATTCTAGTAAATCTTCTAAATCAAGTACCGTCAACGATGAAAGCTATGGTGGAGATGTAGACACACCATGTAACAAGAACAACAACAAGAAAAAGAAGTTAAGTATCGTAGTAGACTCGCCGTCGGCTAGCAGTTCCTTCAGCAACATCTCACCCCTACATTCAGATGTAAAAAAGCAACAAGCTAGAGAAAATACTTCTCCAGAAAATGAAGTAGTTAGTCCTATGGCAACAAATATCTTCAATGATGTGTTTGTACATTTTGGTGGTGTAGTAGAAAAAGAAAAGCCAACTCCTATAGAACTGCCATCACCTACTAACAGTACACCTCGAAAAGGCAGTGGTAGTGCAAGAAAAGATTCCACGCCAATATCACGTCCTTCTACATCTTCTTTGTTGTTCGATGACAGCCCAGAAAATTTATCATCTCCTACTTCATCAGCATCTAAAAGAAGAGGTTCTAAGAAGTTCACAATAGAGATGCAATATAGAAAGGTAAAGACAGCTGAGCAACTTGCGAAAATCAAGAGAGGTTATAGTAATGACGAAATGGGGCCGAGGCGTAAAAGAAGTAGTCATCTTGTACTAAATGAAGGTACCAACATCAAAAACAAGACAACAAACGAAATCAATAGAATTTTAAAAATTTAAATTTACAAGCAAGAAACGTACTATTTCATAAGTGTTCGTAATTTGAATTTTTTTCTTTGTTTTCTTATTCTGAATAAAGAACAGAAGCAAAATATCAGTGAACTTGCACAGGAAACGCCCACGTCTTCGATTACAGGAAGCCAATTTAGAAATCGCCATAGGCAATCTGTCGGTACGATGTCATTTACCATGTTTCACAACACGATACAAAAATCTCAAAAAAATTATGCCATCAAAACAATTGTCTAAAAACATTACTTCACAAGCTAAAAAACGATTCTCATAAGATTTTTGTTACAAAACATTTTTTGTTGCTCATTTTGTTCATTTTTGTTTTTTTGAATGTGTACTTTTCGTTTTTGTTCTTGCTCCTGGTCCATCAATTCAGATAGCGTTTTAGTACGATTAAAGAAAACCCCACCTCGGCGACTAGTATCGCTATCCCGTTTCCTTAAGGGGTTTGATTTATTTTCTTCAATAGTATTTTGACGCGTGAGGTCCTTAGCTGTTTTAGCAAGAGACGTAAAACCTACTTTCGAATTACTACGTTTGTGTAATTTCTTTCCGCTTTCTTCTTTAACATTGTTGTTAGCATCGTCTTGTTTGTTGTTACTTAGGCTTTGAGAAATAGAATTCAAATCTTGGGATCTGAATTCCCCAGCAGCTGATGCACTCCTCATAAACGACATTCTTCTTGAACTACCTATTGAAAACACGAATACTACAATGCTGCACATCGACATGGAAACATATCGTAGGAGAAAAGAAAAATAACGGTTCTAGGTTCACTTAGACGAGTTTTAAAGCGAAAAAAACTGAAATCGACATCTAAAAAGCGGGATCCCCTCATCTAGAAAAAAATCTGAAAACGAGCTCCAACAGAAACCTTCCAAAACGACGTTTTTCGAAATTCTGCAACAATGATCTTGTGATTCAAACTGCTCCAACA
>JACLAD010006343.1_pt1 | contig 25055 bp, 16 predicted proteins | sample 8027901 | NCBI WGS metagenome assembly JACLAD01 (sample SAMN15725071, study PRJNA655200) | protist metagenome | isolation source: fluorescence activated cell sorting (FACS) single amplified genomes of... | place: Spain: Blaines Bay Microbial Observatory, Mediterranean Sea | collected 2016-07-05 | reverse complement strand
ATGAGGTGCACTCTGTGGAATATAATATTATGGGAAAGAATCTGAATATAGATCACCTTGCTGAAGACCCGGCAGATGCGCAGTTCAGGTACCCGATCAAGGTGTACGGCAAAGATCTTGCAGGAGAGGATTCTAGGCAGACAAGTGATAAACTTTGGCTGTATTCCCCGACACATCGCGAAAAGACACTGCTGGATGCGAGTATAACCGTTTTATCAAGGGCGGCGCTTTCTAGTGGAATGTGTCGCTTTACTGAGGTGCGCAATACGTTCAACGCGTCGTTGACAACGGACACGATGTCAGTTACTAGTACAGATTCGAAAGGTGTTTCGCGGATTAAGGATTGGGCTAGAAGAAGGGGGATATTAAGAAAGAAGAAGGAGCCGGTGAATGACGTGGAGCCACCGACACCCACTGAGCGCGATAGGAAAATAGGAGCACTTAAAAATATTCCTGGTTCGCCCAGTGCGCAGAAAGAAGTCGAGATAGAAAAAGATGATTCGCCAAAAGTGCACGCAAACCTGGTGACGATTTACCAATGTGCACAGAGCTTACAGGATATTGATTACTTGAACGAACTGACCCTTTTTCGTGCTCTCACACCTGAAGCAAAGGTTGAAATGCAAAAGCTAAAACGGAAATTTGATTTGGTGTGTTTTGGGCACTCTCCACGCCCAAACCTTCGCGGAGAGTCGGCAGATGTAGTTTGTGCCATTATGGTTGAAAAGATGTGTGAATTGCAGGTTTCACTGATTCCCGACGAATTATGGGTGCGGTTCAAAGCGACTGCCGATATGCAGTCAAACCTTGGTCTTGACCCGTCGACTTCGCAAAGCGTTACTTCTGGTGCAGCTATTATCATCAACGCACTTTCAACGGAGCGTGCTTATGTTTTGCATGCCGTTTTGAGGGCCGTTGAAAAGAGCATTGGGCCATCTTTCTCTTTGAAAAAGGCCGCTGGGATCGTGGCGCCTCTTTTTGTGCGGCAACTTCGAAAACTTTCTACCGTCACTTCAGAGCACCCGCACGGGATTTTGGATCAGTTGTACGTGTCTTCTTTTTTCGTCCTTTTGAAAGTGCTGTTTTCCGGGTTCGTAGGAGCACCTATTTTCGAATCAAAACTTGGCACAGCTGCAGGGGCAGCTATCGCGACGTCGTATGATAATGAAATTCCAAAGGATGACGAAGAAATGTTGGCACAATTGGATTCTGCACCAAAGCTCTCTTCAAACGGGGTTGAAGAGGAGAACGAGGACGTTGATCTGGATTCGATCAACCAAATTGGCGCTGCAAACGGTGTCGAAGAGGAGGACGAGGATATCCCGCTAGAGTCGACCGACGCAGTTGCCGATTTTCAAGAGCAAGACCATAGAGAACTCGATTATCGCTCGCTTGCAGCCGCAATACATAACGACCCAGTTCTTTCCGGAGTGTTTGAAAATTCCCAACCAATAGGAACTACTCAACGCGACATCGAGCCCACAATGGCCGGAGCTGCAATGACAGGAGCCGCAGTATCTATAGGCGCGGCAGCGTCTACGCCCGCTTTCCATGGAAATGCAACAGCTGTAAATAGAGAGGGAGCCATTGGTGCGAATGCTGCTGCTGTTGCTGTTGGTGCTGCTACCGTTGGGGCTGCTGCTTCTACTGCTGTTGCTGCAGCCTCTACTGGGTCGAGATCCAGACCGTCAAGCCCTGTGCCGCCAAAACCGAGATCCCCAAGCCCCAATCGAAAAGAATTAATTGGAGCTGCAGCAGCGAATGCACTCTTCGTCGATACTAATCAAAAGTCCATACGCCTTGTTTCAGAGAAAGACACCCTAGAGGCCGCCTCCGCAGTCCCTGATATGGCTACTATCTCTAGTCGTCACGAGCAGCTCGAATTACTCATAACCTGGTACTCGTCGCGTCTACAAGAAGCACCAAACGCGCGAAATGCTGACCTTTGGAGACTTGAGATCAAAGAGCTGCGCAGGGAACTCGAAGAAATCAATTCCCGCGAGTCTTTCATGGGCCTTGTTGATGGTCTCTATCTTGCCAAAGAAACCTTTCAAAAGTATGAAGCTTTATGGAACACTGCAAAATCTTCCACCCCAGACGCTCTAATGCGGAGTCGTCTCGGTGCTGAGTCTGAAGCAGCAACATCGCCATGCGACAAAGACCTCATTGAAAATCCACTAACCGTCATAGAACAATCTGATACTAATTTTGCAAAGCTTGAGCAGGACATGGCAGCGCTTGGGAAAACTACACAGTTCAAAGTTTCTACGTGCTCAAAAATACTAATAGAATTGTTCAGTGCGTATGTTGATGTGCGCCTACAGCTAAACGAGTTCCAGAGACAACTCGTTCAGAAAACACAAGAGAAAACAGTTGAATTTGACAAAAAGATTGAAAACGCCAAACAATCAAACGACGAACCTGTATCATCTTTCACAGCCTTTCTATTTAATGGGTCCAACTAAAGGTTGCTTTATAAACATATTATTTAATTTAGTTAAAATATTTTGAAACATAACGTACTATTTCTTACTTTGTGCCAACAAACTTAAAAAGCTTGCAATTTGGCACTCGTACTTGCTCAATGGTTGTTGAACAAAGTCCAGTTTTCGCTCCTGTGGTTTTACCTTCAGGCTGGCTCTTCTGATACGCTTTGAATTCAACGTGGCACTCGCATTCTCCTCTTTTGCTTTCCGCTTTTCTTGTACACCAACTTTGCTTTTTTCTTGTACACCAATCCCCTGCAAAAACGGAACTTGCTTTGGTTTTCGCCGTCTAGAACTATTCAGTAGTTCACTCGATATCATATCTAATTGATTCACATCCTTAGGAGCTGGTCTGTTTCCAAGTTGGTTCAAAAATGTCTGCGGTAACGTAAACAAACTTTGTTCGTCCTCTTCTTCACTGTTCTTCGGACTTAATGTCGGGACCCTGCGTCTTTTCGCGTGTTTCGGTGAAACCAAAGTAGCAACACTATCTCTCTCCCAATTCTGTTTAACGTCGACTACACAATCCATGATATCTTTCCTTCCTTCCTTCCTTCCTTCCTACCTTCCTACCTTCCTTTCTTTTCACTCTTCTGAAATCAATATTTGTGACAACAAGCAATGTCCACGCATTCCTTCCTTCCTTCCTTCCTTCCCTTTTAAACTAAAGTTGTTCTCCTTCCTCCCCCCCTTTTTTTATTTTGTTGTGTTTGTTGTTTATAGTTTGTTCCCTTTCGTCCTTCCTTCCCTTTTCAATTTTGTTTTGATGGAATTGTGTCAAGTAGAGTCCAAGTTCTGCGTGCACGTTCCACCATGTCCCGTCGGGTCGCGTACTCCAGGTGGCGTATGCATACATTGATCAATCAAATCGTGAGCACTCACGTCTTTCTGTGTACACACACTCGACATAACATATAGAACAACAACACATATACGTACGTGTACGTGTGTACGCGACAACACATGAAAACGATCCAAGTGCTCAATCTTGCAAAGGCGGACGTTGGTGGGGGTAACACGAGTTCGCAACCATGAACGCCACGGCGCGGCGCGTACTTTTCTTTTTCCTCCCTAAATTTAGCCTGCGAAAACAGGAAAGAAAAAATACTATCTCGGAAGAGAGAAGAGATCGGGTTAAATTCAGGCCAGTTGACGTTCGTGCTAGGGTTGAAGAAGGTACTACGACTACGTCACCAACGAGGGGGTGCGTAATCCCTAGTATGAGAAAACGACATACAAATCACACACGTACACACGTGTGTGTGATGCAAGGAGGTCGATCTGAAGAACTTTTCTCTTTCTCCTCTCTTCAAAAAACAGGAAAAAAAAACCATCTCGGAAGAGAGAAGAGACGCGGGTTAAATTCAGGCCAACGTTCGTGCTAGGGTTGAAGAAGGTACTACGACTACGTCACCAACGAGGGGGTGCGTAATCCCTAGCTTGACCAAACGACATACACTACGATGCAAGGAGGTCGATCTGATGATGCAGTTCTTGGTAGCTGGGGTAGATCACCACGTAATGATGGTTTTGAAAGTAGTGATGATGGTGGTGATAGTGGATATGAATCAGAAGTCTCTGTAACAAGTCGACTTTCTTTGGGAAGGATTCTTGACGAGATTATACATGCGTGTCGAATTGTGTTTGCTGTTTCTATTTCTTTGCCTATTGCATGGCTGACTGGACATTCTTCAATTGGATCGTTTCGAGCACGTAAGAGAAGAGTGGTAGAGGAAGGGACGAAAACTGTCGTTGCATTTCAGAACGCTATGCGGTGTAAACTGGGAGACGTTTATTTTGGGTTGTCATCGTTCTGTGCTGAAGAAGAGTTTTATCTACTTGTACTGCCCTGTCTTATATGGAACATCGACCGAGTTCTCGGGAGACGCTTCACATTGATCTGTTGCTTTGGTTTACTTGCGGGTAATCTTATGAAGGATGTTTTTGGTTTACCTCGCCCCAAGTGTCCGCCAGTTTGGCGTCCAACTCATCAAACGGCGGTAGATTCGACAAATCTTCAAGACTTTGGGTTTCCATCGACACACGCAATGAATGCGGTAACGAACAGTTTGCTGGTTTTGCTTTTCGTAAATGATGCCCCATTAGAGGCGGGGAAAATGGGTGGTTGGATGTTGTCCATGACTCAGAGTGTCCAAGGTCGGATTCACCTTGCAGCTGCGGTGTGGTATTTTTTATCGATTACTTTATCTCGTTTGTACGTAGGAGCGCATACCCCGACAGACCTCCGCGGAGGAATTGTTCTTGGCCTTGTTTTGGTTGCTATCTACTACCCACATAGCGCTATTTTGGATGAAATTTACTTGACCACGGGGTACCTTGAAGTCAAGTTGTTAGTTGTTGCCTTTTTTTTGCTCTTGTTGCATCCGCAGCCCCGCCCTCCGACACCAACGTTTCATCAGAATTCGTTGTGTTGGGGATTGATCATGGGATGTATGATTGGGGCTCGTCACTATTCTGATCTAGGGGATTCCGGCTTTTTCTCCGTCCAAAACGGGGTGGTGATCTTGCCTTTTGCCCCACTAAACTCGTTTAGCAGGCAGGCAATTGCTTTAATCGAACCTTGGGCCATGGAAAATTCTCGCGTAGCAATGTTTATTAGAACTATCGTTGGGTTCTTAATTGTTATTGTAATGCGAGTCATTTCAAAAACAGCGAGTACGAAAGTACTCCACCTTGTTGGGATTGCAACCAAGCCCAAGATGGAAGAAGTCAAGGACGGGGGAAAAGCTCCTCGTAGACGCCGGCGGGTCCGTATCCTGACCCGGGACATCGACATTCTTGGTGTTGCGATCCAAAAGGTTGCCGTATACACGACACTTGCATGGTCTATCACATACCTTATCCCGGTTTCGTTTGCTGTGTTGGGTTTTCAGCGAATCGGGCAAGAACCGTCACTAAATGCGCGCGATTAAGTTTAGAGTTTAAAAATTAAAAGGTGGGATATAGATAGGTCTAAGGCGAATCATCTTTCCATTGAGGCAAGTAGAACTCCTTCCTGTTGGGCGTAACCGTGCTTGAATCGGTGGCGACTGCGGTTTCAACATCCGGGACTTGCTGCTTGGAACCGCCCAAATCATTTTGAAGAGCGATTTCCTGTACCTTAGCGAGACAGGCGTGCACTGAAGCACGAGGCGACAAGCCCAACGTTGGTCGCAAAACCTGCAAAAAGTTGCTTGTCTCACTAAGCTCCACGTAGACTTGGTTGAGCTTCGGAAAAACGCCTTCCATGCTGCGGACATTGAAGAGCTGCTGAAAGTGCGCAACAATTCGTGAAACCAGCGCTTCTGGGTGTGATTCCATGTACGCTTCCGCCCCTTTCAGCGCGCTTCGGTGGCGTAGCATGTCCTTCTCCAATTTGACAAGACTTTGCAAACGAAGTATGAGCTGGTCATTTGACCAATCTTGCGGCGCAGCACTTGGCTCGGCGTCCCCCTCTGGAGCCAGCTGTGGAACGCGTTCCAGCTCATCCGTGACGCGTTTGCGAAAGTCAGTCAGCGATATGAGTTTGTGCATGTCGGAAGTCCATAGCTTCAGCTGATCTAGCACTGATTTTAACAGAGTGTCCGGGTCGGCTTGATTTTGATTTACCTTAGGGTCGGCGTGCAAAAGAACAAAGCTTGAAACTTGCTTAACGAATTGCTCCATTTTGGGCATCGCGCGAACCACCCAGCACAACTTCTGCAGGGCAGGGGAAATCATGTCCACGTCAGATAGCTCGAGAATGCGGCACACCTCTTGCAGGATTTGGTGTGCCGTGCTCTTCGGAATCGCAGTCAGCTTATCCAACCCCAATCGGTGGACTTGTTTGTCTCTACGGATGAGCTCAATCGTACTTGCCTTGCGTTTATTCTCGACTTGCTCTTGCTGCGCTCGGGATGCCAGAAGCTCCACGCGCTCGCGCGCAGATAGTCCCATGTGACGGGCCCCTGCCCGCCCGTTTCTTGGCAACGCATAAATCCCGTTTTCCCGCGCATCTTGCAACTCTTCTGCCTCGAGCGCCTCGACGGCTGTATGAAGCTGCAATTCGAGCTTGCTTATTTGCCGTTGGCACGCTTTCCAGTCGCGCATCGTGGGCCGGGAGCTTAGCTCCATCTTGAGATTTTCGATGTGGCTCAAAAGCCCAACCTTTTCCGCTTGGGCATCGATAAGTTCCTGCTCCAATTTGGCAAGCTTTGTTACCACGGCTCGCTCCCGATCTTCCATCGCTTGCCGAGATGCCTCCTGCTCCGCTTCCAGGTTATGAGCTTTTGCCAACAAGGCGTTCTCTTTTGCCGTCAACGAGGCCTCTTTGCTGCCACTGAGGGCGTTTTCGTGATCACGCAGTGCTTCATTCAGCTGTCGGTTCTGTGACTTGAGCACATCGAGTTCATTCTCAAGCTCCTCATTCTGGCTCTGCAGAGCGCGGACCACTTCCAACACTTCTTGGTCGCCACCAGACCTTGGTCGTGGGCTCCGCTTTTCGATGCTTTCAAACGCAGATCGCGCCTTTTCCCGTTGCTTATCGCTCCGTTTCACTTGTTGCTCCAGCTTTTCTTGAAGCCGCTCGCAAACAGATTCCTTCGCCTTGACCCGATGTTCGCTCAGTGTTAATTTCTGGTGTAACGCCGCGTTATCTCGTCGAAGCTTGCGAAGCGCCTCGGATTCACCCTTTTCAACCCGTTTCGCATCCTGCTCTAATGTTGTCACCTTGTTGGACGCAATGTCCAATTTACGCCTCAGTGTGTTCACCATGCGTGTCGCTTCCTCAAGTTTCCGCGAGCTCTCCTTCGCACTGGCGTCGCTTGACTCGTAACGAGAAAATTCTTCTATCATCGTACCCCGCCTTTCATATTGAGAAAGGACCGCACGGACTTCACTATACAGGCTGTTAGGATCTGGAACCCCGGACGCATTTACAGGGATTGCATTGAAACCTGCCCTCTCCAGAGCCCGGCTTGTACGGAGCCAAGCGTCTGCAGCCGGATATTGGTGATTTTCTTCTAACGGTGAACGCGGAAATATATCACTACCACTTTCGTCATAGTATTGCTTTGTCGGCGTTATCTCACCTTCATATTGCCCGCCCTCTGTTCGTCGGAGAAGTTCATCAAGACGGTCCATTCTTTCTTCAAGATTTTCAGATACCTCTCTTGATTCACTTACATCCCTAGTGTTGGAGCCCAGCAAAGACGCTTCCCGTGGTTCACTTACACCTGCAGAGCTACGTGGTGTAGCTGGATTAGAATGACTGTCTAGAAGCGCTTCGAGATTATCCAATCTATCAGTAAGTGAATCTAGCACTTTTGAATCGTCGTCTTGTTCTTTCTGTTTTTTTATATTGATATCAATATCCCCTTCAGTAGTACCATGTATTTCAACTGACGCCTCTCCAATATCAACTTGGACACCACCATCATCTTTCAATGATACTGAAGCAACACTATTACCCCCATCATGAGAATCTCGACGAATACGAGTTGTTTTACTCAAATCCATTTCTTTTTTGTTGTTCTTTTTTTTTTTCTTTTCTCCATTTTTTCAAATTTGAATCTTTTATAATTGGTAGCACTTCACCTGTTTCCTCGTGGAGTCGTGGTATCGGGGAGCGACCTGGTGGTATCTCTCCCGGAGGGCCCTGCTGGGCTCTTTTGCCCTCGCCGGGCGGGCTTGGATTGTGTCAAGACGTCGGCAGAGCCCGGCACTACCGGTAGGCAAAAGCTAGACGCAGTCGCGGGCCCTCCCTCCCAAGGACCCCGGGCGATCTTTGCTGTGTACTACGTACATGAGAATGGATGCCTTCAAAGTGCAAATGGTCTGTTTAGATATCTGCGTATGGTGGAACTCTTGAGTCGGACTTTTGTAAACTCATTCATTGTTAACTTTGGTTTGGTTTTGAGATGATGTTTTTTTTTTTTTTTTCCCTTCGAAATTTTCCTAAACCTGAACAGATTCGAGCTGGCCGTCTAGGGCACGCCATCGTTTTGCATTTATCACCATGACGACGCTCGTCAGCAACCGAAAACCGGCTCTCGAACCATTTGACCATATGCGTATACACGTCCTTTTTTAAGATTGAGTAAACTAATATAGAAATTTTAGAAAAGGATGGTTGTCATTGGTTGAACAAGTCAACGACCCGGTCGACAACCGTGTACTTGTCCGCTTGAGACCTGAAAAACATTTTTTTGATTCCTCTCTGATCCAACTACCTAAAAAAGATTGTCCAGACTCCAGACTTGAATGAACCTCTCAACCAAGCAAACAACGCTGACCATGAAGTTTAGCATTCATGAACCGGTCAAGTTATTTAGGTTCAACGTTGTACTAACCGTGTACATGTGCGCCATAAAACCAAAAAGTCGCACAAATAAAAGAGTTGGTACCGAAAAAAAACTGAACAATACCTCACTGCCAGTAACCTAGACTATCGATCCAATGCGTCCGTACATGGAATCACATTGTCAGGTCGCTCCCCGGATCCATGGTTCCTTGGAATGCCATGCTTGCAATGCATCCATCCATGCAACAATTATAGCGGCGGAGCAGGAGACGGCCAAATAAGAGTCGGTCTAGATTTTTACAAGTCATGTCGGGAAAGCTGAGTTCATGGAGCCGGTCACAATTTACCCTCATTTGTTGCGGTAGAAAGTGTCAAAACGCAAACTTGGCAAGTCTTTGAAACAGATTTCCTTGATTTCATTCCACGTAAACTTGGAATTCATCCAATTTCAATTTCTTGTTTTGCTTTTGCGTTGTGTGTGTGTGTGTGTGTGTGTGTCTGTGTGTGGGCGTGCGTGTGTGCGTGTTTAGAGTTGGGGGCTGGCTTTTTGGTTTCAACGAGAGCTGATCGACGAAAAACGATTCAAAGAGGATCGGTTCTGATCAATCGCTTTTCACCTTTGAAGCGCTCAATTGGCGTGCTCTTGGTGTCTTTTTGGAGTTTGATTTGGGTAAAGGAGTGAGGTTAGGAACGGAATCGTGAGTGCATGCATGAAATGGTGAGTATTTTGAATGCAATAAAGTCGGTTTTACCATCGCCACGATTTCGTAAAAATAGAAATGTATTTTTCTCCAGTGACGAAGAAACAAGGGGTAAAGGGAAGAAAGATCATGGTAAAAGCGATAGTAGTAGTTTGACAGTGGATGTGGAAGAGAAACGACATTCCGGTAGCTCTTTTGTAAGTACTGACGGGGAAGAACAAGAACAGGTTCTTCATGAAAGTGCGGAACAGGTTTTGAGTAGTTTGGACAAATTTAGAGACACGCACAAACCTGTTTTAGACGTTACTGATCGCATTCTTGTTAGTAAAACGACAGTTTTAAATAAGTCCGTGTTTATTCGCGACATACCTATGAAAACGACGGGGCATGGGCAAGTGGATATTCAACTAGCTTTGGAACGTGCAAGTAATCTCGCGCACCAAAACATTAATAGAATAAATTTTGCGAAATCGCATCGTGGTAGAATGTTTGTTGTGTCTGACCTGGCGAAGGGTAACGTGGCTGACAAAATTACGAGAAGTAATAGTATTAGTTTTAGTGAAACGCTGACTTTAGACGATGCACTCGACATCGCGTTGGCGGTTTCTTCAGCAGCAGCTTATCTACATGCTAGTGGTCTATATAATCTGTACTTGAAGCCGTCCAGTATTCTGTGTTTCCCTGACAAAGAATACAAATTGAGTGAGTCTTGTCTTGGGCCTGTATTTTCTGGGGCTTCTCGCGGGCGCGTTGTTACCCTCCTTTCAAACGGTGATGTTCGGTTTGTAAAGAAAACGTCGTTGAAGCGAGAAGATTCGTATTTATGCACAGTTCCTCAAATGAAGGGACATATTCCAACGCATGAAGCCGAATATTCTTCGATTGAGGTTTTAAGTGGTGCGGAAAGCGTGTGTCCAAAATCGGACGTTTTCTCATTCGGAATGTTGCTGTGGCAGCTGCTTCATTTAAAGTCTCCATATCCCAAAGATTGGGGCCCAATGTTGATTCTCAACTCATTGAAGCAAGGCCATCGCCCTTACATTGACCCCGGGGTGATCGATATGGTGCATCCTTTGCGACGAATCATTGAAACGTGCTGGTCTACTAATGTTCGAGCCCGCCCAACATTTCAGCAAGTCCACGAATCTCTGCTACAAATTAGAGCAGCAGGAATGGCCGGTATGAAGGAAGATGTCGACTCACCAATCAATAAAATGCAGTTTTTACGGCCCTTCACGTTCGACGACACGTTCAAATCGGGGTCGTACGTGGAAGAATGTATGTCTCCGTCCCCGCAGCCGAAACACAGGCCCGCACTTTCTCTATTTTAATCTTATTATTAAAAACCCAATTGACTATACTATATATTCTTTCACATGCTTTTTTCTCCCTGTTGCTCCTCATGTTCGCAAAGCTTCGAACCTTCTATCAAGTTCAGACGAATCATCTGCACCCACAGCGACAGGACCCAAGCCCTCCAAAAATAACTCTTTGCCGCTTTGGGCGATTTGCTGTTGCTTTACTGGTGTCAAAGGTGTAGCTGCCATATTTCCCATAATATCTGATGTAACCTCTGCAATAACTTGCTCTACCATTTCGTCAACCTCTTCGGTTGTGTCGTCAAAGGCACCATCAATTGCGTCATCCATAACTTCTTGAATAATGCCGGCTTTTTCCATTTCATAAGCCATATCTCGAAAAGTCCCTTGCATCTTGGGGCTCATCATCAATTTATTCATGGAAGTCATCATTTTGGTGGACGATTTCATTGTTTTCGCCACGCGAAGATGCGCGTTTTGCGCTCTCATTTCCAGCAGAATTGAATTCATGTGGGCTTTCATTTCGAGAATTTTGGTCTTAGTACCTTGTGCCCGAACAATCGCAGTAGCAAGTGGTCGTACTGCTTCCATTTCTCCTTTTTTAGCAAGAGCTTTAATATCTCTTTTCATTTTGATTTCTTCTCTTTCAATCGTTCGAATCTCACGATCTAAAAGTCTTTGTTCTTTCCGAATCTCTCTCGTCCATTCTCGAAGTTGTTCTTTAGGATCCTTTTCAACAACACCTATTTTTTCAAAAAACGAACGCGTTCGAGATTTGTGTTTGCTCATCCTCTTTTTCCTTTTTGGGGTTTGCTTTTTTGATTATCTTTGTCGGAGAAGTTTGAGAAGTAGCAAGCGAAGCGTAAGCGAAGCGTCCCACGCGTGCTCTTGAAAGCTTAGAACTGATCTCCTCTTGATCAATCAACCCCGGGGAGGTTTGGGGTAACATGCACAGGTCTACACCCAACTTTGATCGAGATGCTTATAGACAGGGTTCAAGATCGATAGATCTCTTGAAATCAGTAACTTCAAGTTATCACGAATATGGTGTACACCTACCCCCGGTAGGTTCTCCTCCTCCGACTCGTTGGTACCACCCACTACCTATGGTCCCTTGGCAGGCGCTTGACAAGCCTTCGGCACGGCAAATTTTAATCAACATCTATCTTTAGAACCTTGGCAGGCGCTTGACAAGGCTTCGGCAGGGCAGATTTTTACTCACATCAGTCTTGAAATGTTTCTCTTTCCCAAGGAGCCCTCTTTGGAAACGATTCGCTTATTTATGTACACGTACGTGCACCAAAGTTCTTAAAATTAAAAAAGTCAACTTTATTAACTCATCAATCATGTGTATACGTGTACTACTACATATGCCTTTGAACAGAGAGCTAAGTGCTCATGAATCCATGGAGCACAAGTTTGAAATCTTGCGAGCAAGCAAGCAAGCCAGCCAGCCACCTTGTCCTTATGAATATATCCGTTGCAAAAAAAAAATCCGAGTCCGAGTCCTCGGATTTTCCGACCGTCAAACGGTTGTCATTCATTTTGATTACGAAGAGGAATTTGAATTTACAAGTTGTACATGATAGGTTTTCTTTTGTGTGAGTGAGTGATTGGTTTGTAAGGTTATGAAAGTAAGTGAGTAAGTAAGTAAAGTGAGAGGGCCTTGGATGGAAGGAAGCCCTTGTGGTTGTGTAGATTGAGAGGATCTTTTGAAAGGAAAAATGTTTGAAAAGAAACCGGCACCAAGTATTTTGAGTAAAGGGTTAGAAAAGAATAAAGAAAAGGGTACGGGTCCGAGAGAAAGTTCAACTGACTTAGGAGGGGTTCTTGCTGCAAAACGAGCTATCAACAAATGGAAAAAAAAGAAAGTTAGCGACGAGAGTGGCACTTTGGCATATCCCACGAGACCAAAGAAAGAATTTAGCACGTTGCGCACTGTGGAAGCAGTTGAGAATCTGGCCAAAAAGTTTGAGGTGCCGGTTCGAGGATTTTCGACGAAACCAACGGCACGGGTGGATTTTTCCGTGCCGTCGTATTCACCGAGCAATTCGTCCGTTTTCCCTATCGATGAAAGTGAGTGGGGAAGTATTCCAACACTATCAGAAGAAACGGAAAAGTTGAAAATAGATCCAGCAGCAACAGGAGAAGTAGTTGAATTGGATGGTAGTAAGGCTAGGGAAACGAGTCCTAAGCGCAAAAAAGCAAAGAGACAAAAGAGTTCAGTAAACTCGCTGTATCAGTTTGAAAAGGATGAAATGAAGAAAGGAAGATTTAAAAAAGGCGGCAACATAATTGGTGGATCCTTCCATGATAGAGTACGAGAAGCCCTTTTCGATGTGATTCCTTTTGACAATCGATACAAATTTTACTGGGATCTGATGGTAGTTACTTTGTCGACATATAGTATTGTAACTGTGCCGTTGTTTCTGGCGTTTCCAAAGTTGATAGATAACCGAACTTCAACCCCCGGAGACGTAGTAGTGGATATGGTATTTTGGGTGGACATTTGGCTGAGTTTTCGTTCAGGTTATTTGGATGAAGACAAATACGAGGTGAAGGAAAAAGGTGAAATTATCCATAGATACCTGCATGGTTGGTTTATTGTGGATTTTGTTGCAGCTTTACCTTTGGACCTTATATGGACTTCATTATTAACCACTGAGGGAAGGGAAGCGGGTTTTTTGAATATGAACAAAATGTTGCGCTTCACTCGTGTTGTAAAGAAACTGGATGGTATGGTAATCATCGGCTATGCTCGCCTGGTAAAGTTGCTGCTGGAATTTTGTGCGGCAGCGCACGTGATTGGGTGCTTATATTTTTATCTGGGGCGCATACAGCCGACACCTGATTGGGGAGTAGTGTGGATTACGGAGTTTAACATTGATGAAAAACCCGTGTTTCACCAGTACATGAGTTCATTGTATTGGGCTTATGCAACTCTCGGTACAGTAGGGTATGGTGATATATCAGCGGTAAGCACTTACGAACGTATCTTTGCTATCCTTGTCATGCTGTTTGGCTCCATCATGTACGCAACCATTTTTGGAACCATCACTACGCTGATTCAAGAGCGTGATCGCAACAGATCCGCCTATTTGGAGCGCATCGTAAAAATCAAGGACTTTGTCAAGGCCAACGGATTACCTGGATTCATTCGCAGTCGCCTTCTTCGATATCACGAAGCATCTTGGCAGCTTCGGAAAATAGCCACGGAGGATGTTCTTGACGGCGTACCGGAGTCTGCAAAAATTGAGCTCATGATGTTCCTGTACTCCGATTTGGTAACGCAAGTGCCGATTTTTTCTCGTTGCCCGAAACGATTTCTCGAAAAGGTAGTTATGTGCTTTCACAACTGCGTTTACCTACCCGGTGACTATATTATTCGCCAAGGCGACATCGGCAATGAGGTCTATTTCATCGTTGTTGGTAGCATTGAAGTATACGTTGCCGAGAGCTCTGGGCTCTTATCCTTTGATGAGACCATCAAGGCATCGGAATTCATGGTGGCGCGAGGACCAGGTACTTTTATTGGTGAGGGTGCCTTGCTTCATCGCAACAATCGCCGAGGGGCGTCAGTAGTGGCAGTGTCCCCCATTGTACAGGCAATGGTTTTATCCAGGGAGTCTTTCGAGCATTGTGTCGCTGACTTTCCTGAAGTAGTGGAAACCATAAAAGGCGTTGCCGCGTTTCGAGGTAAGCAAAAGGTTCAACCAAAGACGGAAGGAAAGAAATCTTCGAATGCCTCCATTTTCACAAGTGCTAGTGGGAAGCAACTCACTAGCTTCTCTCTTGGTTCTAGATCCACATTCTCTTCTGAGAGAGAGTCGGCGATTGACGAACACCAACTAATCGAAAACTCTTTGCATACGGTAGGTAGTTCTGACAGCATTCAAGACGCACGAAAAAAACACATTCCCGCACCAGCGAAAGAAAACAACGACAACGGCGATATTGCCGCAGCAGTTACCACATTGACAGATTCGTTTCATTCGTTCGCGGAGACTCAAAATCAACGTTTAGCTGCCTTAGAAGCCATCATTTTGCAGCACAACGCCAAATCTTCTTGCGAACAAGACAGCGACTTTGTGACAACTGCTCCACTGCTAAACAAATCAAAAGTAGGAAAGGAGCTAGAGTAGCAGAAACACATATTATTATTCATATTAAAGTTCTTCTTTGGCCCCCGATACCACAGTCTCCAGCAACTCACTCGCGTGTGACCAATTTACAACCTCAAACCATTTCTCTATATACTCTAATCTACGATTTTGATACTGCAAGTAGTAAGCATGCTCCCAAACATCCAGTGCAAGGATAGGAAACCCTTTCGGGATGTCTTGGTTTGCCGTTGTCTCGATTGTCAGACTCTGCCGAACACCATCATATATGAGAAACACCCATCCACTACCGAAAACACCCATTCCAGCTTTTGTAAATGAATGCTGAAACGATTTTAACGACCCAAACGCCTTATTTATCTCCCTCTCGATCAAAGACGGCATTTTCACAGTCTCTGACGGCGGCTGCATCGAATTCCAAAATAGCCCATGATTAACGTAACCCCCTCCGTTATTTCGAATCGTTCCTCTAAGACTTACAGGAACCTCTTCAAGTTTACTACGAAGCAAAGAGTCCACACCAAGCTTCGCCAGATATTTTGTTTCAGGATCAGTTCTCAACGTTGAAAGAGCCGCGTTCAACTTATCAGCATATCCTTGATGATGACGCAAATGATGCAATTTCATTATATCAGAAGATATCACCGGTTCAAGTGCATCATAATCATAAGGTAATGGAGGTAATGGAAGATTTTGACATTTCACACGGTATCCACAAATTGTACACCACACAAATACAAACAACAAACACCGAGACAACATGATTCTTTTTTTTTGTTTTTTTTGTTTTTTTTTTTCGTTTTTTTTTTTTCGTTTTTTTTTCCCTCATTTTTGTCGATTTTAAAAGAGAAAATAAAGGGTTTTTTTTTACATGCCATGGCGTCGGACAAAGTTCAGTTTCCCGCGTGGAGAGAGAAATTTCAAAGAAACCCCATCATTTGGGTTCTTTGAAGAAGTGCAGATTCAATGATTTCATATTAACGATTTTATCAATTAAAAACTAAAGTGACTTATTTAAAAATAATTCTTGTAGTAACAAAAAATCCCATACGAGAACCAAAAATTTCGTCAATCAAGAACCAGCGCACGTCTAGTTGAAGGCTACTTGAAGCTCTTGATACCTTGTGTTGAACAGTTGAAGGTCCGTTTGCAACGCACAGTGCTGGCAAGAAACGTCCAGGATGCCCGATGTCGATAGACTCAATACCCCGGTTGAACCCTGAATTCGGCTACATTCAACCGAACTTTTGGGCATCCTGGACGAGGCGCGGCAGAAACTACACACCCCTCTAGCGGCTCTTTCTTCCTCCTTTTTTTCGATCAATAAAGTGTTACGTAGCACGCGTAACGCCTGCACGCCGCACGCCGCCAGTTCTAGCGGGGAGTTCTAGCAGGTCGCTCCCCGGTTCTAGCAAGGACTCCAAGGAGCGACTCGGTTCTAAAGTCGTCCGATGGCACTCTCTAGGGCGGGGGATGTACAATCGAAGAATATAAAGTATCAAGGAAGACAAGCGACCCGGGACTATAAACAAGTGCGGCGAAGCCCGCACGTGCAACGTAGTGTGCCATGTCTATATAACGGAGTCCAAACTTTTGGAACGGCATATACATTCCGTGGTTCAGTTGCTTCCCACACTGAATTCAACACAGGAGGTGCCGTCCCCCTTTTCAAGGACTGACACGTAAAAAAAAGTGCCACTGCATTAAAAAAAAAAGAAAACGAAAAAAAAGGATAGAACAGCTTTTTCAGCTTAAGGAAGGTACAACGCGGAAAGGCAAGAAAAAGCAAAGGGTAAAAAAAAAAAAAAGAGAGAGAGAAAAGAGTGAGATTAAAAGCTTCTTTTTTTTCTTTGGTTTGATTTCTTTCCACCTGGAAAAGGTTTAGAGGAACGGATCTGATATTTTTGCACACCCTTGTAAACACTTTTAACAAACAATGGCGTTTCCGAAACGTGGACCTGGTGCTGGGTCATCTCGTGCATCACTTACAAGATTAGATAGCCTTGTTACATTGCCTGATGATTCCGTTGATTATGTTTTTATTGCTTGTATTTCGCATAAAATACGAGGAGGTGAAATGGAAATAAGTGAAACGGTGATTGGGGGCGGTAATCCGCACGCCCACGGCACCGGCCCGGTTCGACGTATGGCAAGCCCTTACCGTGGGGTAAGTTTTCACAGCTGTACTCAGCGTTGGAGAGGGCGGATTAAGAATGGCACCAAGTCGGAGCACTTGGGATATTTTGCTAGTGACTTGGAGGCTGCACTTGCTTACAACAAGGCCGCACGGAATATCCACGGCGACAATGCTCTGCAAAACAAGGGGGTTGAGGATGTTATAATGCAACGTGAAGATGTGAAATCAGTGGTAACCCAGACGAAAAAAGTACCATTCAATTCGATCAACAAGGTTTACGATGGCATGAGCACCCCTCACGTCCGGGGACACAGCAACAAGTTCAACGTGTCTGTTGCACCACTCAAGCTTAAACCGACGCCGACGGCACGCAAAATCAATTTTAAGCCGCGCACGGTTCCGGTCAAACAGCAGATTCGAAAGAAGACGTTGGCGTGCGATCCAGCTACATCTTTTCACAAGAGTGCCTACGTAGTACCAGATGCTGTGGTTCCGGCATCCTTTGGGACGCGTCTCAACCCTTCCATGTTGCCTGTCTTGAATGATGAAGCTGGTGTGCCGGTCCAAAGCAGCGCCGCCGCCGTCACTGCAAGTGCCGCAGAGACTGCTCTTTTAAAGGAAGAGTTGGCCAAGTTTGGCACGCCGTCATTCGAACCTCTTGATGAGGTACACGAAGAAGGCTTTTGGGATGATCGTATGTTGGATTACTTTTTCTTTGACAAGGACGAGTCCGCGCTTGAATGCGAAAATACCCAAGCTGCCGTTCAGTGCTTGAAGCGCACACGCAGTGAGATATCGTTCGCGAACTCGTTTGAGGCAGCTCCACAGCGCATTCGCTGTTAACAAGGTTTAGTAAGTGCTCGAAAGGCGAGGGGATTTTCTCCCCACATTGCGGCTTATCTTTGATATTAAATTCGTGGAAGCTGTTGCATCTCTAGGTTGAGTTGGGCCCAATAGGACACGATTCCTTAGAGGTAGTGATACAGTTATACCGGTTTGAAGGACAAGATAAAACACCGCCGCCTTGAGAGCATTTTCAAAGGCCGAATGTATTTAAAGATTTTTTTTTTTACTGTTTAGGAGGGAGAACCAACCCTGTTATAGATCAGCTGGAATGAGAGGGGAGGGATGTCTGCTTTTGAGAAAGAAAAAAATACATGTTTATGCCAGTTGTACATCAGTTTTGGGACCAGTGTTGGAAAACTCGCCCGTCTCTTTGTGCACCCAGAAGCCCTCACCGGTTTCGCGGTGGACATATTCATCCCAAAGACCATTTTCTCCAATCTTAAACCCGTCTGCCATGGCACTCTCCGTGAGTTGTCGCTTTAGTCGGCCATTTCTCTGGTTTGAGGGTTCTTTTTCTTCGGTATCTATCGTTGGGTACGACGTCGTCAATTCCGCAAACGACGAGCCAGAATGTAACGGAGGGGCGGCTGAGCCCACGGACGATCCAGAGTTTAAAGGAGCCGAGTTTTCAGTTGCCGAAGCATTCCATTGGGGCATTTGGACCGGCTGTACATGGTCAGTTGCGGCTCGGAAACTGCCACTATTTGTACTACTATTTGACCCAAGGGGGCTTCCGCCAGCACCGGTCTCTGCTGGTTGTTGAAAACGAACGGCATTGGCGGATACGGTTTTCAGTTCTTCTGCAGTTGCAAATCCGCTTGCTCCCGTACGAAACGTACTCTCACGACTCACATGGGTAGACGCGTTCAGGGAGCCCTTTTTCTTGGCGGTGGCGTCCAAAAGAATATCTTGCCGAGTCAAGCTAAACTTTTCATACTTTGCCCAAAGCAATACAAACAAACTGAATAGTGTACACCAGAAGATTGTCACGGCAAATGTCAATACACGGTGCTCTTCAGTTCCAACAAAGTATATCAACACATTAAATATGGCAAAAACGATAATGTTGTTGATAATGATCCAAATCTGCTTGGTTTCACCCAAAACGCTTCCTAGATGCATGACCCGAAACGCGAATATTGCAGTCAGTACAACGAGGGCGCCAAGGTACAAATAAGTCAATACTACTGTCCAAGTGGACTCGCATACGCAAACCATACCTTCTTTATCATCGTCGTATTCCACCGTCGGAGACCCGACCACACTCCACACGGTTAGCAACACTGCGTCTATCCCGACAAGCTGTGCAACTCGGCGCAGCAAATAGGAGTCTGTCATGCCTTTGGCGGTTTCCGTCTTACCGTGAAACACTCGCCACACGCGCCATACCCGGACAAACATAATCGATAGTGTAAAAGATAGCGTTATCTCAAACCACCACTTGCGCAGGTAGCACAACCAACTTTCCGTCGGTTCAAAGGCTGCCGGGAACACCGATGTGTTCACCAACAAGGCGCCGACGCACAATAGCTTGAGAAAAAATGCCTGGCTCAGCTGAATCACCGGTTTATCACGGTGATAGTGGATAAAACCGAGCGCCAATAGACACAGAACGACGCCAATCAAACCAAGATTTGCCGCAATTACCGTAATCACGGAAATGCCCCCCGTTGTAGGAGCGGGAGTTTTCTTCCCCGTGGCGAAACAACTTTCCCCGCTGTCGCTCCACGTGCAAAAATTAACACGTGAACAATCCGTGGCATTCATCAGCGCACCACAAAACGCTATTCGATTTATCGTCGGACTTGAGCTGGGCTGACGCGTTGGAGACAGCGAGGGCGACTGCGTGGTTGGGCTTGAGCTTGGCCCGCTCGTTGTTGGACTTGCACTTGGTGCCAATGTTTGTGGAGCAGTCGTCTTTTGTGTCGGACTCGACGTAGGTTGTGCTGTCGTTGGACTAGCCGTCGGCTTTTGTGTCGGACTCGACGTAGGTTGTCCTGTCGTTGGACTAGCCGTCGGCTTTTGTGTCGGACTCGACGTAGGTTGCCCTGTCGTTGGACTAGCCGTCGGACCCGATGTGGGACTGCTTGTCGGATTAGCTGTGATCTCCCCTCGGACACTAATTTCGCAACTTTTAAGAACTTCAAACGCTGGATCTTCAAGATAAAAGTTGTATAAAAAGCACCAAAAATTCGTTCCTTCCCCCTGCACATCACTATACGCCCAAGGACCATCGGGTGGTACTCCATATCGTAACACTGATGTATACGGAATAGTTCTATTCGTTCTCCCCTGCGTGAAAGGTACATACTCAAAATTCGTCACATTTACTGTCATAGGCGGTCGCTGATTTGACGGCACTGGTTCACTTATATAGCATGTTTTGGTCTTACCTTTTGCTGGATCATTAAAATTGAAGTTATGAAGCCGGCAATCAAACTCTGTACCCCTTTCTTGAATTGTACTATAAGACCATTTTCTAGGTAATATACCCAATCTCACAAAAGCTCGGTAAGGCATAACAATTTTTGTTTTTTCTTGAGTAAAAAACCCATACCGCAAGTCTCTTGGATCTATATCTTGGCATTCCCCAAAAATCAACAAACTAAATAAAACAATCCATTTTGTTGTAAGTTGCATTTTCTTCAATCCCTACTCTGTTTTGAAAAAAAAAACGACAAAAAATTTGTCAAGATGAATTGATTGATCCTCTCTGTCTCTCTCTCTCTCTCTCTTTTTTCTTTTTTTTTTCACAGGGTTCGAAAAAAAAAGTTGGTTGGTTTTGTTTTTGGTTTCTTTTCTTTTTTTCGTTCCCTTATTTGAAAGATGGAGGCAGGCGTCCAACTTGCTTTGAGTGAACTCATATGTACTCTGAACATTCAAACTGGATCTTCAAGCGATCAAGAATGAATGTGTGAATATAGATCTGTATAGATATGTATGTCTTATCTTTAATAAATAGGACTACAAAATTGCTTTTCAAGATACGATGGGGAGAGCTCTTTATTGATCAGGCCACTTGAAAAGTCACACAAGATTTTTTGACTTCATGGGATCGAATACTTTCGTGGACTTCGTGGAAAAACAAAACTGTCTTCTCTGACGATATTTTCTTAGCCGTGTTCCCCTGACATCGCTACGGTCGACTCTTGATTAATGCTGATACATCGCGCGAACTGCCCTTCAGTGCTGTGCATGCTATCTAGCCCTCGTCTACTACTACTACGAGAGTTAACTTCTGGTGTTCACACTTATTCAGCTGGGTTCGAAAAATCGAATTCTCACCACCACTCGGATTCGAGCACGTGCTCAGGAGGTCGCTTCCCTCCAAGAAACGCAAAGAAATATACATGCATGCATGCTCTCGTATAAAAAAAGGGTGATTTCTCAGAATACAAACGAAGTCTTGAACACTGCAATCCCGCGGATTCCCGCCCCACGGGTGCATTTGCCTCTAGCGCATACGGAGACCAGAACAAGGAAAAACGTTGACAGTCCCAGTTTCCCGAAACGTTCTGGTAAAGAGGTTTCCCAAGATCAACTTGGGTTTTTAAAAAATAAGGAAGATTAGATTTGAATTTTTTGGATAGGATTTGATAGGATAGGGAGGGTGGGAGGAAGATTGAATGGGTCAAGTGGTGAAGGAGTAGGTAGATAGATAGTCTAGCTAGAGGTAAGTAGGATTGGGTTTTGGAAAAATGTCTTTGAAAAAAAATTCACAAGGTGTTGTGAATAGAAGAATTAATGGACTCCAGCTCCCTTGGAATAGATTGCAAATTTTGTTCATTGTTTATGCTGTTACTCAAGCTGTACCAGTGTTTTTCCTTGTACCAACAGTAACGAATGAACACAAATGGAGAAAAGGCGTGTACATTTCATATGTAATTTTCCTAACCTTGTTTTTCCTTCTCTATAGCCGCTGCCTTGTAAGTGATGCTAGTGATAAGAGCAAACGTGATGACCAAGATGGCTATTGCCACCTTTGTCAAAAGAGTGTAGCGATGACAACGAAGCACTGTCGTTTTTGCAACAAGTGCGTCAAAGGGTTTGACCACCATTGTATTTGGTTAAACACGTGTATAGGAGAAAGTAATTACCGCGAGTTTTTTCTTCTATTGGTGGTTATGGCCATTTTGAATGTATATTATGTAGTCATTGGGTGGTTCTCATTTATTTTCCATTTCAAATTAGCTCTTGATGACGAATCTTTAACATGGAAAGCTGTCGCGCTTGGTTTGTATTGCTTTGTTGTCACCTGTGTTTTGTTCGGGGTTGTTCGTTTATTGTGTTTTCATGTCTATTTGGTTTATGCAAAGAAAAGTACATATGCACATGTTGTAGAAAAATCTAGAGAAGGCTTAAGGTTGAAGAAGCAAGATCGAAAGGACCGACTTGGTGAAAACGGCGCACAAGATAACGAGATGGTATCCGTATAGCTAGCTAGCCTGCGCAACGATTATTAATATTCAAAGATATATAAATGTACAGCATATTTGAAAAAAACATTAAATATTAATTCTTCTTTTTCTATCTATTCACAACAAAGTTGCCGCCAAAACTCCAAAGCCAAGGCCAAGTCCAAGAATTCCACCTTTTACCATTTTCACCGGCCCTTTTTTCACTCTCGCTAAGCCTCCAGCAACTCCAAGTCCATACGCAAAACTCTCTGGATGTTTCACAAAAAAATCAGCACCTGGTTTATACACAGTATCATTAAAAAGTTGTCCAGAATCGTCAGCACAACCTTGAACAAATCGCGAAACAGCCGATCCTTTATCTCTTGCGTCCATCGCAACACTTACAACAGTATCGATTACAGGTCGTAAAGGTGTACCATCACGATTAGCACGAGATAACACATTAGTCTTGATCCAATCAAATGCTTCCATTTTTACTCTCTCTCTCTCTCTCTCTCTCTCTACTTCACCAATATCGATCAGTAACTACCTACACAGCCATGGTCAGCGTGCTTGCTGGTACTGACTACCCTCTCTCGGAGCCTGTGGCTCGTACGTACGTGGAGTTCAAGCTTGATTTCTTTCTATCTATCGTTGACTGCGTGTTCTAGGATAGGCAGCGCACTATAGATCTATCCTTCGGTGCTGTGCATGCCCTTTCGCCACCCTCCCTTGTCGCGTGGTACCAGGTACCAGAGCTCAAGATGGCACATGGGTGACATCTACGTACGTACACGTGCTCTCGGTTACATAAGTAAAGGAGTGTATGTACAACTTGTAAACAATTGAACAAAGTCATGCATCCGGGGACGTTGAGCTCTTTGCCCCTCGCCAGCAGCACGGCAGGTGCCTCGAGTCGAGGGAGGGAGGGAGGGAGGCGGCACGGCGGCACGGTGAGCAGACTCAGAACGGTTGGGATGGGAGGGAGTCATGGTGATGTTGAAGCGGAGGATTTTGCTCGCGGGATGCGACAACTCGTTGAAATTCTCCAACATGAAGTTTTGCGACGGAGTAGTAGTAAAAAGGGCAAGTTGATGCTAACTCCTAATATGGTGGAGTTATTCAAATTTGGTAATGACGAGGATGATGCGCTCAAGAAAAAGTGTCGATTTGCAACGGCTGTTTTGGAAAGATTACATCAATGTTTGATCGAAATAAAAATAAATGAGCAAGTAGATAATCAAGACTCGGAGAGGTTGCGTGAAATGCAAAAGCGTGTGACAGGGTCTCTGTTTGAGCGCGATTGTGTGGAAATGGCTTGCTCACTGTCAAAGCAAAAGCAAGCGCACTTTTTCGTCTTGGAAGAGCTTATGGTGAATGCGGATCTTTGGGATAGCGTTGAATACCTTCATAGGATAGAATCTAGGCCTGAATTTTCTGTCAATATTTTGAAGGACGCCAAGCAACTTGAATATACGCTGGATAATTTTGGGTACGGTAGTACGCCTTTTTACGCACTGGAACGCGTCCTACAGCATGTACCACAACATATGGAGAAATGTCGCTCAGGATCGGGAAAATATTGCGTATTTGGTAGCTCTTCGGGGTGGCTGGTATTTTATGGTGCAGCGCTTGGGTTTGAAAACTGTGTGGGGTACGAAATTATTCCATACCTCGTGAAAGTATCGGAAAGCGTTAAGGGAGAGAGTTTCCGGCACAAGGAAAAGTGCATGTTTTATTGCGCAGATATGTTGGTGGCGGATTTACAAGAAGTGTCCATAATAGTGCTAACATCGCAGTGCTGGGACCGCGAGCTGCGCGAAAAAACTTTTGAAAAGCTGCTTGGGGAACTTCCACATGGCGCTTGTATCATAGATTATAATGACAACTTTGCGCGCTGGCTTGAACACTCCGAGCCCCATAGAAGCAAGGGGCGCTATTGGGTATCGCACGATTGCAACCCAATCGTGACGCCAGTTTCTTGGAATCGCCAGCAAAAAATGTATATCTTTACTTTGTTCTAGCTCTCTACTCGAGAAATTCGCTACTAGCTAGCCAAGAGGTTACTTTGGTAATCCTGTCTCGGGGTTGATGAGAGCAACTTCGCCAAGGGGGTCAGTCGCTACAGCTCCGTGCCCGACGCCGGTATGAATGACATAGCGCAGCAACCCTCGGGTGTGCGCCAAATCTTTTTCGTCGAAAGGATAGCTCTTTAATATGTCGTCTGAGGTCTTTGTGGTGCGACCACGAACAAAATCGTTTTCTGTGGTTGCTTCCGGGGCGCTCGTGGCGGGGCCAAACTCAGCGAGTACATTTTCTAGTACAGTTGCGACGTGGTTTTCCTCCATAAACAAAACTGCGTTGGGGCCAGCGTCATAGGTGTAAGTACAAATAATTTTTCCGTGTTCCTTATTCAGGCGATGAACCATGCGCACGATTGCAAACGAGGTGTCATTCATGTATTTAATTGGTGGAAAAGTATCAAGGCAAGTTGCGTGAAACTGGTTGCTGTCCTTCATCGAGAGTTGGGCAAATGATTCAAAGTCTCGATTTTGAATAGCCTGTTCCATGGCCTGCATTCGTTTAGGGACAACATTCTCTGCACGAAACTTCAAAAGCTCACTTGTGTTGACACTATCTATCATGCCTCCTGTACTACTTGTGGTTTTTTTGTGATCACTAACAACACAAATAAGCGCATTCATGCTTGGCCAATGTTCAAGTGGCGCGACCTGCGACGCGATACTATCGTGGCCATCGGCTAGAAC
>JACLAD010008401.1_pt1 | contig 25060 bp, 24 predicted proteins | sample 8027901 | NCBI WGS metagenome assembly JACLAD01 (sample SAMN15725071, study PRJNA655200) | protist metagenome | isolation source: fluorescence activated cell sorting (FACS) single amplified genomes of... | place: Spain: Blaines Bay Microbial Observatory, Mediterranean Sea | collected 2016-07-05 | reverse complement strand
ACCGTTCCCGACCCGAAGCTTCAGGACGACCGCGACGTGATCGTCCGCCTGACATCCAGCGCCATCTGCGGCACCGACCTGCACATGATCCGCGGCACGCTGCCCGGCATGAAGGAAGGCACCGTGCTCGGCCATGAAGGCGTGGGCGTCGTCGAGGAGGTCGGCAAGGGCGTGCGCAACTGGCGCAAGGGCGACCGGGTGGTCATCCCCTCGACGATCTCCTGCGGCGGCTGTTCCTATTGCCGCGCGGGCTATACCGCGCAGTGCGACGACGCGAACCCGAACGGGCAGCTCGCGGGCACGGCGTTCTATGGCGGCCCTGCCAGCACGGGACCGTTCGACGGCTTGCAGGCGGAATATGCGCGCATTCCCTTCGCCAATTCCTCGCTCGTCAAACTGCCGGACGGGGTGGAGGACGACGCAGCGATCCTGCTCTCCGACATCTATCCCACGGGCTATTTCGGCGCGCATATCGCGGAGATCGACGAAGGCGATACGGTCGCGGTCTTCGGCTGCGGACCGGTCGGCCTCTTCGCCATCGTCTCGGCCTTCCAGCGCGGCGCGGGCCGGGTGCTGGCCGTGGACGGACACCAGGACCGGCTGGAAATGGCCCGGGCGCAGGGCGCCGAGATCATCAACATGAACGAGGAAGACCCCGTCGAGGCGATCCGCGAGCTGACGCGCGGCGCAGGCGCGGACCGCGCGATCGACGCGGTGGGGGTCGATGCCGAGGCGCCCAAATCCGGCCCCGCGGCGGAAGACAATAAGCCCACGCCCGACATGGTCGAGAAGATCACCGAAGAGACCAACCGCAAGGGCGATCTGTGGAAGCCGGGCGACAGCCCGATGCAGGCGCTCGAATGGGCGGTGCAGGCGGTGGCCAAGGCAGGCACCATCTCGGTCATCGGCGTCTATCCGCCGACGGACAGGTTCTTCCCCATCGGCGAAGCCATGAACAAGAACGTGACGGTCAATATGGGGAATGCGAACCATCGCCGCTACATCCCCCATCTCGTCGACATGGTGGAAAGCGGCGCTTTCGATCCGCGCGGCGTGATCACGCAGGACGAGCCGCTCACCGATGCGATCTCGGCCTACAAGACTTTCGATCAGCGCAAGTCGGGCTGGACCAAGGTGGTGCTGGAACCCTCCGTCTGAGGCCCGTCAGCCGCGCCCTGTGCCGGGCGCGGCGCCGCTCACGAAAAGCGCTGGTTCATCGCCTCGCCGGCGGCTTCGGCGCAGCGGCCGGCGGGCTTCGCCGGCACGCCAGCCACCGTGCAGAACGGCTTGACCGGGTCGAGTACCACCGAGCCCGATGCGACCTTGGCGCCGTCGCCGATGGGGATATTGCCCAGGATCTTGGCGCCCGCGCCGACCAGCACGCCCGCGCCGAGCTTGGGGTGGCGGTCTTCCTTCTCCTTGCCGGTGCCGCCGAGGGTGACATTGTGCAGGAGAGAGCAGTTGTCGCCGATCACGGCCGTCTCGCCGACGACGATGCCCGTGGCATGGTCGAAGAAGAGGCCCCGCCCGAGCCTGGCTGCCGGGTGAATGTCGACCTGGAATATCTCGGACATGCGCGATTGCAGGTAGAGCGCCAGCGCCTCGCGGCCCTGATGCCAGAGCCAGGAGGCAACCCGATAGGACTGGATCGCCTGATAGCCCTTGAAATGCAGGAAGGGCTGCAGCGCGTGGCGGCAGGCGGGGTCGCGGTCGGCATAGGCCTCGATATCGGACAGCGCCGCCGTGACGATCTCCGGCTCGTCGGCGAAGGCGTCGCAGGCGACCTCGCGCCAGAGCATGGCGTTCATGTCGCCGTCCGACAGCTTCTGCGCCAGCCGGTAGGACAGCGCGCTGGCGAAATCCTTGTGCTTGAGGACGGTGGCGTTGAGAAAGCTCGCCAGGATCGGCTCGACCTGCGCATCGGCGGCGGCCTGCTCCCGCATGGAGGGCCAGGTGCCTTCCACGGCGTAAAGATGCCGGACCTCGTGCTCTTTGAGGCTCATGGACGCGCTCCTTCGGACTTCAGCCTGAGCCCAAGATGTGTGCGGCGGGGGCCGTCGGCAACTCTCCCCTCCGCGCGCGGGCCAGCGCGGTCAAGACCAGGAGCTGGGTGAAGGCATCGGAAACCTGGCCGCCCAGCACCTCGTCCAGCAGCGTCGCGAACGGCACGCGACGATAATCGAGCACCTCGTCCGGGTCGGGCTCGGCCTCGCCCTCTTCGAGGTCCCAGGCGAGGAACAGAACCGCCTGCTCGTCGGTGACGGAGTTGGAGAGGTCCGCGCGGCCGATTTCGAGAAGGTTGCCGGCCGACAGGCCCGTCTCTTCTGCCAGCTCGCGCCGCGCCGCATCTTCCGGCGCCTCTCCCTTCGGGGCGCCGCCTTCAGGCAGCTCCCACGAATAGACCTCCAGCGGGAAGCGGTGCTGGCCGACCAGCGGCACGGTGCCGTCATCGAAGAGCGGCAGCACGCCGACGGCGAGATTGGCGAAGCGGACGACGCCGTAGACGCCCGGTTCGCCATGCGGCTGGATCACATCGTTGTGCTCGACCCGCACCCAAGGGTTTTCATAGGCCGTGCGCGCGGCGCGGATCTGCCAGGGGCCGTTGCGCTTCATGGCGCGAGCCGGACCGGGACGGGCATCTGGCACAGATCGACATGGTCCGGGCGGGAGTAGAAGAAGCCGGAGGGCCGCGCGGCCCTCGCTCGGGTCAGCTGGCCGAAGGTCTCGCTCGACGTGTCCATGATCTCGACCGGCATGCGGGCCTCTTCGGGCAGGTCGGAGGCGACGGTCAGCCCGCGGATCGGCGTCCAGCGCTCCTTCTCCGCGATCGTGCCGGAATTGTTCAGCGCACCGCGCGGCATGGCCTGGACGTGCTCCATGCCGAGGACGACGCGGCCGACAACGGTAAGGTTGCGGTCGAGATAACGCTGCGGCTGGAGGGCGATATAGATTTCGGTCGAGGCCGTGTCCCGCCCCTCCTCCCGCCCGAAGGCGAAGGCGCCGGTGCAATGGGCGAGCCACGCCGTCCCCGCCTCGGGGTCGCGCGCGGCGGGCAGCCCTTCGATGAAGCCGGCCTGCGGCGAATAGGGATCGGCCTGGCCGAGCGGGGTGAAGGTGACGCTTTCGGGCAGCGGCGTCTCGAACTCCGCCGGGAGGGCGGGTTCCGCCGCGCCGATATCCTTCGTGCCCGCTTCGTCTCCGCCCTGCGCGACGAAGCCCTGCACCACGCGGTAGAAGGAGAGCCCTTCGTAATAGCCTTCGCGGGCGAGCGTCCGGATCTGCGCCGCATGGGCAGGCGCCAGTTCGGGCACCAGAACGATGACGACCCGCCCCGCATCGAGGTCGAGATAGAGGGTGTCCTCGAGGTCCGGCGCGACCCAGACTTCTTCGGGCGCCGCCTCCAGGATTTCGGCGACGGTGGCGCGGCCCGGCAGCGGGTCCGCCAGAGCCGCGAACGCGAACAGGCTTAGGGCCAGCATCCCCGCCCCTTACGCCGGGAAGAGGACTTCGGGGTTCTTCATCGTCTTGATCTCGAGGACGTTGTCGTTCGGATCGTTGATGAAGAAGGTCTCCTGCTCATACTTGTCGCCTTTGAACCGGCGATAGGGCTCGTCGATATAGTCGAGCTTCGCCTCGGCGATGCGCGCCTTGACGCCGTCGAAGTCTTCCTGGGTCAGGTGGATGCCGAAATGCGGCACCAGCACTGCGCCCATATCCACGTCATGGCGGACAGAGGGCAGCTTCTCCTCGCTCTCGTGCAGGGTCAGCTCATTGCCCCAGAAATTCACGTCCTGCCAGCGCCCCTCCTCGCCATTGCCCAGGGTGCAGCCGAGCACTTCGGTGTAGAAGCGCAGCGTTCTCTTCAGGTCGCCTGCGGGAATGGCGAGATGGACGATGGCGGACATGGGAGCCTCTTGGGTCGCTTGAGATCAGGAGCTAGGCGGGACGCCGGCAAGGCGCAATGCGGTCAGCCCCGCCCCCGATAGGGCGAGACGCCCGGATCGGGCACGTAAAGCCCGTCCGGCGGGCTGCCCGTCTGCCAGAAGACGTCGATCGGAATGCCCCCGCGCGGATACCAGTAGCCGCAGATGCGCAGCCAGCGGGGCGCCACCGCCTCGACGATTCTCTTGCCGATACCGACGGTGCAGTCCTCGTGGAAGGCGCCGTGATTGCGGTAGCTGCCGAGCAGCAGCTTGAAGGATTTCGACTCCACCAGATGCTTGTCCGGCGCATAGTCGACGACGAGATGCGCGAAGTCCGGCTGCCCCGTCACCGGGCAGAGAGAGGTGAATTCCGGCGCGACGAAGCGCGCGAGATAGAGCGTGTCCGGATGCGGGTTCGGCACGGGGTCGAGCCGCGCCTCCCCGGGCGAAGCGGGCAGCGCCGTAACCTGCCCGAGGCGGGTGCCCGAAGGCGAAGAACTGTCGGTCATGCCGCGCCTCTTACCGGCCCAAAAACCGGGTGGACAGCCCCTCCCGCTTTCCGTAAAGGACCCACCGGCGCCCAGATAGCTCAGTTGGTAGAGCAGCGGATTGAAGCTCCGCGTGTCGGTGGTTCGAATCCATCTCTGGGCACCACCATCTTCTTGTTTTTGTTGGCTATATTTCACCGGGCAGATATTGGCCTGGAGCGGTTTACACCTCGGTTTACACCCTTTCGTTTGCGCGACGTTCTTCTGCGCTCCCTCGACATCGAGAGGAGTCCACCTCCTGTCTCAGAGGATACGGCGCACTCCTCTCTTAGAGATGACGCGAGAACGACTAGCCGCTGCCAATCGGCGACATTAGGCGTTGCGGAAGCGATCTGGATATCGGGACGAACCACGACTTCCCGTGAGCTTCAAGGACATGTGACTGTGGTCGCCTCGGCTGCTCCTGCGGCACCATCGCGAGGATCAGGCGTGCGCAATTCGGGCGCCGTCAGGCAAGCTCACCCAATACGATCATGACGAATCCAATGGTGAGTAGCGTGGGGCTTGACCTACGAACGCCCCAACACCGTCTGCGGTCTGGTCGCCAAGCGTAAGGAGCTGTGCGACCTCCGCGACCGCTACAAAGCCGAGATCAAGAAGCTGACGGTGGACATAGACCACCTGGACGCCTGCATCCGTCTGTTCGACCCGGACGCCGACACCTACGCCATAAGGGAGTATGTGACGAAGCACCGGGCCGAGAAGGGGCAGGTGAAGCGCTTCGTGCTCGCTCAGTTCAGGGAAGCGGACGGGCCGGTGACCTCGCGTCCGATTACCGAGGCTTGTTGGGCGAAGGATCGCGGCCTAGCTGCCGATGACGCGAGGCTGACCACGCTCCGCAAGCGCATCGGCGGCTGCATCAAGGCCTGCAAGGAGCAAGGGCTCGTGGAGGGCGTCGGCATGACGACCGATCACGACGCTCATGGGCCTTACAAGCTATGGCAGTTGAGCAGGGACGGCACATAGGCACCCCCCCCTTTTTTGATACCTAGTGCTAGGCCGATTGAAGCGCGACCATATGCTCTGGAGACGCCACTGTATCGTCGTCGCAAAGCTTGCTCACACGGTTGCGCTGCTCCTCAGTCAGGAGTGCGCGCAGACCGACAACGGGAACCGCAGGGTCAAGGAGAGGTTCAGGTGCGTCTGGTTGCTTCATTTCGGTTTTGATGCGCTGGCCGGCAACCTTGCGGAGCAGATTTTGTACCAACGTCATTTTAACCTCCTGTAAAGCCATGCCTCTCCCCCCTCCGTAACCGTCGAGAAACCAAACAGTTCCTTGTAGAGTTCCGAGACGCGGTCGTTCACCGGTCTGCACCGGAGCTCAACACGCCCCTGAGATTGCCCATAGTAAGCGGCATATTCAAGAGCTATCGCTGCTCGGACCCTCTTCAAGGGACAGCCGGCTATCGGCCTTCCCTCCAAGAGTTGTAGCCGAACAACGTTTCCCGGCATGTTAACATGGATCATCGCACACAACATATCGTCGCAGAATAACCCGACGATCTTATCGTGCGGCTCGCGATAGATCTGTGCAACAGCAGGCCAATCCCATCCCCCATCAGGATGCCGTTCGCTGCCTTCCCACTGCTCTTTGTAAGCCAATTCCACTGACCGCGACCAGAGCCGGAGGGTCAGGTCTCCTTGCACCTCTTTCGCATACTCAGTAGCCGCGAGTCGCGCCGCCTCATGATGCGCGCCGACGTATCGTGCTTTTGCACGTTCGAGGTGTCGTGACATGGGGCCTAGAGCAAAGGGGAGGCAGTGCCTCATTGAGGGGCGTTGACGAGCGGGTGCGTTCAGCCGAAACTACGCCCGACCGTTCAGCGGTTTAGGATGGAGCCGGGGCGTTGCCCCGACCCCTGCCGCCCTGATGGCGACTGCGAACCTAGGCGGGTGGTGATGACACCCCTCTAGGCCCGGAAGCTGGTTATGGGCATCTGATCGGCCTCCCTGACTTCATGTTGGGGAGGCCGGACCATCCGCCCTCCAATTCTAGGGCAGACTCCTTAGAACGGAATGTCATCGTCCAGATCGAAGGATGAGGCGCTATTCGGGTAGCTCGCATTGCTATCGTAAGCCGAGTGACCGTTTGCCTTGCTCGTTTCGTCTTCTGGCGGTTCCGTCGTCGTATAGACGCCCTTCTTCCCCTCCACGCTCCAGACCGTATCCATGCGGTACAGCTTGTTCTGGATGAAGCGTCGCTTCTGCTGGACCTCGAACTTCCGGAACAAGCCAACGAGGATCTGATCAAGCGAGGCCTCGCCGCCATAGGCGTTGATGACGGTGACGAGTTGGTCTTCCAGTTCGTCCGTCTTGGAGACTGACAGCTCCTTCAAGAGTTCGGCTGGCAGATCATAGATGTTGCCAAGATCGGGCGGGAGCGCAGAGGTAAGTCCGTACAGGCGCACGAGATCGTCGGCAGCGAGTTCCAGGTTATCTGCATGACCGGCCATCTCGTCCTTCATATCGGGGCGCACCCGCTCATAGAGACGCCGCAGATATACCACTGCCGCCTTGACGTTTTCGATGGATTCGGCCATGCTCTGCCTCGTGTATAGAGCCATCACAGGGCTGCAACCCTAGGCTCAGAATCAAACCGGCTCCTCGAAAGAGGGGCCGGTTTTTTCATGGCAGATTATCCATCCTATATCAACCGTCTTGCAGCAATTTCCGCTCGTTTGACGCTACCGTTTGTGCATTCCGCCGCTTTGCTTCCAGTTTGCAGCGGATAAGACCCAACTTAGGGTTACACTCACTGCCAGTATCCGCACCACCTTGTGGACTTCGGCGCCACAGCCGCCGCGCTCACGAGCAGGGCGAACTGGTTGCCGTTCGGCTGGCGGCGGGCGTCTTCGCGCCACGCCATTTCGTCGGCATAGGCGCGGAGGTAGTCGCCTGCGATGTGGTGGTGCGTCCCGACCTCGGCACGGCGAAGGCGGCTGAAGAAGCTCTCGGCTTGGTTGGTGCAGGCGCCGTCCGCCGAGTAGGCCTTCTGGTGGTTGATCCGCTTTATCGGGAAATAGGCCGCCAGCTTGTCCCAGTGCGATGCTTCGTCCGCGTGGACGGTCGCATCCTTCGCAACGTTGGCGCGCGCCACTGCGACGCCTTCGGCTTCGGCCTTGCCGACATGCGTGACGGTGCGGCCACCGCGCTCGCGCACAGCGATGACGACCTGACGCTTGCCACTCTGGTGGATCTTCTTGCGGCGGTCCTTCCGATCCTCGCGCTTGTTCGCAGGCTTCACGTAGCCGCCGAAATAGGCGCCATCGACTTCCACATTGCCTTTGAGTGCGCCTTCCTAGCAGGCCAGCTTTATGGACTCGCGCAGCTTGTGCAGGAGCACGAAAGCGGCCTTGTAGTCGCAACCGAGATCGCGGGAGAGCTGAAGGGCGCTGTAGCCCTTAGCGCCGTTGGTGAAGATCGCGATGGCACCGAGGATATCCCGCAGGCTGAGCTTGCGGCTGTGGAAGATGGTGCCGGGGGTCAGCCTGAATTGCTTCGTGCAGGCCTTGCACTTCCGCACCGGGCGGCTCTTGAGGTCATAGTGCTCGGTGTCGTCGCAGGCGGGCGAATCGGCTCGCCATTGGTCTCCGCCCAGCAAATCGACCGGATCACTGCGCCCCTGGCGGTCATCGCGCCCTCCTGCGCAGCCGGCTGTGGCGTCCACCTTCTCGACGGCAGCGCATGGATCTCGCGGGCAACGGCCCTCGCCATTATCGGCGCGACGCGGACCAGCCTGTGCTTAAGGGGCAGGTTGAGAACCAGCTCTGAGAGCTTTGCAAAAGAGACCGAATCGGGAACACTCGACCTCTCGCGAGGAGGGCAACCATGTTTCAAAACCCCGATTTTGGCGTGATAGATCCGATCACCCAGCTCTTCTACGACGGACTGGTTACCCTTGCACTGATCGTAGCTGGCTTCTTCGCCGTCCAGATCATCGTGCTCTGGCGCCGGTTCCAGCAGATCGAGCGGGAGAAGATAGAAGCACGCGCTTTGGACATGACGGTTCAGCAGTATCGGAGATGGAAGCGCCAGAACGGTTATCACTGATCGATTAAGCTATCTCGCAAGGCTACAATCACATGCTGTCAAGGTCTGGCGTGACACAGAAGAGCGTCTCAGGCAGCTCTCGCGGCTAGCCGGGCAATCATTCCTTCAGCGAATGCGTCGCCACTGACATAACGCTTTGCGATCTGGTCAACACGCCCCTCTTCCCAGCCGACGATGCGTGCAACGTCATGGACCTCGATGCCCTTCTCAACGAGATGTGTGGCACAGGTTCCGCGAAGGTCATGCAGCCCTTTGCCAGCGATCCCCGCGCGAGCACGTGCTTTATTGAAGGATGCCGATAGGCCACTGGGCGTCCACGGATTTCCTCTTTGATTGGTCAGGATAAAGCTCGTGCGCCTAGGCGCGGTGCAGAGGAATTCCTGCAGCTCTTCATAGAGAGGGACAGTAGCGAGGACGCCAGTCTTTGCCCGAGAGAACTGGATCTTCCGCTCGGAAACCATCGACCACTGCAAGCGCGTCAGGTCGGTCCGTGCCGCTCCGGTCAGCAGCGCCAAGCGAATAGCGTTGCCAAGTTCCATCGACGATTCGGAGATAACAGCTTCGACTTCTTCTTCTGTCCAGATGATGTCGGCTCGGTTGACCTTGTGGAGAGGCCGCTGACCTCGCGCAGGGTTCGTTGTGATCAGGCCTTCGTCCGCGAGAAAGTCGAGAAACTTTCCGAAGACGATCAGGACCTTATCCGCCTTGCGCGGCGTTTCGCTCATGCTCTCATGGAACTCGCGCACCTTTCGCCGCATCCGCGGAGCATCGAAAGCCTTGATTGGCGCATCACCGAAGACCGGCATGATGACCTCTTCGAGGTGAAGCCGTTCCTCGGCTTGACCTTTCGATACGAGCAAACGATGCCGCCGCGACCGCTTATAGTCCGGCAGATAGGCTGCGAGCACCCGACCTTTCGGTGCCACCTGAGCTAGCTGCTTCTGATACCGCTGCTCAGCCTGAGCGAAGTTCGCGAGCAATTGCCTCTGGTCGACGGCTTCGCCTTCGACATATTCGAAGTACGTCGCATCCACGATCAGATGCCGTCTGCGCAGATAAACCTTGGTTCGTCCGTCGGACAGCTTCTTCTTGACCTTATGGGTCCCTTTGGGAAACTGAATTTCGCTCCCAATCATCGAAGGCGTCTTCGGCATCGTCCTCTTCCTCCTCACATAGGCCGCTCAACCGATTCAGGACCTCATCAAGGGCCTTGATGTCCCATCGGACCCGCCCTCCTAGTCTAAGTGGCTCCATGACCCGGCGCGGATTGACTCCGCCCAAGTACTCCTTCGCCTCTTTCTCGTTCAGCAAGCGTGCGTTCATGCACTATATAGCACGCTTCGAATCCCTGACCTCGGTCGAAACCCAGTAGCCATCGATACGAGCTGAATGTGGAGTTTCCGTCTCGCTGACCATATGGCCGCACGCCCTACTCGTCCGGTTACGGAACGGATGGGCTCATGATTGCGCTGGACGTGAATTCTAGGGAGGGTGCACGGGGAGTTTACACCCCTCGCCCAGACTGCTCATCCCCCCTGAACAGACACACTTCTTCGCACGCGGCATGGACAACCACGCCGCCGCATTAGGGTTCTACCCTCTGCGCGATAGAGTCCTTGAAGTGGTGAATTGCTCTCGCAGTCGCGCCGCCTCAGCTTGATCCCAGCTTCAGGCGGAGGATGACGTCATCTCGCCTCCGCCACCTCTCGCATCGCGGTAGAGAACATCCAGCTGAAGATCTTCCCCCGAAGCTCGGCATCGGTGAGGATCACGTTCCGCATCTCGGCGTCGCGTGCGAAGGCTCGGATCGAGGCCTTGTGCGCTGCGTCGTTGAACACGCCACGCGAGACGTCCGGCGGATTGTTCCGCAGCGTCTCCTGCATGTCGCCTTCGGACAGGACCTCCTCGGTCACGCTGGCGAAGCGGAGGAAGTCGCTCTCGCTGAAGTCGGTCCCGTGGCGCTGATTGAAGCTGTCGATGATCTCGGACAGAGCTCGCGCTTCTTCGGGCGTGAAGGGTTTGGCCGCGAAGTCGCTGATCGGCGTCAGCTCCTTCGTGTCGCCGGCGGCAAGCGACGCATCACCTCTCTCCTTCTCCTCGATCCGGAAGGCGCGCAATTCGAGCATGTCCTCAGTGATGGTCGGGTCCGGCGGGTTCTCCCGGTCCGGCAGTGCACGTTCGAGCCACTCGGCGTAGGTTGCGAGCTTCTCAAGCCCGCTGTCCTCAAGCGGCATGATCTGCGCGAGGAAGGTGTAGAAGCGCCGATAGCTCTTGATGAGCTGGCGGAACTCTTCCCTACGTCTCTCGTCCTCTTCGGCCGCGAAGCGATCGGCTGCGTTGCGCACGAGGCCTTCGAGCCGGACGCGCGCGTTCTGATCAATCCGCTCCTGGTAGTAGGTCTCGGCGAAGCGCTCGACCTCCACTTTGTCGAGAAAGCCATAGGCGCGGATGCGCCGTTCAAGCTCGTAGATCTGGTTCGCGTCGGAGGGCGCTTCGAGGCTCGTCACTTCGAAGAAGGGACGGAACGCCTCCTGGATCTCCTCGGTCGTGTTCTGGAAGTCGAGGACGAAGGTTCTGTCTTTGCCGCTCTTCGTCCGGTTGAGCCGGGACAGGGTCTGGACCGCCTGGAGGCCGGCGAGCTTGCGATCGACATACATCGCGCAGAGCTTGGGTTGGTCGAAGCCCGTCTGGTACTTCTCGGCCACGACCAGGATCGAGTAGTCGCTGCCGTCGAAGCGCTTCGGCAGCTCGGTCTCGGCGAAGCCGTTGAGCTCGGCTTCGGTGTAGGCCTGCTCGCTGTCGTCGAGCTCCAGGGACCCGGAGAAGGCGACGAGGGTGCCGAGCCTGTAGCCGTTCTCGGTGATGTAGCGCTTGATCGCCTGATAGGTCCGCAGCGCGTGCTCGCGGCTCTGCGTGACGACCATGGCCTTCGCCTGGCCGCCGAGCTCCCGCGCGACGTGACGGCGGAAATGCTCGACGATGATTCCGGCTTTCTGCCCGACAGCCGTCGCGTGAAGATGCGCGTATTTCGCGACCTTTCGCTGCGCGCTCTTCGTGTACTCAGGATCGTCCTCGACCGTCTTCTCGAGCTGGTAGTACGCCTTGTAGGTCATGTAGTTCTGGAGAACGTCGAGGATGAAGCCTTCCTCGATCGCCTGACGCATGGAGTAGAGGTGGAAGGGATAAGGCTTGCCGTCTGATCCCGTAACGCCGAACCGTTCCAGCGTGACGTTCCGCGGCGTGGCGGTGAAGGCGAAGTAGGAGATGTTGCCTTGCGGTCCTCGCGCCTTCTGGAAGGCGATGATCCGGTCTTCGAGGTCCTCAGGGCTTGTCTCGTCCCGGGCGAGGGCCGACGCCATGGCGTCGGCATGCTTGCCTGACTGTGAGCCGTGCGCCTCGTCGATGAGCAGGGCGAAGCGGCGATGCGACTGGCCGGCGAGGTCCTTGAGGTGGTCGGTCCCAAACTTCTGGATCGTCGTGATGATGATCCTCGCGCCGGACTCGATCGCCTGGCGAAGCTGCCTAGACGTGCCGTCGATCTTCCGCACGACACCCGCAGTCTGTTCGAGATCCGAGACCGTACGCTGGAGCTGACGGTCGAGGACCACGCGGTCTGTGACGATGATCGCCGCGTGGAAGATCGGCGCGTCGTTCTCGTCATGGAGTTTGATCGCGTGGTGCGCCATCCAGCCAATCGTGTTCGACTTGCCCGAGCCGGCGGAGTGCTGGATCAGGTAGTTCTGTCCCGCTCCGCTCGACCGCGCATGGCGCATAGCCTTCCGCACCGCGTCGAGCTGCTGGAAGCGCGGGAAGAGGATGAGGTCCTTCTCGCTGTCGTAGTGCAGGAAGCCGCCGACGACATCGAGCAGCACTTCGCGCGAGAAGATCGCTTTGCCGTCCGGCTGGTCAGCGTAGAGATAGGCGATGCGGTGATCGTCCTCGACATCCGGATTGCCGGCACCGCCTTCTCGGCCGCGGTTGAAGGGCAGGAAGACGGTCTTTCCGTTCTTCAGGCGCGTCGTCATCGAGACAAAGTCCTGGTCGAGAGCGAAGTGGACGAGCGCGCCGCGCCTGAAGGTCAGGAGCGGCTCGCCGCCTGGAGAACGGTCTTTCTGGTACTGCGCCTCAGCGTTCTTATAGGTCGTGCCGGCGAGGGTGTTCTTCACCTCCATCGTCGCGATCGGCAGGCCGTTCAGATAGAGGACGATGTCGAGCCGGTTGCCGCTCTTGGTCGAGTACTCGACCTCCTTGATCACCGACAGGATGTTCGCCTCGTAAGCGCGGACGAGCTCCGGGTTCAGGTTCGAGGCCGGCTGGAAGTGGCACAAGGCGAACTTGATGCCCGGCACGATCTTGATGCCCTGACGCAGGACCTGGAGCGTGCCGACCTGCTTCAGAGCTTTTTGGAGCTGACGGAAGAGCTCGGTCTCTTCGCTGCCGGCGTAGTGCTGGGCGAGCTTCTCCCACTCGTCGCTCTGCGTCTCGCGCAGGAAGCGGATGACCAGCTCCTTGTCGAGCGCGAGCGTCTTGTCGTGGTCGGCCGGAGCGCGTTCGACATAACCTTGTCGCTCCACGAGCTGGGCCACGATGCGGTCCTGGACGGGTTGCTCGCGGTGGAGGCTCTCGGCAGTTGCGCTCATAATTCCGTCTCCACGATCGGTGCCCAGACCTGTTTGAGCGGCAGCTTTGCCCGCGTCTCGTCGCTGAGCTCTGCATAGGAGCGGCAGACCGCTTCCCGGACGTCCTCCATCTGCCAGAGCCGGAGCTCGAAGAAGCGGTTCTCCATCTCGCGCTTTGCCGGTCCGTTGACGCCGGCAAGGCTGACGAGAAGGCCGGTTCGGGCGTTGGTGTGCCGGACCGCACCGCTCAGACGCAGCACGACGTCGTGGTTGACCGGCTGCGCCGTCGACTTCACCTCGACGCAGATCCGGTCGTCTCCTAGGCCGATCGCTCCGCCGGCAGCGAGGATGTCGACGCCCCCATCAGGCCCAGGCGGCGAGACCTTGCAGGTGTAGCCCTCTGCCTCGAGGAGCTCAGCCACCAGATAGGTGAGGTCGTGCCCTTTGAACTCGGACCGGATGAGCGTCTCGATCTGCTCTTGCGCCACGAGTTCAATGGGGAGGACATCCTCCTCGAAGGCTGTGGGGATCTCAGTCGCAGGGTCGGGACGATCTCGTGAGGTCTCGTCATCGGGACGCGGAGAAACCGCTGTTCCCACTGACGGCCCCATGTCCTTCTGGGCATCGAGGACCGACTGGACACGCGAAACCGCCTCTTTCACGTTGGGAGAAAAGAGCGTCTTAGGGACGTTGATCGCGGTTCGGAGATCAGACTTGAAGGCGATCCTCGGGACGTCTTCCTTCAGCCAACGGACCGCTCGTGTGTGCGAGGAGACGCCTTCGGGGTCGTGAACATAATCGCCGACGATTTCGCCGATGCTCATCACATCGGTGAATTTGCGCGGCATGATCACAAGGTCTCCCTTGGCCATCGCGACCGTGAAGCGCTGAAGCTGGCTCGCGTGGCTTGCGGCCTTACGCCGGCTCCAAGCTGGTTCGATCTCGAGAAGATGCTTCGTCAGTTCGTTCTGTGACGCGAAATCTCGCAGGTCGGGTAGCTGCGGGAACTTGTAGTAGAGCTTGCCATCCGAGAGCGCTGCGTCCTCGCGCTCACCCTGCGCACCCATACGCATGACCCACAGCGCCGTCATGACGTCATCTCTGCTTCGATTTGGTCGAGGCGGCGATCCGTCTGACCGCTTCTGCCGTAGGTCGAAACGTCGATCTGGCCGGTGACGGCTGCGGTGATGAGGGCGGAGCGGTATGCCTTCAGCCCATGTACGGAGTGTAGAATTCGGCTAGTTGCAGCTCGCCCTTTTTTTCGAACATTTCTGCGTCGGCCTACAAATGAGCGCTGAACCTCAATATCCGGAACAGGGATTGAGGCCTCGTAGAAGGCTTGAGTGTTTAGAGACGGAACTGCTCCAGGTTGAGCCATAACGGAGACATCAATTTGAGTGAGCGCGAGGAGAAGGTAATCGGAAAAGCAGATTTTCACGTGGGGAACGAATGCAGCTAAGTTGTTGTCTATACATCCTTCTACACCTAATTTGGAGAACCGCCCGAGGAGAAGCGCAGCTCCGATCTTTGCGAACACGATTGTGCCTGCGGGGAAAACAGTCGCCCGAAGTCGTGATGCTATATCTCGCGTGACGGTATCGTCGGACGCAGCCAGAGCTGCATCTAGGCCATGCGACGAGAGGTGCTTCACCTTGTAGAACGGCAACTCTGCTGAAGAGTCGCCCTGCAAGTCGACTGGGAAACCCGCACCGTTGCGGAGCTTACCTATGTGCCGGAGGCGCCAGAACTTCGCATCCAAACCCTGAAACGCTTCGAGCAGCTCGGCTCGTTCCCGCTCCTCCAGCAGCGTCGCAAGCCGTTCCTTCTTCTCGATGAGCGCATCGATCCGAGCGGTCTCGCGGTCGAGGAAGTCCGCGATGGCTTTCTGCTCTCCTAAATCGACGGTCGGAATAGGCTTTCGATATGCTTCTCCGCGATCCAGACCCGGGACCGCTGAGTCTTTCGAACGTTCTTCGAGCCCGAGCGTCTGAAGGAGATAATAGCAATACCGCAGATCACCTCGCGCGAAGCGGTGATCAGTGTAGAGCGCAGTGTCGATGCAGAAGCCTCCGCTTTCCGCCCAAGTTACCTTGCCGTGGGAACCCTTGCGTCCCACCACAATCGCCGGTGCTCTCATGTTCGCCGAGGAATGCGTACCGACTGGTCCGTTCGAACCATAAACAGATACTTCCCCCTCGGTTCGCTCCGTCGCCGGAAGCGCTGATCCGTACTCCAAGCGAAGGAGATGCTTGAGCCTCACGCCGCGACCTCCTTCAGCAGCCCGGCGATCTCCGCCTCCAGCTGCTTGAGCTCGGCATCGATCTCCTCGAGCGGGCGAGGCGGGACGTACTGGTAGAAGTAGCGGTTGAAGTTGATCTCGTAGCCGACCCGGCCGACTTCGCCGTCCCGCGCATCGGTATGGCTCTCGTCGACCCAAGCGTCCGGTACGAAGGGCTTCACCTCGCGCTCGACGTAGTCCCGCCAGTCCTCGCTCAGCGGGACGAGCTCGTGGTCACGCAGGTCGGTGTCGGCTTCGGGATCACCCTTCTTGTCCCGGCAGACCTCGGCGTCCTCGTCCCGCCCTGAGAGGGCGGACAGGATCGCCTTCTTGATCGACGCACCGAGCTTCAGGTCGTGCGCTTTCGCGGCTTTGGTCAGCGCCTTGGTGAAATCGTCGCGGCTCGTGAACAGCGTGTCCGGGAGCGTCGACAGGACGTCGAGGATCTCGTCTCGCGCGTCCTCGTCCAGCTTCGCGAAGGCCTTCTCGCTCCCCAGCCGGCCGATCCGCTCTTCGGACGCTTGGAAGTTCAATTTCAGTGGCCTCTCGACCCGCACCTCGCGATAGCCGAAGTCGGTCGCCTTAAAGATCTTCGAGACGTCGCCTTCGCCGCTCTCTCCGTTCAGGAAGCCATGGTAGAGCCGCACGATAGCCTCGCGCGCTTCGTCGGGGATCTCGCGCCGCTTCGAGCCGAGCGACTTGCGCATCGAGGTCCAGAACCGCTCGCCACTCGCATCGATCAGTTGGACCTTGCCGGCGCGTGCCTTCGGCTTCCGGTTCGTCAGCAGCCAGACATAGGTCTGGATGCCCGTGTTGTAGAAGAGATCGGTCGGTAGGGCGATGATCGCCTCAACGAGGTCCTTCTCCATTATCCAGCGCCGGATTTCGCTCTCGCCCGAGCCGGCTCCACCCGTGAAGAGCGGCGAGCCGTTCATGACAATGCCGATGCGCGAGCCGTCTTCATCGTCCCGCATCTTCGAGATCATGTGCAGGAGGAAGAGGAGCTGACCGTCAGAGACGCGCGGAAGGCCAGGACCGAACCGGCCGTCGAAGCCTTGCGTCTCGTGCTCTTCGACGATCGGGTCTTTGTACTTCTTCCAGTCGACGCCATAGGGCGGGTTCGACAGCATGTAGTGGAAGCGGTTCTCAGGGTAAGCGCCCTGGGTGAGCGTGTTGCCGAAGGCGATCTTGTTCGGGTCGTGGCCCGTGATCAGCATGTCCGACTGGCAGATGCCGAAGGACTCCGCGTTGAGCTCCTGACCGAAGAGCTCGACTCGGATGCTGTCGTTGAAGCCCTTGAGCGCCTCTTCTGCGAGCACGAGCATGCCGCCCGTCCCGCAGGCGGGGTCGTAGACCTGGCGGATCTTGCCGCGGCCCGTGAGCTTTTCGTCGTCGTTCGCGATCAGGAGGTCGACGATGAGGCGGATCACTTCACGGGGGGTGAAGTGCTCCCCGGCCGTCTCGTTCGAGATCTCCGAGAACTTCCGGATCAGCTCCTCGAAGAGATAGCCCATTTCGAGGTTCGAGACCGTGTCCGGGTGAAGGTCGATCTGCGCGAAGCGCTCGAACACCTGGTAGAGGATGCCAGCATCGTTGAGCCGCTTGAGCTGCTCGGTGAACAGGAACTTCTCGAGGAAAATGTCCCGCACATTGGCCGAGAAGCCGCTGACATAGGCGACCAGGTTCTGATGCAGCTGGCTCGGGTCCTGGTTCCGCAGCGTCTCGAAGGTCAGCGGGTGGAGGTTGTAGACGCGGACGTCCCCCTCGACCGCATCGAACAGGATCATGTCCCGCGTCTCGTCGTCGACGCCTTCGGGCAGGCTCTCGTTCGCAGCGAGGACCTCCGACTTCGAATTCTCGAGGATGCAGTCGAGTCGCCGCAGCACGACGAAGGGCAGGACGATCCGTCCGTACTCGGACTGCTTGAAGTCGCCGCGGAGGATCTCCGCCACCGACCAAACGAAGGAAGAGAGGGTCTTGATGCCCTCGGACGCTGCTTGCATGACCTGCCCCGAACTCGGTTCCCTGATCGGGCGCAGGCCCGATCCCGTTCGAGCGGACGCTACAGGCAACCTAGGCTTGCCTTCAACGCCTTCTGGTTCGGATCGGGAGCCGAGGACCATCTTCGGCATCTGAGGGGCCACCGACCCCAGAACGGTGACAGAGACGCTCTCATGCGCGATCCTCGCTGCGGCAGTCACGGACCTGAAGAGCGCTCCTCGCCCCTCTGCGGGTCTCCTGCTGCGCCTGAGAGGGTTCTCCTGTAGAGGCCCGTCCCCACATGGGCAGAGGCGAGTGAGAGGGCGAGGGTAATGACCGGAAAGATGTATAGGATCTGGACCGAGTCGATCGGTTACGTTGCGATCATCGGCAAGGAGAAAGCGCGTGGCCTCACGCTCTACGGGGACGTCCGGCCCGAAGTCGTCGGCCGTACCTTCGGCGACATCGCCTCGCGAATGGGCGACGACAGCGTCTACGCCGCCATGCACGAGATCCTGTCGCTGCCGATAGTCGACCTGTTCTCGCGTCCGCCGAAGGCCGAACTGAAACGCGCCGAGGCAAAGGGCGTCGCCGGCAAAGGCAACAGCGGAAACTGGTTCCAAGCGCTTGGCGGCATCCTCTCCGACCCGCTCGCGCTCTCCCGCTTCGGCTATTGGCCAGGAGAGGAATGGAGCGTCGCAGAACCGCCCTCCAAGCTCACGCCTGTCTGCTCAGTCACCTGCGAGCATGCCTATGCCTTTGACCTCGTCAACGAGACCCTCGACTACTACCAGGGCGCGCAGTTCCACGAGCATGCGGACGGCATCTTCGTTCCGGAGAACCACACCGTCTCGGAGGACTGGGACGTTTGGCCAGTCCGGCGAAGAGGGCGCTTTCCGTTTTCCCGTTGCGATGGCGTGACGTGGCGCGACATGGAGATGCTCTCGCAGGAGAGGCCGTGATCTGCAGGTGGATATCCGTGCTGAGAAGCCAAGAGCAAATCACCTCCATCCGACCGGTTATCCGACAAAGGCGCAAGCAGGTCTGCAAGGTTCTCGTGGCCAGCCAATGAGCGTCGAAGCATAGGTGCGGGCTAGCTCCACGCTGTCCCCGCTAATCCTTCGAGAATCACCAGAATTCTGTCTAAAAACTTAACGCAAATGAGAGACACCGGCCCTACGCGGTCGACAGGTATGTCGCACCGCGCCGCCAGCACACTATCCGGGTCGGCACACGCTCTGGGTGTTGAGCTGGGGTTGTCAGCACCAGCAAATCACCTCCGCTTTATCGTCGAAGCATCGCCCTAGGGAGCCAACTTTGTCGTTGTTGCTAACTCCGCTGAACCTCGCTTTCGGCATACTCATTCTGCTGATTTTCTCGATAGCGCTGCTCCTTGGCGCTTTCACCTCGAGTTCAGAAGCAGCCCCGCGACGACGCCGCTTTCTTGACGCTGCACCGGGCCTGCTCACTGCAGCTGGCATATTGGGCACCTTTACCGGCATTTTGCTCGCCCTGCAGGACTTTGATGCCGCCAACACAGGGGAGAGCGTTCCGACGCTTCTAGCGGGAATGAAAACCGCCTTCTTGTCCTCCGTGCTTGGGATTGGATCCAGCTTTGCTCTCCGAGTTATCTCCTACTCGTTCCCTGTGCAGGTTGTAGATGGTGAGGACCCGCAAGCAATTCTCCGGGACCTAGCGCACGACACGAAGAGTCAGACTGAGGCCATGACTGCCCTTCGCGAGGAGATGGGCTCTGCCCTCCAACGACAGACAGAGGCCATCGCTGGCGAAGGTGACGGTAGCCTAGCCACTCAGCTCATCAAGCTGCGGACTTCTCTTGTCGACAGTGCAGAAGAGACGAAGAATACTATCGACGAACGCGCCCAGGAACAGGTTACCGCCTTTAGAGACTTCGCCGAGAAGATGGCGGAAAACAACTCGAAGGCGCTTATCAAGGCCCTTGAAGAAGTCATTCGTGACTTCAATGATAAGCTTACCGAGCAGTTCGGGGAGAACTTCAAGCAGCTGAACGAGGCTGTTGGACGCCTTGTCGATTGGCAGGAGAACTATCGCCTCCAGATGGACCGTATGGAAGCGCAGTTGGGCAGCACCTTAGAGAAAACCATAGCGGCACAGCAGGCGTTGAGCGATAGCGCCAGCGCGCTCGACCAGGTCGCAAACAGCAGCAAGCAGATGAATGGGCTAGCTGAGGGTCTGGAGGCAGCTGTCCAGCAGGCTCTAACTAGCATTGCAGCGATGAACGACCTTGTAGGAACAATCGCCTCCCTACGCGAACGAGCTCTGGAGGCATTCCCTGTCATTGAGTTGAACATCCAGAAGATGACCGATGGCCTCCGGGAGCGGATAGAGGAACAAAGCGAGAGCCTCGGTCAAATGATCGAGGCAACATCACGCACTATGCAGGAGGCGGCAGACGAGCACGCTCAAACGATGTCTTCTATGATCAAGGACGAGACTGAGAGCCTCTCCAACGCCATCGGCAACCAAACAGATGCACTTACCGATGCACTTGAGCGTGCGGAGAAGGAGATCGAGACTTCGATCAAACGCGCTCATGCCGCGCTTGAGGACGGCGCGAATGAGTGGAAGCAGCAGTCGAACCAGAGCTTCAGTGAATTTGACGAGAATGTTCAGGAACAGATGCAGCGGATCATTGATGGAATGGGGAACCGCCTTGCAAGTATCTCCGAGAAACTCTCCACTGACTACGGAATAATCGCTGATGCGGTCCGTGAACTTCGAACGAACGGACGCGCGCACTGATGACGATGTTCGCCCGGCCTACCTCGAAGCCGTCGGAAGACGAAGCGTGGATCAGTGTCTCTGATCTGATGGCTGGGCTGATGGTCGTCTTCCTGTTCATTGCAGTTGTGAACATGACAACCGTACAGGAGCGTGAAAACCGGGTACGGGAAGTAGCTGTTGCCTTTGACCAGGCAGAAACGAGGATCGTTGAGGCGTTAGCAGACGAGTTTGCAGAGGATCTCGAGCGTTGGGACGCTGAGCTTGATCAGGACGACCTCCTCATCCGCTTCCGTGCGCCAGAGGTCCTGTTCGAACAAGGCAAGGCCGAACTTCGGCCGCAGTTCGAAGAGATCCTGCGAGATTTCTTCCCCCGCTATGTGGGCGTCCTCGAGAAATTCCAGGAGAGCGTCGAGGAGATAAGGATCGAGGGGCACACGTCGTCTGACTGGGCAGGCGTCACCGAGGAAGAAGCCTTCTTCCAGAATATGGCCCTCAGCCAGGCTCGGACCCGGGCAGTGCTTAGTCACTCCCTAGACACCATCGAGCAAGAAGCGCGTAGGGAGTGGCTACGGGGCGTCCTAACTGCCAACGGGCTTTCTTCTTCGAAACTGGTGATGCATGAGGGGATAGAAGATCCCGAGCGGTCTCGCCGCGTAGAGTTCAAAGTGCGAACGGACGCGAAGCGACAAATTGTGCGTATCTTGGAGACCTTCGAGTGAAACTCGAATGGCATTCTGGCTCCCTTGATCAAGTTCTTACGGAGGTGGGAGCTCGCCGATCAACATGGGTTCCCTCAGTTGAACCCCTTCCTGCGCGCGGTCCACGAACCATTGTGGAGATGGTGTCGCCGGAGGGGGTGCAGGTAGGCCCCGGGGGCACAATCGTCACGCCCTCTGGCGAGCATGTGGTCATCTACATCAAGGACCACACCACGAAAGCGAACGTCCGATCGGATATCAAAGAGCGATGCCGCGTTCACCTCTCGGATTGCCGTACGATCCGGAGGATGAAGGCGGATAACGCCTATGAGCGGTACGTTCAAACGAACCGGCGGGACGACCTCTACGACGTGACGCTCGAAGTCGGCTGGAACAGGTACGAAGACACAGAGCTGCCCCTTCTTCCGTGCAAGAACTGTCTTGACCAACTCGGCTATAAGGACTTCTCCCTGCGCAGCGGCCCGGAGAGTGTCGTGGAAAGTTTCCGGCTCGCGGAATTCTTCGACCACTTCGCAACGAAATTTGAGAGCAAACCACAACGCCGAGGCGGGGAAAGAAGCGAAGCTTATTCGCCAGACTGGCGTGCTAAAGCCGATGCCGCAAAATCGAAAGTTGGTTACAGGTGTGAGATCTGCAACGTCGACCTTTCTGCAAAGCCGGTAAGGAAACTTTTGGACGTCCACCACCGGAACCGAGTCAAATCAGACAACCAACCATCCAATCTCCAAGTGCTCTGTAAGCTCTGTCATGCCGACCAGCCGAACCATCACCATTATCGGATCCCGCGGGAAGATCAAACCGAGATCAGGAACTTACGTCGTCAGCAGCAACGCGGTGGCGGTTGATTTGTCCGCTTCTCAGCTGGATTCGGAAGGACCGCTCAGCTGAAGGTTTATCAGAAGGCTCCGTCGGACGTTGTCTATAAGACCGTTCCTCTACGACCAGCTCGGTAGGCGCCTATTCGCTACCGTATAGCCGTTTGGCCGCTTGCCGACTCGTACGTGTTTTGCGGGCAACGGGCCAGGTCAACTCCTTGGCTCCGTTAGCGAGAGGGAGAGGCCAAAATGGCAAAGGTACGAACTGTAAATCTGCGAGAGCGTGTGGGGGAGACTTTCGAAGCAGGCACGTCGATCCATGAGGCGGGGCGGCGGTCCTACATCGGCCAGGCGACGTCTGACCTCTAGCAACGGCAGTGGCAGCAATGGACAGCATCGAGAGCCGGTGCCGAGGAGCGGGAGACGTGGCCCGTTGCCTGGACGCGCACGAGGGCCTGATCCTCAAAATGGCCTGTGAGCAAGTCGTCCGATGTTAGATGAAAGACCGGAATGCTTCCGCGACACAACCCATCAAAGGCGGAGAATGACTACCTAAGCGCATTTGTCATTCGCCAAAATAAGCGGCGCTCGCGACGTGTCGTGATTTGGGAACTAGCTTCCCTATTGCCGGATATGCGATTGCCCTTCCCTGACCGACACTTCAAGACCGTGGCTGTTCCCGCACATGCAAGCGTCGAGCAGCGGAGGGAGGGCAGACCATCGAGGTGATGGTCTGCCCTCCCCTATATGGACTCGCGGAATTACCTCCGCGGCTTGCGCATCCGAAGCAGGAGCGGAAGTCCAGTTGCCATCACGAGAGCTGCAGGCGGGAGCGGCACGGGATTGATCGCGAACGAGCCGAACGGGTCGTTATAAATTACGCTATCGTCGTAATAGCTTGCTCCAGCAAATTCGAAATCTGCGTTTCTGAAAGCCTCGAGCAAAGTGACTACCGTGAAGTCGCCGCTTCGGGAATAAGCCAGCAAGTCAGAGGTCAGAGATATGGAGACGGAACCGACCGTCTGCCCGCTACCGACCCGCCGATCTCCGTACTGCACGCCGTCGAGGTTGAATGTGATCCCTCCGTCAAAGAGTCGATAAGGCACCAATGACGGATCGAACGTGTAGAGTGTTTCCGCTTCGCGCGTGGTGTCCCCGATAGTGAACTCGGCATAGGCCTGCGCCTGCACTCTGAGAAATTGGAACTCACCGCTCTCGGTCGCGTAGCCGCGCATGTGGTCTCCGGCGACGAAGTCAGCCCATGTCAGGCGCTCGTCCGCAGGCACATCTTCGTCGGCCACGACAAGATAGCCGTCATCACGGTAGGTGAAGTCAGAAGGCTGATAGCCTCTTCCGAGATAGCCATCGAAAAGGAAGACTTCAGAGGGGTTCGGAACGTCGATCTTAACAGTCGCCTCTGTCCCCGCCTCGACCACGACATAGGGTTCGAAATTGCCGTACTGGTACAGATCACTTGCGACTTCACCTTGGAACGTATACACATCTGCGAGCGCGGAAGATGCCCCCACTGTAGCCGCAGCTGCACAAGCGGCAAACGCCGCGACCTTCATTTTCAACATTGGCATGACGCCCCCAAATCTGCTCACACAGAGCCGTTAACTGTTCGGTAACCATCACAGATCGGCTTGCACGGTCAACGTTGGTGAGCATGGAGCCGACGAACTCCAAGACTTTCTGGGCGAGAAGCCTGCGCTATTCTCGCTCCAGATCACCGGTAAAGCCGCACCTTTGAAAGGGATGGACCGTGTTCGAGAAAAAACGCCTTCGGAAGGTCGACAGCCGCCTCGCCGAGCATGATCTCACCCGTTCCGACCTCGCTACATGGACGGGCCTGCGCGAGAGCAAGCTCGACCGGTGGCTGAACATGCTCGACGACCGACGGGTCGATCCTCGGTTCCGGCGCGACCTCGTGCGCTACGGGCTCCTGGATGCCGCAGACATCGAACCGCAGCCCAAACCCTTCCGGCCGCATGGATGGGTCCTTACGGAGACTGACAAGCCGGGTGGGATCAGCGACAAGATGCGCGCCATCTATGCCGACATGCGGCGCATGACGCTTCGGACCGATGCGCCCGCCTCTTCCTATGTGAAAACGGTTCTGAGCCGGCTGCGTTCGAGCTATGGGCCGTATGGCCGTCCCATCGGCTTCATCGTGCATGAGATGGAAGAGGCGAAGATCTTCTACTCGCTTCTCGGCGAGCCGATCTCGGGACCGGAAGAGACCCGAACGGGGACGGTCCCGACTTTCCCCTTCTGACCCCTCTCCCACGACAGGCCGCACACGTTCGCAGGAGCGCCACAGAGGCGCGATCTTCCTTCTCGAGCACCCGACCTGCCCGAAAACCGCTTCGGCGCTGTGCGGCGATCCTCAAGCCGATAGTACACATGCGATCCGTGTGCGCCTTATCTGCGCTTCTTTGGATCTTCGCTGGCATCCGTCGGGATGACCAAGGCCGGGTCCGACCCGTTTGAAGAAGGAGCCTGCCGTCGAGCCGGACCGCTTTCTGTCCTCGTCCGCCATCCTGAGGCCTCTCTCTGCTTCGAACTCGCCTCCCATTGCGCCTTCCGTCTTGCGCATGTTCGGGACTGAAGGTTCCGAAGCCGATCGACGGACGCCTTAGCCGCCTTCTGGTGACGAGCGATGGCAGCCACGAAACCGATCGCCTCCTGTTGGACGGGTCCGAGATTGCGGCTGATCCCGCTTCTCTTCCCAACCGTCTCGCCTTGGTAGACGACGGTGGCTTCGAGGAAGAACCGTTTCGCGTCCTTCTTGCGGAGGCCTTTCATCATGTAGTTCGCCACACGTTTGACGTCTTCGCGGGCCTGGAGGTCCTTGGCATCGACATCCGAGGGTCCGCCTTCCGGCAGAACCTTTTCCGCCCAACGAACAAATTTTTTGTCGAATTCAGATTCGAGCTCCTTCGGAATATGAAAGAGGACGTGGACGTGGGGGTGCGTCTGGTTTTCCTGAACAAAGGCGTAGCTCGGAAAGAGGTCCAAACGAGAAGAAGCAGGACCCAGGGAAGGAACAGCTTCGAGCTTCCGCTTGTGTTCGAGCCAGGACCGATACTTGTCGAGGAAAGCCTGGAAGGCCGGGTAAACCTCTTCGAGAGGCATGTCGCGGAACGCGATCGTCACGAACCGATTGAACCCGCGACCCGTATGATGGGCGAAGTCACAGGCCCGGAACAGGTTCAGGGCGTGACGGGACGAGAGGTAACGGGAACGAGTGGGGGTTGGCATGGAGTTTGTCTTTTGGCTGGCCCGGAAGGGCAGGATTGAACGGAACCTTCTGGTCTAAACAGTATCAGTGTACAGAGTATGCGAGCTTGGCAGACGAG
>JACLAD010010675.1_pt1 | contig 25136 bp, 20 predicted proteins | sample 8027901 | NCBI WGS metagenome assembly JACLAD01 (sample SAMN15725071, study PRJNA655200) | protist metagenome | isolation source: fluorescence activated cell sorting (FACS) single amplified genomes of... | place: Spain: Blaines Bay Microbial Observatory, Mediterranean Sea | collected 2016-07-05 | reverse complement strand
GAAATCGCATCCACCTATGAGCAGCCTTCAGAAGTGGTAGACTATTACTACAGCAAGCCAGAATTGCTCAGTTCGGTCGAGGCGGTAGTCTTGGAGGATCAGGTAACAGAGCTAGTAATGTCCAAGTGTAAGCTCAAAGAAGAAAATTTGAAGTACGAACAGGCAGTTAAACCCGATCCTGAGTCCGCAGCTTGATTGTATGCCGGGTTGGCAGGTCCAAGTCCGGTAGCTATGCGTAGTTTCAAAGACCTAGGTTAAGCTACAGTATGTTGCACTATAGACTGCCATAGTTGAGTGGATAATAGAGAGGATCTAATGTCTTTTGAATACCCAAAAAATCCATCTGCGAATATAGACATCCAAGCCAATGGACTGGTCCCTATGGTTGTGGAGCAATCATCTCGCGGCGAGCGCGCCTATGATATTTACTCGCGGTTACTCAAAGAGCGGGTTATTTTCTTGGTCGGTCAAGTCGAAGATCATATGGCCAATCTAATCGTAGCTCAACTGCTGTTTCTCGAGTCAGAGAATCCTGATAAAGATATACATCTTTATATAAATTCCCCGGGGGGGTCGGTGACTGCGGGCTTGTCAGTTTATGACACCATGCAATTTATCAAACCGGATGTCAGCACCATGTGCATAGGACAGGCAGCATCCATGGGAGCCTTTTTGCTGGCTGCCGGTGCTGAGGGTAAACGCTTCTGTCTGCCCAATTCTCGAACTATGATCCATCAGCCCAGTGGTGGTGCCCAGGGACAGGCCACAGACATACATATACAATCTCAAGAGATTCTCAAAGTCAAACAGCGGCTCAATAATTTGATGGCCAAACATACTGGCCAGCCGATGGATAAAATTGAGCAGGATACCGAGCGTGACAACTTTATGAGCGCTGAGGAATCCAAGGACTATGGTCTGGTCGATGAGGTACTAGACAAGCGCAGCTAGGGTCAGTACGCTGGATCTAAAACCAACGCAGGAGCTGGTATAAACTGCTTCCGCCTTCAATCGCAGTCATTTGCAAATAGGGTGTCGAGATGAGTGATAACGATACATCAGGAGAGAGCGGTAAACTGCTGTTTTGTTCCTTTTGTGGAAAAAATCAAAACGAAGTTCGAAGACTTATCGCCGGACCATCCGTCTATATATGTGATGAGTGTGTCGATCTCTGCAATGATATTATCTCGGAAGAGACCCATGTGGCGGATGAGCAGCAGGATGGCCAACAGTTACCTGTTCCAGCAGAGATTAAAAGTCTTCTCGACGATTATGTTATCGGTCAGGATACAGCCAAGAAGATTCTATCTGTCGCCGTCTACAACCACTACAAGCGCCTACAGACCAGCGAATCTGCCAAGCCAAATGCCGACGCGGTCGAGCTGGGCAAGAGCAATATTCTGCTAATAGGGCCCACCGGCAGCGGCAAGACCCTATTGGCCGAGACACTTGCCAGAATGCTCGATGTTCCCTTTACTATGGCAGATGCAACCACATTAACCGAGGCTGGTTATGTGGGTGAGGATGTTGAAAATATTATTCAAAAGTTGCTGCAAAAATGCGATTACGATGTTGATAAAGCCCAGCGCGGCATCGTATACATAGACGAAATCGATAAAATTTCACGAAAATCTGACAATCCCTCAATAACTAGGGATGTATCTGGCGAGGGTGTTCAACAGGCACTGCTAAAGCTTATCGAAGGTACAGTGGCTTCAGTACCTCCCCAGGGAGGACGCAAGCACCCACAGCAGGAGTTTTTGCAGGTCGATACTTCTAATATTCTATTTATCTGTGGTGGTGCCTTTGCCGGATTGGAGAAGTTGATCCGCGATCGATCCGAAAAGGGCGGTATTGGTTTCGGCGCCGAAGTGCACAGCGTGGAAAGCAGCAAATCGGTTGGCGAGATACTAATCGATGTCGAGCCCAGTGATTTGATTGGCTATGGTCTGATACCCGAATTTATCGGCCGCTTGCCGGTTTTGGCCACACTGCAAGAGCTCGACCGCGATGCGCTGGTCAATATTTTGGTAGAACCAAAGAACGCACTTCTGAAGCAGTATCAATCGCTATTCACTATGGAGAATGTCGAGCTCGACATTCGTCCCGAAGCGCTAGAGGCGATTGCTGATCGAGCGATAGAACGCAAGACCGGAGCTAGAGGGCTGCGTTCAATCCTTGAAAGTGTCCTTCTCGATACTATGTATCAAATCCCCTCTGCATCCGATGTGATCAAAGTGGTTGTCGATAAGGCGGTGATCAAGGGTGAAAATGAACCCCTCTTGGTCTACGAGCAAAAAGAGGCTAAAAAGATAGCCTCCGATGACAGCTAACCAAAGGGCGGCCTAGGCCGCCTTTTTTTACGTTTAAAATTGCGTTTCTATAGCTGTCTTCACCAGGTCAACCTGACCTTAACGCGTTAAATACCTAGTCCCAGGTTGTTTTTCTGCTGTGAGTCCCAATATTATTAGAGTTGCTGAAATCAACTTAGATATACTGACCATAGCTTTAGTATCCAAGAGGTAATCAAATAGTGCCTAAAAAACCATCCAGTAATACCGCCACATACCCACTGTTGCCGCTGCGAGATATCGTGGTTTACCCAAATATGGTGGTTCCGCTGTTTGTGGGGCGAGAGCGATCGATCACCGCCCTTGAGTACGCTATGGATTCAGACAAGCAAGTTGTCTTGATTACCCAAAAAGATCCCTCTGAAGACAACCCTAAAGTTGACGATATCTATCAAGTTGGAACCCAGGCTAACATTTTGCAGATGCTGAAACTGCCGGATGGGACCTTGAAAGTTTTGGTCGAGGGGGTAACCCGTGTTGCTTTGGTCAACCCTCAAGGGGGCGGTGAATTTATGGAAACTGCGGTAGAACTCATCGAGGCTGCAGTACCGGATAAGCAAGAATCAGAAGCGCTCTCTCGCTCGACGCTTTCTCTATTTGAGCAGTACGTCAATCTCAGTAAAAAAATTCCCTCGGAAGTTGTTTCAACAGTCAATGCGATCGAAGACTCCGAGCGCCTAGCCGATACCATTGCCTCACATATGAGTTTGGATTTAGAGCAGAAGCAGGAGATCCTTGAAACGGTAGATATTATCCAGCGCTTTGATCAATTGATGAACCTGATGGAGTCGGAAATTGATCTTTCCCAGATAGAGCATCGAATCCGGGGGCGGGTTAAAAAGCAGATGGAAAAGAGCCAAAAAGAGTACTACCTCAACGAACAGATAAAGGCCATTCAAAAAGAGTTAGGCGATGATGAGGGCGTCTCTGACCTGCAGCAGTTGCAGGAGAAGGTTGATCAGGCAGGTATGCCTAAGATAGCCCTGGAAAAGGCCAATTCTGAGATGTCAAAATTAAAGATGATGTCGCCTATGTCTGCCGAGGCCTCAGTATTGCGTAACTATATCGATTGGATGATCGGGGTACCGTGGAAAACCAAAAGTAGAGTCAAACACGATCTCAATAACGCCGAAAATACCCTCGACCAAGATCATCATGGATTGGAAGAGGTCAAGGAGCGTATCCTCGAGTTTTTGGCGGTGCAAAAGCGGGTCAAAAAGCTCAAGGGTCCAGTGCTGTGTTTAGTGGGTCCTCCCGGCGTGGGTAAGACCTCACTGGGGGAGTCTATTGCCCGCGCTACGGGTCGCAAGTTTGTCAGAATGAGTTTGGGTGGTGTGCGCGATGAGGCGGAAATACGTGGTCATCGCAGAACCTACATTGGCTCGCTGCCGGGGAAAATAATCCAAAAATTAAGTAAGGTAAAAGCCAAGAACCCCCTGTTCTTGTTGGATGAAATTGACAAAATGGGTATGGACCACCGAGGCGATCCCGCTTCGGCGCTTTTAGAGGTGCTTGATCCAGAGCAAAATCATACCTTCAACGATCATTATCTCGAGGTCGACTACGATCTCTCTGAAGTCATGTTTATCTGTACTGCCAACTCAATGAATATTCCTCGGCCGCTGCTAGATCGCATGGAGATTATTCGTATTCCCGGCTACACCGAAGATGAGAAGGTTAAAATTGCGGAGAAATATTTGGTGCCAAAGCAGCGAAAGGCCAATGGACTTAAGGAAAAAGAGTTGCGGATCGATGACAGCGCGCTACGGGATATTATCCGTTACTACACCAAAGAAGCTGGGGTTCGAGGTCTAGAGCGCAGCGTTGCCAAGGTTTGCCGAAAAACGGTCACCCAGCATATAAAACAGGACACTCAGTCAGAGGACTTTGTCACTAGCGATAATGTTGAAAGTCTATTGGGTGTGCGGCGCTTTGACTACGGGCGCGCCGAAGCGGCGAGTCAGGTCGGTCAGGCTATGGGTCTGGCCTGGACCGAGGTTGGAGGAGAGCTTTTGACCATTGAGTCCTCGGTGGTACCCGGCAAGGGCAATGTGATTAAAACTGGCTCCCTTGGTGATGTGATGCAGGAGTCTATTCAGGCAGCGCTTACAGTGGTGCGTAACCGGTCTCAGCAGCTGGGGATTGCTAAAGATTTCTATCGTGAAAACGATTTGCATATCCATGTTCCCGAGGGCGCGACGCCAAAAGATGGGCCTTCCGCTGGTATAGGTATGTGCACCACGCTAGTTTCGGTGTTAACTCGCATACCAGTAAAAGCTACTGTGGCGATGACTGGAGAGATAACACTGCGCGGTCAGGTTTTAAAGATCGGTGGCCTGAAGGAAAAGCTACTGGCTGCTCATCGGGGTGGTGTGTCCACAGTGATAATTCCCCATGACAATGCCAGCGATTTGAAAGAAATCCCGGAAAATATCAAAAATGAGCTTGAGATTATCCCCGTAAAATGGATTGATGAAGTGCTCGAAGTTGCTCTAGAGGCCCAACCCACACCTTTGAGTTTAGAAGAGTACAATCGCAATCAAGGGGATGAAAAATCCCTAGAGCAGGGCCTTAGGCCAAGCACTCACTAGGTTTATTGCATTTTTTTTAAAAGTTAGCTTGACCAGACTGTATGGCTGTTGGTATAAAGTTGTTCAAAGGATGCCCAACAAATTAGTTGGTTCTAATATGGAGTTTGAAATGACTTCAAACTCGTGAAATTTAACTCCATAACAACAAGGGGAACACCGTGAATAAATCAGAATTAATCGACGCTATTGCTGAATCCGCAGACCTTTCAAAAGCTGACGCTACTCGTGCACTTGAGGCTGTTTTGGACTCAGTGCAGGGCGCACTTGCAAGTGGTGACCAAGTATCCTTGGTTGGTTTTGGAACCTTCTCTGTGAAGCACAGAGCAGCCCGTTCCGGACGCAACCCACAAACCGGTGCTGAGATTCAAATTGCAGCTTCCAATGTGCCAAGCTTTAAGGCTGGCAAGGCACTTAAGGACGCCGTTAACTAATACAAAGGATGTTATGCTCTTTACTTGAAGGGCATCATTGTTTTAACAAAGGCGCATTCATATGCGCCTTTTTTTAGTTTGGGACTGATCAATGTTAGCAAAATTTCGAAGCAACCTGCGGGGAACCGCTCTGGCCATTACTATATTCATTGGCGTTATCTTCGCCCTGTCGGGTACTGGATCCCTGTTTATCAGCACTCCCGACTCAGAGGCGGCTCTGATAGTCAATGGGGAAAAGATTAGTGAACGGGATGTTCAGTTGGCACTGGCGGCGGAAAAAAGCAGAATCCTCAATCAAAACCCCGATTTTGATCAAGCCCTCATAGATGATGAACAACTGCGGCCATTAACCCTGCAGCGCATCATTTCCAGTAAGCTGATTGCCCAGGCCTCTAAAGAGCAGGGAATGGCTGTTGCTCCCCAGCTAATTAGTGAGCTGATTACCGGTGTCGAGCAGTTTCAGACCGATGGCGTCTTTGATCAGGATAAGTATCGCTTTGCTATCCGTAATCAGGGTTATGCCTCCAGTGGAAAATTTTTAGAGATGTTGGAAGAGCAATTTTTGGTCGAACAGTTTTCCCAAGGCGTTATGAGCTCAAGTTTTGTCACTGAATCTGAGCTGGCTGGGCTGGCAGCGATAACTGAGCAGCAGCGAGATTTTCACTATACCAGGTTGCCCCTAGAGTCCTTTTATGAGCAGGTGGTAGTCACCGAGCAAGAGGTGTCAGATCACTACCAGCAGACTCTCGAATCCTATGTAACACCCAGGCAGGTAACCGTTCAGTATATAACACTTAATGGCGGTGAGCTGATGCTGTCCGAAGAGGTCACTGAACAGGCAATACAGGAGAGATTTGAGCAGGAGTCTGAGTCTGCTGAGACAGACGGCGAATTGCGGGCAGCGCATATTCTTCTAACTGAACCCACCCAGGCGTTGATCGAAGAGGTCCAAAGTAAAATTGATAACGGCACTGATTTTGCAGCCTTAGCTGCGGAGTATTCTCAGGACTTTGCTACCGCTAGCATTGGTGGTGATCTGGGTTATACCACTGGTGATACTTTCCCGGAGGCCTTTGAAGCTACTCTGGCCAATTTACAGGTTGGACAGATCTCCTCGCCGGTGACCACCGATGCTGGCGTACATCTGATTAAGTTATTAGAGGTCTCAGAATCGAGCTTTACTCTCGAGGAACAGCGAGACCGCATTGCCCAAGACTTGCGGGCTGAAGCAGCGGAGGATTTGTTGGTTGAAAAGCTGGAAATGTTAAAAGAGTTGAGTTTTAACGCTGAAGACCTTGAGGAAGTAGCTCAGGAGCTGGGTCTAGAGGCGCAGATTACTGAGCCTTTCGCCGAGACTGGTGGCTCTGGAATTGCTGCACAGCCTGCGGTTGTGGGGGCGGCTTACAGTCAGGAAGTGCTCGAAGATGGCTACACCAGTGAGGTGCTTGAACTGGGTGATGACAGCTATGTAGTACTCAGGGTAAAAGATGACTTTCCGTCGCGACAGCAAACCCTTGAGGAAGTTAGCGATCAAGTTAGTGCTGCGCTGACAGCCTCCAGAGCGCAACAACTTATCCAGGACAGTAGCCTGGACTTATTGGCGCGCATCAAGAGTGGAGAGTCCATTGAAGATATCGCCACTTCCCTTAAGTTAGATTGGCGGGAAGTAAAAGGCGGTAAAAGAGCAGCGGTCGATATAGATTCAGAAATTAATGCCTATGCGTTTGAGCTGGCTGCTCCAGAGGCCAGGGATGTAGTGGATGGTTTTTACACCAGAAATGGTGATTTTATTGCCATTCAGTTAACTGGAGTGACTTTGGGGGACTACAGCAGTTTACAGGCTGAACAGAGGGCGATGTTGCGCGCTGTGGTCGAGCGTTCCCAAAGTGGTCGTGAGCTGGTTACCTATCAGACAGAATTGGTTAATCGAGCGGATTTAATTCAGTAATATTAGCTATTTAGCTCGGGGCATGATTTGGCCTTTTATTTGCTGTTAGTACGCCCTTTATGCAGTTGAATTAACTGTTTGGCTGTGGTTTCAGAAGTCATGGTCGAACTGTAATTCTAAAAAAGGGGCGCCGGATAACAAGGGTCTTCTCTATGGACTGGTTTCTATCGGTTTTATTATTTGCTGGATCCTCATCAATAACCCCTGGCCCCAATAATATAATGCTTATGTCGTCGGGGCTGAATTTTGGCGTAAGGCAAAGTATTCCGCATCTGCTGGGAATTCTGGTTGGATTTCCATTATTGATAGTGGCGGTGGCATTAGGATTTTCAGCCCTATTTGCGGTATTTCCCCAACTCCATAATCTGATTCAAATAGTCGGAGTGGTCTACCTGCTATTTTTTGCATGGATGATAGCTACCTCAGAGGCCAGTGATTTTAGCGCCGCAAATAAAAAAGCCATGAGTTTTCTGCAGGCTCTGGCATTCCAATGGTTCAATCCCAAGGCATGGATAATGGCAACAGGGGCTATAGCCGCCTATACCTCAGTGGATGCAGATTTTGCCTTGCAGGTGGTCTTTATAGTGACGATTTTCTGTCTGGTAGGCACTCCCTGCATGGTTGTCTGGCTTCTGTTCGGATCCTTTTTATCCCGCTACTTAAAAAGATCCAGCTATCGCAAAGTCTTTAATGTCACCATGGCCGGATTATTGCTGATTTCTATATTGCCAATCGTTAGAGATCTGACAATTTAATGGGTGGTGGTGAATACCGAAGATAGTAGGGTTATCCAGGATAATTAAATCCGCAGCGGGTCTATAAACAGTTTTAGCTGTTGCCCCGGTTGTAAATATCGATTGGGGTCGAGTTTATTCCAGCGAGTGATATCGGCGATCCTCAGGTTAAATTTCTCTGCGATAAGATAGAGTGAGTCCCCGCGGCGCACTCGGTACAGCAGCTTTCTCTGGGATTGGGATTGTGCTTTAAGCTTGGATGCCTGAATCTGCAGTGTCTGGCCTACTTGGATATTATTGCCGTTTAAATTGTTTAGCTGTTTGATGCTGCGAATAGAGACTTGGTATTGTTCAGCTATTTCCGATAGGGTATCGCCTGACACAACCCTATGGTTGATGGTTGCGAGAGTTTTGTGCTCAGTTGCATGGGCGATTTCACCCGTTGGTGGCAGTCGTAATATTTGCCCAACACGCAAAAAATCGTTATTTAGTCCGTTGGCTTTTTTAATTAACATCAGGGGTAGCTGGAAGCGCTGCGCTATATGAGACAGGGTGTCACCAGCTTTGACCTGATATTCTCTGTAGGGTGCCCACAATGAGGGGTTATTCTGAGCTAGAAAGGCATCTAGCGGGTCTCTGGCGCCTAGGGGTAGTAGTATATGATGGTCTCCCTCGGGCGGGGTCACCGAGCGTCTGTAGGCGGGATTGAGCTTGATAAATAGGGGTTTATCCACGCCGGTAATAGCAATAACCCTGGCTATTTCGATCTGGGAGTTGATTGCTATTACATCAAAAAATGCGCTATTAGCTATGGCGGGCAATTGTATATTGTAAGCCTCGGGATCTTTGACAATGTCTACCAGAGCCAGCAGTTGGGGCACATAATTTTTGGTTTCTCGCGGCAATTTAATCGACCAGAAATCTGTGGGTCGGCCGAGCCTTTTGTTTCTGCGGATGGATTTTTTAACTGTGCCCTCACCGGAGTTGTAGGCGGCCAGAGCGAGTAGCCAATCACCATCAAAGCGTTTGTGCAGGTAACTGAGGTATTTAACCGCTGCCTTGGTGGATTTAATCACATCGCGTCGGCCGTCATACCATCGATCCCGTTGCAGCCCCAGTGACTTTGCTGTGGTGGGGATAAACTGCCACAGACCTACGGCATGACTGTGACTGTATGCCAAAGGATCATAACCGCTCTCAACAATTGGCAACAGTGCCAGTTCAAGGGGCAGTTCGGCGGCATCTAGTTGCTGGGCCACATAGAACATATAGGGTTCTGCACGCGCCAGGAGAATTTGCAGTTGGCTGGGATTTTTTAGGTAGCGTTGCTGTTGCTGCACAACTCGACTGGGCAGTGTCTCTGCCTTGATTATGAAGCCTAAACGCAGCCGTTGCCATAGATCTGGCGCAACCCGGTCAGCTACCGCCACAACGCCTTGGGTCTCAGTGATCTGAGGTTTTGCAGGGCTTTGTAACTCGATTAGATGTGCATCCTCTGAGTCAGTATCCACATTCAATGCAGGTCCAGTCTCTGGAGTATCCATAGCACCGGTTAGGGTATTGGAAATGCTACAGCCGCCAATTTGCAAGACGGCCAGTATTGCTAGTAACTGGATGGGAGAAAAATTTACTTCGCGGGACACAATAGGTTCACAGTCGATTTTTTAGCGCGCAATTGTAGCGTTGATGACCTGTGTAGACAACCGGCCGAAAACCCTGCTTGAGTCGGTCAGCGATCATGGTAGGATAGAATTTTCCACAGTTGCAGATCTGATGCTGATAATATGAAGTTCAGTCCTGATTGGTTGCGCAGAACCTGCCGCCAAATAACTGATGCCAAGCCATCTGCGGAGGCTATGAATCTTGGCAACTGGTCCAGCGAGCAATTTGGTCGCTACTTGTTGGCGTCCGAACAGCAATTATTGGCTAAAACCTGTAACGCTATTGGCGGCTATCACCTGATGCATCTGGGCGTCACCCATAATCAATGCGGTTTTCAAGCTGCTGGGCAATTGAACCAGTTCTATATCAGACCGCCCGGTCAAGTACTGGCCTGTGATGTTGGCATTGCGGTGGCAGATTACAGTGATCTGCCGCTGCCATCGGCGGTAGTGGATATGGCGGTTCTGCAACATGCCTTGGAGTATTCCTGTTCGCCCCAAGCAGTGCTGGCTGAAACCGCGAGAGTGATGTCGGCGGGGGCCCATTTGCTGGTGTTTGTAATCAACCCCTATGGCCCCATGGGACTGTCCAGAGGGCCCATGAGATTACTGGCCAAGCGCCCCGAATATCAGTTTTATGGGTTGCAAAAAAGCCGTATCAAAGATTGGCTGGCACTGTTAAATTTTCAAGTAATTCAAGTTGCCAACGGTGCCTATCACATGCCCTTTGAGCGGTTAAATAATTTTTATAAAGACTCGATGTGGGTGCGGGGATGTGAAAAAATCCAGTTTCCATGGGGCAATTTCTATATGATTCATGCGGTCAAGCGAGTCGCCGGCGGCATTCGCAAATCCAATCCGCTGTGGAAACCGGCGGTGTCCAATGATTACCGGATGCCCAGTGAAGATAGCAATGTGAAAAACTAGCAATACCAGCAGGGTACTGAGAGTGAGTTTATGGACAATACGCAGTTTGTGGACAGTAGAGTAGAGATGTATACCGACGGCGCCTGTCGCGGTAATCCTGGTCCGGGAGGGTGGGGCGTGCTGTTGCGCTATGGCGATCACGAGCGCTCCCTCTGTGGCGGTGAGGCGGAGACTACCAATAATCGTATGGAGCTGTTGGCGGTGATTGAGGGTTTGTCTGCCCTGCAGCGACCCTGTACGGTGACCATCACTTCAGATTCAACCTATGTTCTGAAAGGTATTCAGGAGTGGATGCCCAACTGGAAGAGGCGCGGCTGGAAGACTGCCGCTAAAAAACCGGTAAAAAATGCGGATTTGTGGCAGCGTCTGGACGCATTAACAGCCTCCCACCGTATAGATTGGCACTGGGTTAAAGGGCACAGTGGCCATCGCGAAAATGAGATAGCCGATCAGCTAGCCAATCGCGGCATCGATGAGTTATAAAATGGCTTAATTAGCTAACTTGGATTTAATTAATGATATGAGACAGATTGTACTGGATACCGAAACTACCGGCTTGGAGACCTCCCAAGACCATCGCATTATTGAAATCGGCTGTGTCGAAGTTATCAACCGCAAGCTTACTGGGCGCCATTATCATCAATATATAAACCCCCAGAGAAAGGTGGATGAGGGGGCGATGGAAGTCCACGGTATTACCGATGAGTTTCTCGCCGATAAACCATTATTTGCCGATGTGGTAGAGGACTTTCTGGCATTTATTGGCGAAGCTGATTTGGTTATCCACAACGCACCCTTTGATGTGGGTTTTATTAACCACGAACTGGCAAAGCTGCCGCATCAGGATTCAACGGTTGACGCCGACTGCAGAATTATTGATACCCTTTCTCTAGCCAAACAAAAGCATCCCGGGCAGAAGAACAATCTGGATGCCCTGTGTAAACGCTACGCCGTGGATAATTCCCAACGCGAGCTTCACGGTGCGCTGTTAGATGCCGAGATATTGGCAGATGTCTATCTATTGATGACCGGTGGTCAGGTGAGTCTCAATATCAGCGACAGCGGTAATCTCGAGAGCGGGGAAGTGACTGGTGCCACAGGTATTCGACGCCTGTCTAAAGATCGACCAGCCCTTAAAGTGATAAAAGCCGATGATCTGGAGCTAGAAAGTCATCGCCAAAAGTTGGCAAGTATCCAGTCTGATAGTGGCAGCTGTGTCTGGCATGATCTAGGACACTGAGATTGGGTTTTTGGCAATATGAAACCTTTTTAGACTGGGGGTGGGTATGGAGATCCCCACGGATTTTCCAACCAAAATTTCGCAATTTAAGCAGCTTGAGCAGCAACTTCCCGAGGCAGTAGCCAGCCGCGACTTGCATTCACTGACCACCAAGCTAAGACAGATCAGTCAGCTTTCTAGGGGTGGTGGGGAGATTGCCCATCGATGGCGCCAGTGGTCGAGGGCTGTGGACAGGTCCCAACAGTGGGTTGCCCGGCGCAGTGCTAACTGTCCTTCAATAACTTTCCCCGATTTGCCAGTCAGCGATCATGCCGCTGAGATCTGCCAGCTGATAAAGCGCAATCAGGTGGTGATTGTTGCTGGTGAGACCGGTTCGGGAAAGACTACGCAGTTACCCAAGATCTGCCTGCAGGCCGGTCGTGGCCAGCGCGGCATGATTGGGCACACCCAACCACGGCGGATTGCTGCTCGCTCTGTAGCCAATCGAATTGCCGAGGAACTGCAATCTGAACTGGGTGATACAGTCGGCTATCAAGTGCGCTTTTCTGATCAGACCTCGGCAAATAGCCTGATCAAGCTGATGACTGATGGTATTCTGTTGGCAGAGATTCAGCGGGATCGCTTTCTGAATCGCTACGATACCCTGATTATCGATGAGGCCCATGAGCGCAGCCTGAATATCGATTTTTTACTGGGTTATTTGAAGAAAATACTGCCTGCCCGCCCTGATCTCAAGATTATTATCACTTCAGCTACCATTGATGTGGACAAATTTTCCAACCATTTTGACAATGCACCAGTGGTCGAGGTCTCTGGGCGATCCTATCCAGTGGAAGTGGTTTATGCCCATCATTCCGATTTGGACAGAGATACTGAGCAATTGATCGTCGAGACCGTTCAGGACATCAATGCCACAGATAGTAGCCAAAAAGCCGGTGATATTCTGGTGTTTCTCAGTGGTGAACGGGAGATTCGCGATAGCGCAGAAGCCTTGAGGAGAGCGCAAATCCCCCATCTTGAAATACTGCCGTTGTACGCTCGCCTAAGCCTTGGTGAACAGCGGCGAATCTTTGCCCCACACCGCGGTCGGCGGGTGGTGCTGAGCACCAATGTTGCTGAGACTTCACTAACGGTTCCAGGGATTGGTTATGTGATTGATACCGGTCGCGCCCGACTCTCGCGCTACAGCTACAGGACCAAGGTGCAGCGCCTGCCTATTGAGGCCATTTCCCGGGCCAGTGCCAATCAGAGGGCCGGGCGCTGTGGGCGAGTTAGCAGCGGGATCTGCTACCGGCTGTACACGCAAGAGGATTTTGAAGGTCGCTCTGAATACACCGATCCAGAGATCCTGCGCACTAATTTGGCAGCGGTAATTCTGCAAATGCTGCACTCCCGTATTGGTGATATTCGTGAGTTTCCGTTTATAGATCCCCCAGATAGTCGTTTAATCAATGACGGCTTTAAACTATTGGAGGAGCTTCAGGCGGTGGACAGCAAGGGTAAGCTGACATCTCTGGGCAAGCAGCTAATCGCCATACCTCTGGACCCTCGATTGGCGCGCATGCTGCTTGAGGGAGCCAAAGTCGGTGCCCTTGGGGAGATAATTATTATTGCTGCTGGCCTCAGCATTCAAGATCCCAGAGAGCGGCCTATGGAAAGGCGACAGGCCGCCGATCTGGCCCACAGACAATGGCTCGATCCGGACTCAGATTTTCTCTCGCTGTTAAAACTCTGGCAGCACCTAGATAGCCAGTATCAAAGCCGCTCGCGCAATCAGTTTAATCAGTACTGCCGCACCCATTTCGTTTCCCCTCTGCGGGTCCGAGAGTGGCGGGATTTACAGCATCAGGTACAGACCGCCTGCAAATCCCTGAAGTTAACCAGCAGCCAGCAACCCGCAGACTATGCCGCGATCCATCAGGCACTGCTGTCCGGTCTGTTGGGGCAAGTGGCAAATCGTCAGGATAAGTATGAGTTTTTGGGTACCAGAAACCGCAAGCTATTTATTTTTCCGGGGTCTGGATTGGCCAAACAGCCTCCCAAGTGGATTGTTGCTGGATCCCTTATGGAAACTGGTAAACAGTACGCGCTCAATGTGGCCAAGATCGATCCCCAGTGGTTGCAGCCTCTAGCGGCCCATCTGGTCAAAAAAACCTACAGTGAGCCTTTTTATCACCGCAAGTCCGGACAGGTAATGGCCAAAGAGCGACAGGTATTGTTGGGTTTGACCATTGTTGAGGGTAAAAAGGTTGTCTATGGCAAAATAGCCCCTCGGGAGTCGCGTCAAATATTTATCCAACAGGCACTCGTCGAATCAGGATACAGTGGTAAGGGCGAATTTATAGCAAAGAATCAGGCGCTGCTTGAGGAAATACAGGCTCTGGAAGACCGCTTTCGCCGCCGCGATTTGCTGACTGAGCAGACGGTGATCTACGGGTTCTACGATGAGCGGATTCCGGCAGATATTTGCAATTTGCCGGCCTTTGAAAAATGGCGCAAGAGTGCGGAGCAGGGCGATCCGATCAAACTGTTGATGGATCGAAACTTACTGTTGCTGCGTGGTCTGGGCGCCGATCAGCAGGCACAGTTCCCAAAAACACTGCATGTCGATGGACTCGAGTTTGAGCTGCGCTACCGGTTTGACCCAACCCATCAGCAAGATGGCGTCAGTGCGGTGATTCCCCTTGCGCTACTGCATCAGGTGCCGAGGTTTTATTTTGACTGGCTGGTGCCCGGTATGCTGCGTGATAAGTGTATTGCCCTGCTAAAGACCCTGCCAAAATCGCTGCGTCGACACTTTGTGCCGGTGCCAGAGTATGTGGATAAAATCTTACTGGCAGTCGATGCGGAGGACAAACCATTGACTGAGGTGCTGGCCCAGCAACTGAAAAGGTTGTCTGGAATAACCGTCACAGATTCAGATTGGCAGCCGCAGAATCTTGATCCCTGGTACCAAATGAACTTTATATTGGAAGATGAAAATGGTCAGATCATAGCTGTCAGCCGCAGTCTAAATCAGCTGCAGTCAGACTTTAAACAGCAGATAAGTCGCGGACTTGAGCAACAATCAGCAGACAGTATCTCGAGAAAAAATATTACACAGTGGGACTTTGATCAGCTGCCGGAACAGATTAGCCTGCAGCGCGGCAAGATGGCGATCAAGGCGTGGCCAGCGCTGCGGGATCGCGGCGAAGGGGTCGATCTTGAGCTGTTGGATAACCCGTTGATTGCCGAAAATGTCAGTCGCTATGGACAGCTGCGGCTGGCCCTTCTTAAGGGTCGAGAACAGGTGAAGTATCTCAATAAACATCTATTCAAGGGTGCAGATTTAAACCTAAAGGCAGCGGCTATTGGCGATCGTCGGACGCTGGTTGCTGCGATTATCAGTGCAAGCTTTCAACAGGCAATTTTCCCAGAATTGCAAGTGATCAGAGATCGCACCAGTTTTGAAAATGCTTTTAAACAGGGGTTGTCTTCAGTAGTTGGAATCGCCCAGCAGCAGGCATCGATTATTGAGTCCACACTGCCGCTATTGCATGAGTGCCGCCAGCAGATGAGTGCCATGACTGCCGCTGCTGTGGCTGTTGCCAAAGCTGATATAGAGTGCCAGTTGGCCCGTTTATTTGCACCGGCCACTCTGAGTCACATCAGTCTTGAGCAAATAGGACAATATCCGCGCTATGTGCGCGCCCTGCAAATTCGATTGGAAAAATTGGCTTCCCAGATTGCCAGAGACCGTCAGCATATTGATCAGTTGGAGGTATTTTTAAAGCCCTTAGCAGTGGTTGCAGAACGCCGCCATGAATTACCTCAGTCTCTGGATCGTGATATTGGGGATTTTCAATGGGCCCTAGAAGAGTATCGGGTATCGCTGTTTGCCCAACAGCTTAAAACCCCGATGCCGATTTCCGCCAAGCGTCTGCAAAAGCGTTGGGACCAGTTATTTGACCAGTTGCGCCGCTTTGATAGACAGATTTAAGCCTGTTTGGCGGAGACATCATTTTAGTAGCGGTCTCACTTTGCTGTTGAAGTCATCAGTATTGAACAATTAAAATAGCCCTATTATGGGAGCGTCGCACTTCTCCGTACTTCACCAGACTGCTCTACCAAGGGTCTAATACAGGGATTAATGCAGGGACTAATAAATTGAAATCATTAAAATTGACTTTTATGGCGCTACTCGCTGTACTGATAATCCACAGCCAAGGCAGTCTGGCGAGTGAACTGGACGAGCAGGACCCCTTTCAGGGATTTAATCGCGCCAGCCATAAATTCAACCAGATACTAGATGATTACATCGCCCGTCCTGCTGCAGTGGTCTACGCTGCCGTATTGCCCGACCCTGTGGAGCGCGGCATCTCAAATATGTTCGATAATCTCAATGAGATCACCAACGTGGCCAATGACCTGTTGCAAGCTAAATTTGGTCAGGCGGCAAACGATATGGGACGCTTCCTACTCAATACCACAGTTGGGGTGGGTGGATTATTTGATGTGGCTCAATCCATAGGCCTTGATAAAAGTGAAGGTGAGGACTTTTCCCAGACTTTAGCCATGTGGGGCGTGCCAAGTGGCCCCTTTTTGATGCTGCCATTAGTTGGTCCTTCAAGCTTTAGGGACATACCTGCAAAATTTGTCGATAGGCTTACCGATCCAGTGGGAGAGATCGATCAAGTCGCCGCTCGCAATTCATTAGCTGTGCTGAGCTTGGTGTCCACTCGGGCAGAGCTATTGGAGTTTGACGATATGATTACTGGTGACAGTTATATTTTTCTACGGGATATCTATCTGCAGCGCCAAGCATTTTTAGAAAATGATGGCGTCATTGAGGACGATTTTGGCGATCTTGATGATTATTGATCAATTGTATTACGCTGTGTTGTGTCCATTGAGTTCCCACCAGACCGGGTGCTGAGGAAAACTTGCCTTGATAAATGATTTGCAGGGCCCATTCGTTATCTTGGATACCAGTTCAGATGGGCTAAATCATCTGGTCGATATCTTGCAGTCACTGGGTCGCAAGACTGTGGTCATCGACAGTCTGGCTAGCCTAGATAAGAGCTGTCTTGATCCACTCAATCAGCCGGTTGTACTATCGGTTGCCAGTGCGCCCATCCTTAATCCTGAAGATATTCAAATGCTCACTCAGTTGTGTGATCACCATATGGTGATTGTGGTTTTTGGCCGCGATAACAGCGGACGAGAGGCCGATTACTTTAGACTGGGTGTCGCTGATATTGTAGAGCCCGATTTTCAGCAATCTGATATCGAGCGGATGATCGATCGGTTGAAGGCCTTGGCTTATAAAAGGCAGCGAATCCAAGAGCATCAGCAGCAGCTTGAAAAGACCAATAATGAACTGCAGAAGACTCTCAGGCATCTTCAGCAGGATCAGAGGGCGGGACGTGAGGTTCAAAAGAGCTTGATGCCCGAGGGGCCTCTGCAATTTGATGATTTTGAAGTTTCTCACGCCGCCAAGCCGTCGCTATATCTTAGTGGCGATTTTGTTAGCTACAATCTCGCTCTGGACCGTTATATTCTATTTTACTTTGCCGATGTTTCTGGACATGGTGCCTCATCGGCATTCGTTACTGTGCTGTTGCGCTTTATGATCGGTCGCGTAATACGCCGTCATATCCTAGAAGAGGATTATGCGGCACTGGCCCAAGCTCCCGAGGGGCTGGTTGAATCGATTAATCAGCAGATTCTAGATACCGGCTTGGATAAACATTTGACGATTGTGGCTGGCTCGCTGGATACCAAAACTCGGCAGCTGCGCTATGTGGTGGGTGCCCAGCAACCGTCTCCCATCCTGGTTCAGGATGGTAAGGCTAAGTTTCTTCCCGGAAAAGGTAAGCCAGCGGGAATCTTTGATGATGTCAGATGGCAGGTTGAGCAAGTCCAACTGCCTGAAAAGTTTGCCTTAGTCCTGCTTTCCGATGGCGTCTATGATCTGCTACCGGAAAAACATATCGAAGCCAAGGAAGCGACACTTTTGGACTATTTAAGCCATAGCAACCAGAATATGGAGGCGCTTAAACAAGCACTGAAGCTAGATCATATCAAAGAGCCACAGGATGATATTTCCGTGCTGTTGCTCACTGGAGGAATGTAGTTTGAGCAGTGGCAAAATTCTGGTGGCTGATGATCACAGCGATTATCTGCTCAAGTTTGTCGGCGATGTGCGCCTCAATCTGTGTGCTTCGTTAAATCGCTATATGCAAGCCCTGTTTAAGAAAGATTCAGTTAACCGCGTGGTTATTGATATGTTGGATGCTGAGGGGGTGGACAGTACCACCTTGGGCCTGATTGCAAAAATGGGTCTCTACTGCCGTAGGCACTACCAGATCAATTTGCAGTTATTTTGTGACAACCCCTCTATTCTCAGAACGCTGAGCTGTATGGGCCTCGACGAAATTATCGATGTACTGGATCGGCAACTGGATACTGATCTAGGTAACTGTCTGCAGGAATCTATAGACCCAGATGCGGCGGTTGATGAGATTCGCCAGCATGTCCTAGAGGCTCACCGTGTGCTCAGGCAAATCAATCCCGACGGTGGAGACGAATTTGCGGATTTGATTCACGCTCTGGAGCTCGACAATTAGTCGGTGGATTGCCCTATATTCATTTGGTTCGATACGACAGCTTATTCAAAAAAGTGATCATTGCACGTCGGCACTTAATTTTATCTTGATGGCGAGATCTGCTCGCTTGAGTCCAATTACTCACCTGCAATTGCCATGGCAACTTCAGTAAATTCAACGATTGAATGGGACTCGCGCAAGGTTTTTCTCAATGTTTCAATAATGAGTTGCGGATCGTGATTTGAATAGTGCTTGACAACAACATTCAAGTAGTCGCCGTCTCCCCTCAGTATGTCTTGCGACAAGCTTGCATAATTCATAAGAATAAAGTCAAACATACTAAAATGATGGAAAACTAAAGCACCACCTTCAAGCTCCTCGGGTGAATAGGCGATGGAATGGGATCTTGCCAAAAGGACAAGGAACAGCGACAAGAGATGTAGCTTTTTCATAACAAAAACAGATGAGCACCAAACAAATTTGGTGCCCACCATTTGACGGAATTTACTCTGCTGAAAGCGTCACAAAGTATTGTCCCGGTTCGTACTTATGTATGGCTCCAGTGGCAGAATCAGTTGTAGTGCCAAAGGCTCCACCAGTTACTAAATTACCGAGAAAAGTCATATTCATTGTTGTAGCCATAGGAATAACCCTATCAATATATCCTTCTTTTTTCACCGTCAACGTAGAATTCTTTTTCCGCTTCAACGATGAAGTAAGGGGAGTAACCCCAAGTAAAACACCATCAACATAGACTTCAGCTCCTGTTGGAGAGGAATCAAATGTGACTTGCTGTGTTGTCCCATCAAAAATTGATGCACAGCCTGCCGATAATAAAACAACAATTGAAAGAAAAATACGGTTAAAATACATAGCACATGTCCTTAATCTTATGTATAGAGATTACAACTTCACATTTTTTTTGACTTAATTGAATATTCGCAACTCTGAAAATGCAAGTAAGCATCGCTAATGTATAACATATTGAAACTAAAGTCCCGATTTTTCGTTTGGTTATCGGCTTTTCTTGTTATGAGTCAAAGTGTATTGGGATCATCCACATTCATTGAGCATGATATAAGTGAACTTTTTGTTGGCGATTTAGCTCCAGAAACCCACGGTGATCGATCTTGGGCTGCGCTACTGGGTGGAAAGCTTAAACACGATAGTGTATTTTTGCCTACAGAAGATGGTCACAAATTTTATCTTTACACCGGCCAAACAAACGACTGGCTAAAACACGAGATGCTTCTAGCAGTTGTTAATCTACTTAACACTGAGATTCGCAATCAATTTATATGTGACTATCCTGCCAGAAGTTTGTGGCTTGCGAAACGTTTTGAAGAACAAATCAAAGCTATTGATTTTTCTCACTGTCATGATCTCACAGCATGGTCAAATATTTTTATCAATAAAGATTTTCATCTTGCATTTGCTTCTTCGGATTACTCTAGTCCAGCTTCAATCTTTGGGCACACATTTTTGGCCCTAAGCAGCAATGATGGAACTTATCTCGATGGTTACTCCATTGGTTATGCAGCCCACTTTGAAGACAATCGAAATAGTCTTAGTTACTTTGCTCGTGGTATCACTGGTGGTTATCCGGGGGTCATTTCTGTGGTGCCCCTACATAAAACCATCAAAGAATATACACTGGAAAATCAAAGAGATGTGTATTTTTTTAAGTTACGATTAACCGAAGCACAGAAGAGATTAATCATTTTTAGCTTATGGGAAAGAAGGAGGGCAAAGTTTGACTATTTTTTTACTCATGAAAATTGCTCATACATGATGTTGCAGATTCTTCAGACGGTTGAGCCAAGAATAGATTTTCCTAAAGGATTGCTTGATCAAGTAGTGCCATTTGAAACCATTAAGGCAGCAGAGAGAGCAGGTCTTATTTCCTCTGCCTCCGTAATTTCTGCATCAAAGAAGATAGCTAGAAAAATCTCACACACTTTCTCGAAAGAGGATCAGAAACTGCTGCGTGAATTGATAGATGGCAAAATTTCTTTTGACCAGTGGTTGCTAAAAAATAATGAATTACCAGTATGGTTTGCTCTTCAATACCTCAACATAGCCATCACTCAAGATAGTTTAGATAGAGTCCGAGGAAGAGATCTTAGACAAAAATTGCTACGAGTGAACTTCGATAGTGCCAGTCATAAAGAGATAACTCCAGTTACATCACGAACAGATGTACAAAATGTAGATAAATTATTCGGTGCGCATCCACCTAATAGAATTTCATATAGCTTCAATAAATCTGAAGCATTAGGTGACTCTTTAGATATTAACATGAGATGGGCTTACCATGATTTGTTAGATCCAGTATCGGCGACCTTGAAATATGCCTCAGTTGAAGCAATGTCTGGAACATTGCGTATACGAAGAAACAATATAAAAATTCAAAGAATAGATTTAGTTTCTGTAAAGTCATTGCCTGACTTTTCTATCCTATTTCCAGAGAAGTCAAAAAATTTCAACCTTGGCTTGGTGCGTCACGACTTGACAGATAACAGGCTGGCGCTGAGTATGTCATGGGGAAGGGGACTTGCATCGCACTTTGCTGTTAGCGACGTGGCATTCGCATTAATTAATTTTGATGTGAAGTTTAGCCCAGAGATTGATAATTTCTTGGCATTTGGATATTCAACAGAACTTGGAATTAATGGGAATCTATCTGATAAATCACGTTTTTTGGTCAGTGCAAAGAATACATGGTACCCGAGCGAAAACTATGAAATCGACACTTACTATCTCGGCATAAATTACTTATTCGGCGATACGAGTAGTATAACCTTTGAATTAAATAGGCAAATTAGCCCTGCAAAGTCAGAACTTACCATAGCCGCCGTATTGAAATATCTGTTCTAAAATTTATAGCTATTTTGTAACGAATAAACATCGACTTATTGATGTATATGATGAGTTGCCGTATTGCAAGCCGAAAGCTAGGGTGAAACGGCCTTTCAGAATCAACTGCCCAGCCACAACGGGTAGTGGTGGATACCACAGTGCAAGAAAAGAACATTGCCTTTCTAACTGATAGCAAGCTATAGGGCACCTCTAAAAACTGCCTAAACTATGAGATAATATCACCCTCACTAACCTAAATCAGGGGCAGGTCATGAATTCGAGTTTATTTGCAGCAGAAGAGCGTCTTAGAAAGATCGATAAGCATAAAGATCCTTTGTTACGTTTGGCTCAACACATTGATTTCAGTGCCCTTGCTGCAGAGGTTGATCGTGCCTGTCCACGGCCTTTGCGCAGTAAAGGTGGTCGTCCACCTTTTCCAACAGAATGGATGGTCCGGATCTTGGTGATTAAGTCTTTGTGGAATCTATCGGATGAGCAGGCGGCGTATCAGCTATTGGATCGGGTCAGTTTCCAACGTTTTACAGGGTTGGAGAACAGTTCCTGCATTCCGGATGCAAAAACCATCTGGGCGTTCAATGAGCGTTTAAGCCAGGCTGGTGCTGCCGACAGGATTTTTAGTGCCGTTGACCGCCAGCTCTATCAAGCCGGTTACTGGTCACGCGGCGGGCAAATGGTTGATGCCACCCTCGTGCCAACGCCCATACAGCGCAATACTAAGGAAGAAAACACGCGCATTAAACAAGGCGATGTGCCAGAGGATTGGCAACAGAGCAAACGACGACAGAAAGACACCGAAGCGCGCTGGACAAAAAAACACGGCAAAAGCTATTTTGGCTACAAAGCCAGTGTCAATGTCGACAAGCGCTGCCAGTTGATCCGCAAGATTCATGTGAGCGATGCGGGGCAAGGGGATCAACGGCACCTGCCGATAGTCTTGGATCCGATGAACACGAACCGAGACTTATATGCTGACAGAGGTTATACCATGACCGAGCAGATAGCCGAACAGGGTGTGCGTGATTGTATTCAACGCCGGGCACAGAAAGAGCAACCCCTAACAGTGCGTCAGAAACAGAGGAATAAGCGCTTGGCAAAGCAACGGGCTCGGGTTGAACATGTCTTTGGTGCCATGGAGCAAATGGATGGCAAATTTGTGCGGTGTATTGGCTTCAAGCGAGCAGACTTTGCGATCAAGATGAAAGCAAGCGTCTACAACATGCAGCGTCTACAACATGCAGCGATTGGTTTGTCTGAAAGGGGGTGTCTTGGATCCGTTCTAGGGGTTAATCCGTCTATTGTCCAGGGAATAGGCACTAGAGGGGTAAAAAGCCAATAATTTAGACGCATTTTGCACCTCAAATAGCTCATATTGCCCGATTTTCATCGACCCAACTCCCATTGGGTCAAAAACGCGATAGATGGATGAATTTTTAGAGGTGCCCTATACAGTGTAATGACCCAGCCCTTTTTGCACACTCAAGCCGCTAATTGATAAACAATGCTCGGCGTTTTCATCCCGAGCGCTTGGTGAGGTCGTTGTTCATTGTAGTACCTGAACCATGATCTCAGTGCTAGTCTGGCTTCCTCCAATGATTCAAAATCATGAAGCCATAGACATTGCTCCTTAACAGTACGGATCAATCGCTCAACCATACCATTCTGTTGCGGTGTATGTGGACGGATAAACTCTTGCTTCAGTCCGTACTGATAAACCGTCTTGGTAAACTGCTTTGAGGTGAAGACTAATCCGTTGTCGCTACGCAGTGTGATCCGATCTGTTGCCCGACCCAAGGTACCATAACGCGTAATTAGCGCCTCCTCTAACGCAGACTCCGCCGCTTTGGCATTCCCCGTAGGGCTCAGACGCCATCCTAAGGCTTCGCGTGTATGACAATCCATGACCAGAGTCAGTGCACACCATTTATGCGGCGCACCACACCAAACACGAGCCATATCCGTTGCCCAGCGCTCATTGGGCTTGGAAGCTACTGAAGGCAGGGCTTGTACTCGAGGCCTTGCGCCGCTTTTACGCTTCCTAACCTGCCAATGTTTGAGCTGGAAGAGCCGCTGAATGGTGTTTTTGTTCTCACCTAACAGAAAGGCCACGGTTCGATAACCTGCATAGGGTAAGTCATCAATCACCCGCTTTACTCGGGCGGCTAAGTGTTCATTGATTCTAGGCCTAGCTTTACGGCGTTGGTAGTACCAGCTACGTCGAGCCTAGCCGCTCCAACGACAGGCTTGGCAGACGGTAATCACCTCACCCTCAGCTCGTAGCTGTTCTAGAGCCCAAACGACTAACTCTCTTCTGGGTCGCTCAGGCTTTGTAACTTTTTTAGAAATTTTACCTGAAGCATGGCTTCACCATAGGCCTAGTGAAGATCTTTTATCTGTTTCTCATAGAGTTCAGACAAGTCTTTGGGGTTAGCCTTTAACGCATTTTCCATGCCTGCTTCAGCATCAGATAACCAGCGTTCTATCTCTTGCTGAGTGAGGTCATTAGTCCTCGCCGCTTCACTCACCGTAGTTTGACCTCGGTATATTTGACGTATTAGTTCTGCTTTACGTTTTGCTGTCCAACGTTTGACTTCCGGTTCTTTCATCATGCCTTACTCCTTTAATGGAGCGACTATAGCATGTGCAGTTATTTACTGGGTCATTACATGACCGTGAAACTCATGTAGTCAAAGCAGTTGATAGGATAACGATCAGTGCGGTATCCAAACCTTAGGTTAATGAGCTCGATAGATTGTAAGGCTATATATATCAGCGACTATAGCAGTCGGCTAAATGCTATTGCCATTAGTTACATTGGGCATCTTACTCGCCACTAAGTAAATGCGGAGGCCTAATACCAGCACTATTAGCATATGAATGGTAAGTAGCATCAAAGCGGTGCATGTGTTGTAAAGCGATAAAAAAATTAGACCTGCTGAAATTGGCAACCAAATAGAGTGCCGTAAACAATACGGTTATAAATAATACTCCTTTTATTTCAAATGTGTCCGCGGAGTGCTTTGGAAGTAATGGACCCTGTAAATATTTCTGTGTAACTGCCCAAGTTAAATATAATCTGTTAAGCGGTCTTCGAACTCGATCATAAATCTATTCAGGGCCAGTTTCCAATTACGGATTGGCATAGTCCATTTTTTGGAAGCTGCCTGAATGGCCAGATAGATGACTTTTTTCGCTGAATCATCCGTGGGAAACAATTTTCGTTTCTTGATAGCCTTGCGAATAACACTGTTTAACGACTCGATGGCGTTGGTCGTGTAGATCGCTTTTCGGATTTCCTGTGGGTAGTTGAACAAGGTGTTGAGATGCTCCCAGTGAGTGCGCCATGACTTACTGATCTGGGGATATTTATCGTCCCACCGATCAGAAAACCGATCCAGCGCCAGTAAAGCTTCTTCCTCGGTGGCAGATTGATAAACCAGTTTCAAGTCAGCGGTGATAGCCTTGTAGTCTTTCCAAGTGACATACTTCAACGAGTTGCGCACCCTGTGAACAATGCACAGCTGTACCTGGGTGTCCGGAAAGGCCGTGCTGATCGCGTCAGGAAAGCCCTTGAGTCCATCAACACAGGCAATCAGGATATCCTTCACACCGCGATTCTGAAGCTCTGTGAGGACGTTGAGCCAGAACTTAGCACCCTCATTTTCTGACAGCCACAGTCCCAACAATTCCTTGTGGCCCGCCATATTGACACCTAAGGCCAAATAAATGGCCTTGTTGATCACCTTCTTGTCTTGCCGGATTTTGACCACAATGCAGTCCAAGTAAGCA
>JACLAD010008932.1_pt1 | contig 25153 bp, 25 predicted proteins | sample 8027901 | NCBI WGS metagenome assembly JACLAD01 (sample SAMN15725071, study PRJNA655200) | protist metagenome | isolation source: fluorescence activated cell sorting (FACS) single amplified genomes of... | place: Spain: Blaines Bay Microbial Observatory, Mediterranean Sea | collected 2016-07-05 | reverse complement strand
GTTTAAAACAAAAGGAGAACGTAGGTCTTTTAGTGTAAACTTCAGTTTTATTGAAGTACCTAAAGAAAATAATAAAAAGAATGTTGACAAATAGTTATTTATGTATATAACTATATGTAACTAGAAGTGTAACATAACCCTATACTTAGACACTTATGTTGCACTATTACCTAAACTTTAAAGATTACCCAGTTATGTGAGCCTACATAGGAATCGCTATCCTACGTACAACCTCAACGCATGAATGGTCCTTATAAAGTAAAATGACTAAAAGAACACATTTAATGTGTATTTATAAATGTTTAAGGAGATTAAAATGGCATTTACAGCAGCAGCTGGCTATGGAAACCTTCCTAACGGTAATTTTAGTCCTATTATTTACAGCAAACAGGTTCAACTTGCATTTCGCAAAGGGTCTGTAGTCGATGCAATCACTAATAATGATTACTTCGGTGAGATTGCTAATATGGGCGATTCCGTTAAGGTTATCAAAGAGCCAGAAATAACTGTCAAGGCTTACTCAAGAGGAACTACTATTACTCCTCAAGACCTTGATGACGAAGAATTTTCACTTACTATTGACAAAGCTAATTACTTTGCATTTAAAGTGGATGATATTGAGGAAGCTCATTCGCATATTAACTTTCAAGAGTTAGCATCTAATAGAGCAGCCTATAGACTAGCCGACCAATTTGACCAAGATGTACTTGGTTATATGTCAGGTTATAAGCAGAGTGCATTGCATAGTTCAGCAGATACAGCCAATACTACTACTAACGGTACTGTTGCTGTTTCAACTGCTGGTACTGACGAACTCTTATCTTCAATGAAAATTGATGCCGCAGACTTCGCAGGTACAGCAGGTGATGCTGTTACTATTCAGCCAAGGATGCCGGGTGCAACTGATGCAACTCCTGCCGCAGGTGATACATTTCCATTGACTCTAATAGCTAGAATGTCTAGACTAATGGACCAACAGAATGTTGACACTAATGGTAGATGGTTAGTATTAGACCCTGTATTTATTGAGGTACTAAAAGATGAAGATTCAAGACTATTCCAATCTGATTGGGGTGGAACTGGACTTCAGAATGGCTTAGTAATGAATAACTTGCATGGCTTTAAGATATATCAGTCAAATAATCTTCCAAGTTTAGGAACAGGACCTTCTACTACAGGTACTAATAGTTCCTCTAACTTTGGTGTGATTGTAGCTGGTCACTCATCGTCAATAGCTACTGCCGAGCAAATCAACAAGACAGAGACTTATAGAGACCCTGATTCTTTTGCTGATATTGTTCGTGGTATGCATTTATACGGTAGAAAGATTCTTCGCCCTGAAGCAATCTGTACTGCCGCTTATCACTTAGCATAGGGAGATTGATTAATGGCAACCGTAGATTTATCTATATCAGCTAGAGGTAATCACCCAAGAGGTAGAAAGCCTTATATGATACAAAATGAAATCAACTTTGCAACTGCAGCCACTTCAAAAGGTACAGCACTTGCGGCAGCTGATATCATTAAGTGTCTAAGTGTTCCTGCTGAAACTGTTATCCTACACGCAGGATTTGAGGTTACAGCAGTACACGCAGGTACTTCAACTGATACAGCCTTTGACTTTGGTGTCACAGGTGGTGATGTTGATAACTTTGTAGATGGCTTTGACTTTGATGGTGCATCAGCAAATGCTTATGCTCCAACTCCTGCAGCTTACGCGGCTGTAACTGTTGGTGGCACTGCTGATACTATTGACTTATTGTTACAGGCTATGACTGGCACTACAACTGGTGGAAAGATAAGATGTTTTGCAACTCTTATGGATATCAGTGATGCTGGTGACATGGCAGCTGACGAAGTTGACAGAGACACTTTAGCTTAAACTTTTTCTAGGGGAGCAGGGCAACTTGCTCTCCTACACTTATAGGAATTATTATGGCAGAAACTTACCTAACACTAACAAATAAAGTAATAGCAAGGTTGAATGAAGTTGCATTAACTTCTACAACCTTTTCTAGTGCTAGGGGTATACAAGTTCAATGTCAAAACGCAATTAATGAATCTATACGTTTTATTAATCAGCGAGAGTTTAACTACCCATTTAACCATGCGACAGAAACTAAAACATTGACAGCAGGTGTGGTTAGATACAGTTTACCTACATCTACTAAGACAGTAGACTATAATACATTTAGAATAGTAAAGGATAGTGATTTAGGTAACAGTGGATATAAACTAGGATTACTTGATTACAATGACTATATAAATAGAGTTATAAATCAAGAAGATGAAATAAATACTACAACTACTAGTACAACTCACACAGATAGTGTAACAACTATAACTGTATCAAGCACAACAGGATTTGATAGTGCAGGTACAATAGTTATAGGCAACGAAACTATTACATATACAGGCACTACAAGTACAACGTTTACAGGTGCTACGAGAGGTGCAGGGAGCACCACAGCAGCTACAATAGCTAGTGGTGTAACAGTAGCACAGTTTGATAGAGGTGGTGTGCCTGAATACGTTGTTAGAACACCTGACAATAATTACTTACTATATCCATTTCCAAATAAATCATTCGCAATAAAGTTTGACTACTACACATTTCCTACTGATTTATCAGCACACGGAGATACTACATCTATACCTGATAGATTTGCACCTGTAATTATAGATGGTGCTACAGCATTTGTGTATCAGTATAGAGGTGAGACACAACAGTATCAGCTTAATATGCAGAGATTTGAACAGGGTATTAAGAATATGCAAACATTACTTGTCAACAAGTTTTCATATTTACGTTCAACATTCATACCAAGAACAGGAGTTTATAACTCAGGTAGTGTAGATATTAGGGCATTGTAATGGCAGACCAATCACAAGTTACTCCTAATGCATTTGTATGTGAAGGTGGCTTGATAGCTAACCGTTCTACATTTATTATGCAACCCGGACAGGCATTACAATTAGAAAACTTTGAGCCTGATGTTGAAGGTGGTTACAAAAGAATAAAAGGTTATCAGAGACACGTAAGACACGTTGTACCTCAAACATCATCTTCAGACGAGCCTGTATTACTAACAACAACGTTTGCTAATAAAGTTATTGCAGCTAGAGGTCAAAAGATATTTAGTTCTGCTACTACATCTTTAGGTACATCAAGTTCAAATGCTATAACAGCAGATGCTACCATGACAGGTTCAGGTGTCATAACAGTCGTAAGCACCACAGGATTTAGTTCAAGTGGTACATTACAGATAGATGATGAGCAGTTTACTTATACAGGTATTACATCTACAACATTTACAGGTGTAACAAGAGCTACAAGTAGTACAACTGCCGCAGTTCATACAGCAAGTTCTGACACAACTAGAACAGTAGTATCAGAGAGTTGGACTGAAAGAGATACAGGTAGAAGTAACGCAAATAAATATTCTATAGAACGATTTAACTTTGATGGTAATGACAAGATAATATTAGTTGATGGTGCAAATGCACCTGTAGTATTTAATACATCTATAGCAGCCACTGATGTAAGCACTAGTTCTGTAGCAGGTGCAAGTATAGTGACATCATTTAGAGAGCATATGTTTTATGCAGGTATGTCAAGCACTCCACAGGAAGTTGTATTTAGTCAACCCTTTGATGAAGATGCATTTAGTAGTGGGTCAGGTGCAGGTAGTTTTAAAGTTGATGATACCATTGTAGGACTTAAAGTATTTAGAGATAGTCTCTTTGTATTTTGCGAGAATAGAATATTTAAACTTACAGGTAGTTCTAGTTCTAACTTTGCAGTAACTCCTGTTACAAGAGATATAGGCTGTATAAATGGTAAGACTATTCAGGAATTTGCAGGTGACTTAATATTCTTAGGACCTGATGGATTAAGAACAGTTGCAGGTACAGCAAGGATTGGTGACGTTGAATTAGGAACTATAAGTTCTAATGTACAATCTTTGTTTGATGAAAACATATCTAATGCTACAGCTTTTGATTCTGTAGTTATACCTGAAAAAACACAGTATAGATTATTCTTTTCTAAGGATGCAGGTTCTGAAAGTTTAACTGAAGGTATTATATGTGTACTCAAAGGTGGTTCAGGTGGACAATCTAACTATGAGTTCTCAAGAATAAAAGGAATTAAACCTGCTTGTACAGATACATTTATTACAGCAGGAGATGTATTGGCATTACATGGTGGCTTTGATGGCTACGTGTACAGACAAGAAGAAGGTGCAACATTTGACGGTAGTGCTATAAATGGTAAGTATCGTAGTCCTGATATGACATTTGGAGACCCGGGATTACGTAAACATATGCAAAGGGTTATTGTAAACTATAAACCTGAATCAACTATTAATGCTAACTTGTTTGTTAGATATGACTATGAAGCATCTGATTCAGCAAGACCATCTGCTTACTCTTTAAACTCTGAAGATATAGCAGGTATATATGGATTATCTGTATATGGTAATCCTACTTATGGTGGTCCTTCACAGCCGTTATTAAGACAATCAGTTGAGGGTTCAGGTTTTGCAGTAGCCTTACGAGTAAATGACAATGGTTCAACACCTGCGTATTCACTAAAAGGATTTCAACTAGAGTATCAGACAGGAGCTAGAAGGTAAATGGGAGCAACCTATACAAGACAGTCGTCATATTCAGATGGCGATGTAATACAAGCAAACGATACCAATAATGAGTTTGACCAATTACTTGCAGCATTTGCGTCTAGTTCAGGACATACTCACGATGGTACAACTGCTGAAGGTGGACCTATTACTAAACTATTAGGTAATTCACTTACATTAGGAGCAGGTACAGCAGACACAGATATAACTGTAACATTTGATGGTGAATCAAATGACGGTGTATTAAAATGGATGGAAGACGAAGACCATTTTAAATTTGAAGATGACATTGTTGTTGATAGCACAAAGAAATTATACTTCTTTGATGAGGGTGATGAATACATTCACGCTTCTGCAAATGGACAGTTAGATATAGTAGCAGGTACAGAAGTACAGATAGCAGCCACTACCATTGATATGAATGGTAATGTAGATATATCAGGCACATTGACAATAGGTGGTGCAGGTATATCTGAAGCAGAGTTAGAAATACTTGATGGTGCTACAGTAACAACTACAGAGATAAATATACTAGATGGTAACACTAGTATAGGAACAACTGCTGTATCTGATGGACATGGCATCGTAATGAATCATGGTGGCACTATGGCACAAACCACAGTGCAAACTCTTGCAGCCTACCTAGATGATGAAATAACAGCAATGCCTAATCTTGTAACTACAGCAGCTACAACAGTAGGTGCATTAAACTCTGGTAGTATTACAAGTGGATTTGGTACTATTGACACAGGTTCATCTACAATCACAACTACAGGTTTAATTACAGGTGGTTCTTTAGATATAGATGATGTTGTTATAAATGGAACAACTATTGGACACACAGACGATACAGACCTTATAACTGTAGCAAGTGGTCTTGTAACAGTAGCAGGTGAGATATCTGTAACCACGCTAGATATTGGTGGAACAGATGTAACATCCACAGCTACAGAGCTTAACTTACTAGATGGTGTTTCAGGTTTAGTACAAGCCGACTTTACAAAATTAGCAGCTTTAGATGCAACAGCCGCAGAGTTAAACTTAACAGATGGTAACTCTAGTATAGGTACAACAGCAGTTTCTGATGGTCATGGTATTTTAATGAATCATGGTGGCACTATGGCACAGACTACTGTTCAGACATTAGCAGCATATCTTGATGATGAAATAACAGCTATGCCAAACCTTGTAACTGTTAGTACACTTAATAGTGGTGCTATCTCTAGTGGTTTTGGTGCAATAGATATTGGGTCAAGTAATCTAACAGCTACAGGTACAGTATCATTAGGTGCTACATCTTTTAATGACAATGCAATTACTAATGTAGGTGATATAGCACTTGATTCTATTAGTGCAGATGGAACAGATATTAACGTAGCAGTATCAGACAACTCTGCAACTGCTTTTACAATTAAACAAGGTTCAGATGCTTATATTATTGTAGACACAGGTAATAGTAGTGAATCAGTATCTATAGGTACAGGTATATCAGGCACAGCTATAACATTAGGTCATGCCACATCTGAAGTAACTGTAGGAGATAACTTAACTGTTACAGGTAACTTAACAGTATCAGGTACAACAACTACAGTAAACTCTACAACAGTAAATTTAAATGACCACAATATTGTATTAGATAGTGGTAACAGTACAAGTGCAGTTATTAATGGTGCAGGTATTACAATAGAAGGTGGTTCAGGTGATGATGCTACATTTTCATACAATACTACAGGACCTCAGTTTGAATTAAAGTTAGGTTCTAGTTTTGAGGATTTACAAACAGCTAAATTAACAGCTAGTGAAATAGACTTAAATGGTAATTTAAATACATCAGGTACATCTACTTTAACAGGTAATGTAACATTGGGTGGTCAACTTATTATGCCTGATGTTACTTCTGCTAAAATATTAGTAGCTGATGGAACTAGCTTTCAAGAGGTTGCTATAAGTGGCGATGTAACTATAGCATCAAATGGTGCTGTTACTATAGCTTCTCAGGCAGTAGAAAACTCTATGTTAGCTGACGATGCAGTAGGTGCAGATGAACTAGCTGCAAATGCTGTAGTTAATGCAAGTGTAGCATCAGGAGCTGCTATAGCATTTAGTAAGATGGCAGACTTAACTAACAACAGAGCATTAGTATCTGATGGTAGTGGAGATGTATCAGTAAGTGATGTTACTTCTACCGAGATAGGATATTTAGATGGTGTTACTTCTGCAATACAAACACAAATAAATACTAAAGCTACTAAAGGCTTTGCTACAGCTATGGCAATAGCATTGTAATTAGATTTTACTTGACAAATAAAGCAATACCGAGTATAATTATATAAAAGGAAAAAGAAATGGCACAAGATTTTAGAAATCAATTTCAAGCTGATTTACCTACAAGTCACAATGATACAAATAGTTTGTTATGGACTGGTGGTGATTTTGATGCAATCATTAGTATTAGATTAGCAAATATAGCATCTTCACAAGTAACAGTAGATGTTTATATAAGAAATTCATCTGTAGATTATTACCTAATTAAAAATGCACCAATTCCAGCAGGGGGTAGTTTGGAGCTAATTGATTCAGGCTCAAAGGTTGTCCTTAAAAATGGCGATGTGTTGTATGCTATAGCTAGTGCAGGAAGTTCTGTAGATGTTGTTGTTTCAGCAGTTGACACCATTAGTGAATAGGAGATAATATGCCATATATAGGAAAAACACCTGCCGATATAATTGCAACTGCTGTTGATACAACTACAGGTGCATTTAGTGGTGCTGTCACAGTAACTACTGCTGATAATAACCCACAGCTTATTTTAAAATCAACAGATGCAGATTCGTCTACTGGACCAGTTTTAGATTTAACAAGAGATTCAGCAAGTCCTGCTGATGGTGATTCTGTAGGTGAAATTGTATTTAAAGCAGATGATGATGGAGGTAATTCTACAGAATTTGCTAGTATTCAAACAAAAATAGCTGATGCTTCAGATGGTGCAGAAAGTGGTAAAATAGAAATAGCAATGAACGTTGCAGGTACTTCACGAAAGATGATTAATATAAAATCAAATGAAGTAGCTATAAATGACGGTAGCATAGATGTAGACTTTCGTGTTGAATCAACCACTAAGACTAATATGTTGTTTGTGGATGCAGGCAATGAAAGAATTGGCATAAATCAAGGCACACCTTTACAACCTCTTCATTTAACTGATGATGATTTTGCTTTTGCAAGATTTCAAACAACAGCAGTATCAAGAACTGGTATGGATATTGGTCAGCATCAAGATGGAAGGGGTCAAATAAATCTTAGAGATTCTGATGATTTTACAATATCTACTGCTGATACGGAACGACTACGTATTACTTCTGCTGGTAGATTGTCTACTGGTGCTGAATCATCACCTGATGCTCTTCCGGGTGGAATAACCTTACATGGTGGTTCACTCAGTAATGCTAACATGATTACCTTTAAACAAAGTAATACTGCACATGGCATAACTGACCTTCAACAAACTGATACACAAGGAACAATAGGGGGTCTTGGCGATGGTGGGGGTTTATACCTACAAGGTTATAGTGAAACCTCTGCGGCTATTTATTTAGTTGGTCATACTACTAGTGGAGATACTACTAAAAATACAGGTGGTCAAGCCGCTTGTAGGTTTCAAGGTAGAAATAAGAGTGGAACTACTGTAGGGAATTTAGCTAATCACAATATATTTGGTGTTTATGATAATTCTGCTAACGCTAAAGTTTTAATTGATGAAGATGGTGACATATTTCACGATGGTTCTGTTACTGCATATGACAGTTATGATGATGCACAATTAGTTAGAGCATTTGACCGAACTATGGCGATTAAAGACATTATACATAGTAAATTTGATAAGTTTGTTAAATACAATAGAAAACATTTAGAAGAAGCTGGATTACTTGGAACTTGCACACCTGAAGAAAAAGAAGAAGGACATAGAGGTTTGATTTCTCTAACTGGTATGCAACAACTTCATAATGGTGCTATTTGGCAACAATATGAAAAGCATCAAAACCTTGTTAGTGCTTTTTACAAGTTAGCTAAAAAAACTATTGGTATAGAAGAAGCTAATAAATTATTAACACAAGAAGAAATACAGTTATTAAGTTAGGGAGAACACAATGGCAATAACAGCAAATATGACAACCCATGATGGCATAGCATTAACAGATGCGTATGTTAGAGTGACTGTTGCATATGTAAATAAAATAGGCAGTGATTGGAAGTTAATCTATGACGTTGAAACTCACAAAGATAAAGCAACTCGTGATGACGATGAAAAAGAACAATCTATGCGTATTAACAATAGGCATTTGCAACATTTTAAAACTGATTATAGTTTAGATGCAACAGACAACCCTATAAAACTTGCATATGCAGATTTAAAAACAAATAGCGAGTTATCAAATATTAAGGATGTAATTTAATAATGGCATACGTAGGAGTATCTCCTTCAAACGGAGTTAGGCAAAAGCATACATACACTGCTACGGCAGGGCAAACATCGTTCAGTGGTGCTGGGTCAGAAAATATTACGTTAAGTTACCTTGACAGTAACTACGTTGACGTATATCAAAATGGTGTAAAGCTAGGTGAAGCTGACTACACATCTACTACAGGCACGACTGTTGTACTTGCTCAAGGTGCATCTGTAAGTGACATAGTTGAGATTATAGTCTATGATGTATTCTCTGTGGCAGACACTGTAAGTAAAGCAGATGGTGGCACGTTTGATGGTAATGTTACTATGGCAGGTACTATAACTGTTACAGGAAACGCTGACTTAAATGGCAATTTAGACGTAGATGGAACAATAGAAGTTGATGATAAAGTTACTATTGCTTATGAAGCTGGAAGTAGTGACTGGGAACTTGAATCTACATCAGGTGATGATTTTACTATTTCAAGAAATGGTTCACAAAAGTTACTAATAGATGGAAGTACAAGCAATACGACTTTAGCCAATGGACTAACCTTAACTGATGGCGACCTTGTAGTAGCAAGTGGTCATGGTATAGATTTTAGTGCTAATACTGGTCAGAGTGGTCAGAGTTCGGAGATTTTTCACCATTATGAAGAAGGTACGTTCACTCCAATGCCATACAGCAATGTTACTCAAATTACTACTAGTTCTGCTACTGGTTTTTATACAAAGATAGGTAATAGAGTTTTTGTAAATGGAAGTGTAACTAGAAATGATACTGCAAGTCTTACAAGCACTTTTCAATTAAGAAACTTACCTTTTAGCAGTTCTAGTGCAAGTGGAAATCAGAATATTGGGGGTGGTTTTTGGTTTGATACTGCATCTTCAACAGACCAAGTAGGATTTGCATTTATCACTAATGGTGAAAATAGACTATATGCTAAAACTTTAGGACTTTCTGCGGCTTATATTACAGCAGATGCCTTAGAACATGGTAGACCACTTTATTTTTCAGCAATGTATTTCGTAGATTAAGGAGTAAAAAATGGCAATAACAAAAGAAGTAATAGTAGAAAAAATAGAAGTCGTTGGCAGTTGGAATATTCAGATTGCACAAGATACTGTTATTACAGAGGACAATTCTGAAATAGGTAGGTCAAGACATAGGCACGTTCTGCAACCATGCTCATCATCAAAAGATGGCGATACATGGACACACACAGACACCGACATAAGTTCAGAAGCTACCGAAGTACAAGCAGTGTGCAACGCAGTGTGGACAGACACTGTTAAAGCAAACTACAAAACATTTGTGGAATCACAAGAGGTATAAACAATGACCAAAGCAGCAGAATTAGCAAAGATGGGTGAAGTCCTAACCAATAGTCAGATTGGTGGGCGAAGGAATATCCTTATTAATGGTGCAATGAATGTAGCACAAAGAAGTACAAGTGTTAGTGGAATAGGTGCTTCAGCAGGATATTTTACTTGTGATAGATGGAAAGCTGAAATTGGTAGTACAGCAGGTAGATTTACAATGTCACAAACTGCTGATGGACCTAATGGTGTTTCTGCTAACTGTCTAAAATTAGATTGTACTACAGCAGATGCATCTATTGCAGCTGCTGAGTATCTCTTTCTAGCAAATAACTTTGAGGGACAAGATTTACAAGGTATAGGCAAAGGTCTTACTGGAGCAAAGGAAGTTACTGTTAGTTTCTATGTTAAAGCAAATGCTGCTTTTAATTTTGTAGTAGAATTTCAAGACCGAGATAATAGTAGAACTAATGGAAGAATATTTGCAACTACAACTGATTGGGTAAGACATGAAATAACATTTCAAGCTGATGTAGATGACGGTTCTAGTCCGTTTGATGATGACAATGAAGCAAGTGCTAGAGTAAACTTTTGGCTTCATGCTGGTGCTACTTATACTGGTGGTACATTAGCTTCTAGTTGGGAAAATATTACTCAAGCAAATAGAGCAGCAGGTATAGATAGTTTTTTTAGTAGCACAGACAACAACTTCTTTCTTACTGGAGTGCAAGTAGAAGTAGGCTCACAAGCCACACCATTTGAGCATAGGTCATTTGGGGAAGAAGAAGAACTTTGCAAACGCTACTTTGTCAAACATAAAGCATTTAGTCCTTATGATAGATTTGCAGTTGGTCAATGTACAACAACAGATGATGTAGCTTGTCTTTTTAAGTTTTACCCACCTTTGAGAACTAATCCAACACTTACAACTGGAACACTTAGTCATTTCCTAGTAACAAATAGAACTGGAGGTGGAGTAGCTATTGATAGTGCATTAGTAATAGATACTAATACGGATGGTTTTTTGTCTACCATAGTAACTTGCCCAGATATTAATAGTGACCCATTGACAGCAGGAGAAGTTTCATACTTATCAGCTAACAATAATGTTGCTGCTTTTGTTGCTTTTGATGCAGAATTATAGGAGTACACATGAATATTAAATCAGCAAAATATATAACAAGTAGTGTAACAAATCAAAATGGTAGTATCCTAATAATATTTGAGGATGATACATACGCATCTGTGCCACTAGTTGTAGGTAATAGACACTATGATGCAATCCAAGAATGGGTAGCTGAAGGCAACACAATAGCAGAAGCAGACTAACATGGAAATGGATGCAATGTTATTCTGGAACATAATCCTGACTATGGTCGTTGTACCATTCGGTTGGGCATTTAACAAGATGTTCCAAGAGGTCAAACGCATACAGATACTCTTGAACAAGACACGAGAAGACTATGCACGTAAGGATGATGTGAAAGATGATATGCACAATCTTATGGATGCACTCAAAAGATTAGAAGATAAGTTGGATAAGATATTGATTGGAAATAGATAAAGTTTAATATGTCGGCATATTTATTTGGTCAATTAAGTGACCCAAATACGAAAGTTTTATACCCACACTTTGATAAGTTTATAGACCAAGCTGCTAATATAGAATGGAATGTAACAGAAGATGTGTTATATATAGAAGGTCAACCTGTCACAGACTTGGATTCTATATTTGTAAGAAACAATGTGTTTGAGGAGAGCACACATAAAACTTATAATAACTTTTATATAATGAAAGATTACTTGCAATCTCATAATATAACTAGATATAACAAACACTATAAAAACGATAATGTCACTAAACTAAATAATTTAATTGTTGCAAAAAAAGTAGGATTACGTATACCTTATACAGAGGTCACAGAAAGAACAACTAGAGATAACACAATTATTAAACCTGTAATGGGTGGACAACATACATTAGATGGTAATGAAGCAGTTTATCCTTGTATTATACAACAAAAGATAACAGGTAAGAACAAACGATTATATGTTATAAATGATAAACACTTTGCCTTTGAGGTAGTCACAGATAAGTTAGACTACAGAGATGACCCTGCAAGTACCGTTGTTGTAACAGAGATAGATGATGTTACTGTAGAAAAAGTTAAACACCTAATGTCTAGATTAAATTTAAACTTTGGTGCTAGTGATTTCATGGAAGATGAAGAAGGACTATGGTTCTTAGAAGTGAATACAGGTCCTATGTTTGTAGCTTTTGATATGCAGGTACAAGGTAAGTTAGCTGAAACAATAAGATACGAACTTAATAATATATATAGGTAAAATAATATGGCAATGTTTAAAGGCTTTAAGCCACAAGGGATGCAAAAAATAGCTAGTCGCATGGGATATGCAGGTCGCATGGAAGAGTTTGACAGCTATCTACAACAGAATCCTGATAAACAACGTGAAATGATTACATATCAAGAGAAAGCACAGGAGATGGCTCGTGGGGGTGCTGTACGTAAAATGCAAACAGGTGGTGCTACTACACAAGCTGCAGGAAGTAACATTAGACCTTTAAATGCACAAATTAAAACTATGGCTATAGGTGAAGATGATGGTACTATGGGTGGTGGTTTTCAAGCTACAACTAGGGCGGCAGGTGAAGAAGGAAATCCTCAAATGCCTTTTCCAGAATTACAGAGACCTATAGCTAAAACTATGGCATATGGTGAAGATGGTGAGCCACCTTTAGCACCTCAACCCCTATTACCTGCAAGACCTCCTGCTAATACTAATCAAGCCTATGTGCCTACAATCGGAACAAATCCGGGTCAAGTATCAGCCTATGGAACACCTGATGCACCTAAGAAAGTAACAGATGTTACAGCTAACTTAGCACAGACAGGTGCTATGCCTGTAGGTGGAGTCACACAACCTGAATTAACTAGAATAGAACGTGAGCAATTTGTAGACCCAAGAACAGGTCAATTATCAGGCACACCTGTAGCAACAGCTTTTGGTGCAGACACTGCTCAAGCAGCACCTGCTCAAGAAATAGCAACTACTCAAATGACTGCATCACAGGTAACACCTGCTGTGCAGACTGCTGTACAAGCAAACCAAGCTGCTCAAACAGATGTAACAGACCCTAATGCTAAAGTTGTAGCAGCTCAACAAACTGCATCAAGTATTGGCGATTTAAATGCCGCACAAGGTAATGCAACATTACTAAACAATCCTGTACAAAGACAGATACAGTCAGGTGAATTGATTACAGGTGCTGCTGACGCACAGACAGCTTCTACATTTACTGAACAGATTCAAGCTGCCACAGCTACCCCAACAGAAAAAGCTACAGTACAAGGGCAACTAGCAAACTTAACTGCTAACTTTGATGCAAGCAATCCACCTGCATGGGCAGCAGGAACATTACGTGCTGTACAGGCACAGATGGCACAAAGAGGATTAGGTGCATCTAGTATGGCAGGACAAGCCATGATACAGGGTGCATTAGAGTCAGCACTTCCTATTGCACAGGCAGATGCTAATATACAGGCACAGTTTGAGACACAGAACTTGTCTAACAGACAACAGAGAGCTATGCTTGCCGCACAACAAAGAGCACAGTTTATAGGACAAGAGTTCGACCAAGAGTTCCAAGCAAGGGTCAAGAACTCTGCTAGGATAGGTGATGTGGCAAATGCCAACTTTACTGCTGAACAAAATATAGCATTAGAGAATAGTCGTGCCGCTAACACAATGAACTTAAACAACTTGTCTAATAAACAGGCACTAGTTATGGGTGAAGCATCAGCACTTGCTAATTTAGATTTAGCTAATCTAAGTAACAATCAGCAGGCAGCAGTTCAAAATGCTCAGTCTTTCTTACAAATGGAAATGGCTAATTTAAGTAATGAACAGCAGACTGCTCTGTTTAATGCTCAAGCTATAAATCAATCATTGTTATCTGACCAATCTGCTACTAATGCCGCAAGTCAGTTTAATGCAACATCCGATAATCAAACAAAACAATTCATGTCTAACTTAGCAAACAACATATCACAGTTTAATGCTACACAGGCTAATGCACAGAATCAATACAACGCAGGCGAACTAAATACTATTGGTCGTTTTAACACAGAGATACGAAATCAACGTGACCAATTCAATGCACAGAATCAATTAGCTATTGCACAGAATAATGCTGTATGGCGAAGAGAGATTGCTACAGCAGATACTGCTACAATCAATCGTGCTAATGAGTTAAATGCTAAAGCAGTGTTAGATATATCAGACAATGCCTATAATAACTTATGGTCATTCTACTCTGACACTATTGAGTGGGCATGGAAGAGTGCTGAAAGTGAGCAAGATAGAATTAATGCACTAGCAGTGGCAGAAGTTAGTAAGGAAGCACAGGAATATGCAGCCAACGCATCTAAAGCTGCCGCAGGTAAATCGGCACTAGGAACAATTATAGGCACTATTGGTGGTGCGTTAATTAGATAAGGAATAAGCAATGTCACAAATGTTACACAATCCAGCTAAAACAGCATATATGAGATTTGATGCTATAGCTAAAACAATGAAACGAGTTCCTAATGCACCAAAAGAAAAAGGTGGTGGTGTTAAAGGTTTATTAAAAAGAATGAAGCAGATATCTAAAGATGATGATAAGGAACAAGAGCCTTTAGAAATAGCAATAGATTATTTTATAGCTATAAGACAACAGAGAGAAAAACTAAAACAGGAAGATAAATAATATGTATGAGAATAGACAAGAACCTGTATTTGATACTCCTGTCCCGGGCATGGGTATGACACATGAGGTTGGTGCTAGACCTTGGCAACAACCTGCTCAGTACACAAAGATTGACGAGGTTGCACAATTATATGTGGCTCAAATGCAAGATGAAGTATTTATGGAAAATACACTTAATCTGTTAGAAACTAAGATGCCTGTCACTATGATTGCTAATGCTCTTCAGACAGCTAATGTAATGAATGGCATACATAGTATTGATATAGGTGTGTTATCATTACCTATAATTATGGAAATGATTATGTTGATTGCTGATACAGAAGGCATAGAATATGTAACAGGTACTGAAAGAAATATAGAAGCAGAGTTACAGGATTCAAGCATACAAGCTGCTATACAACAAGTAGAAGATGAAGGTAAAATGGCTAGAGAAGAAGAGCCAATTCAAGAAGAAGAGCAAGTAGAAATAGAAAACATGTCAACAGGCTTAATGGCTAGGAGAAGTTAATGGCTGAAAAAGAAAACAAAATAATTACAGACGAAATGAAAAAAGATGCTATAACTATGGAGTCATCTTCTTCTGATTATGGTTTCTTTGATAACAAATATGTAAGAGCAGGTTTAGCAACTGCATTAGCAGTGTATGCATCTAAAAAAGAACCTTATATGTTGCAAGGTTTTGCTGAGAAGATGAGTGAGTTTGAAAAGTACGACAGAGATACTAGAGCTAAATTTATAGAAGCTGCCACAGCATCAGCTACAACTGAAATAGCTAAAAATAAACTAAGAAGATTACAAAGAAGAGAAAAAATTGCACCTGAGATAAAAAGAGCAGTAGAGAATGGTATGAATCCTATTATAGCAGGTAAAGCATATAAAGCTGGACATCTTCCTACTTTAATGAAATTAAAATTAAGAGATGCTAATTTAAATTTAAATAGTTTATATACAGTTACTGGTGAATACAAAGATAATATGGGTGGTTTTTCCGAAACTGATGTTATTGAAGCTCTTGCTGGACCTACTTTAAAACTAGACAACGCATTTAATAACTTAAAAGCTCCACGAACAATAAGTCCTATACGAAACTTTTTAGGTGGGGGTGACGATGGGAGTGCTCAAAAAGAAATACAACAAAGGATAGATTCCCAAACTACATCTTCTGATGACTATAAATCTATAGACTATAGTGGTGTGGAGGTTTCTGATTTAGGAACAAGGGCATTAGCTTCTATGCAGAAAGTAAGAAATATTACTGCTAATCAAATTAAATCAAATTTTACAAGAAACTTAGCTAATGTTTTAGGAATAAAATCAGCTATTACATCTAGTGGTGATTACGTATTTGCAAGTGATGATAAAATAAATGAAGGATATGGTTTAGATATTGCTAATCGCATGTCTATGGAAGTTGAGGATTTAATAACAAAAGATTTTATGTCACCTGCTGATGCTCAATCACAAGTTTTTAATAAATACTTTAAAACAACAGGTAAGGGTTTAGCAATAAATAAAGATGTTGTAGGACCAAATGGACTAAAAATATTACCTGCTGGATGGACACCTGCAAAATCAACAGGTAGTAACACAGGTACAGGTGGTGGCACAGGTGGTGGCACAGGTGGTGGCAAAACAACATTATCTTCTTTAAAATCAAATTGGATAAAAAAGAAAGCAGACCTTTTAAAACAATTTGGAAACAATAAGTATAATAAAAAATATCAGGCACAGATAAAAACGCAAGGTGACGCAGTTAGAAAACAATACAAAGTATTAGGTGGGAATGAGTCAGATATAGATTTAAGTTATTAGGTTTATAACACATGTTAGATGATACACAAAAACGTACTTATAATTACTTAAACGAAGAAGATAAAGTTAAAGATAATATCATAGAAAATGATGACTTTATTGAAGATGCTCGTGGGTTTTTACAGAAACGTGAAGGCTATACAGATGAAGATTTAGCCGCTAAAGAAGATGTATATGATGCATATATGGAACATTTTCGTTATCAAAACGTTAATGAAGTTACTGCTATACGTGACTTAGAATATGCACAAAATGCCAATCAACAAGATAAAGAACAGTTTGCTAGATTAATAGACTTGTTTGAAACACAGAAGAGTGAAGGGTTTTTTGATGCAGCAGGCGATTATATACAGGGTGTAGCATCAGCACCATCTACATATGCAGGAATAGCAACAGGGGGTGCAGGTAAACTTGCAGCTCTTGGTGGTGTTAATTTAGCAAAAATAGGTATTAAAAAACTACTAGGAGAAGGCATAAAAAGAAGTGCTATTCGTGCTGGAACCACTGAAGGTATTATAGGTGCTGTTCAAGGCACTGCTCAAGAAATGACTAAAGCAGAAACAGGATATCAAGATGATATTAATTATGGTAACATAGCTTTAACTACAGGTATTTCAACAGTTACAGGTGGTGGAATAGGTGCATTAGCAGGTAAGTTTCAAACAGACCAAGCGATTAAAGCTAAAGGTAAATTAGATTTAGCACAAGATGCAGAGAAAAATTTAGCTAAAAAAGCAAATTCTAAAGCAAAAGCTACACTACAAAAAAATAAAAACAGCAATGCTCAAAAGTACATAAGTAAAAATTTAAAAGCTCTAGACCCTGAAAAAGTAGATTTAGGTATAGGTATTATGCGAGAAATTGCAGATGCTAAAGAACTTGGAACTTTGACAGGTAAATTACCTACTGAATTATTTGAAAATATCTCAGCTGCTGCATTAGATATGGCAGCTAAAGGCAAATTAAAAATCCGTAAAGGAGATAGAATTACTACAGTTCTTCAAAGAGCCATAGCTGATGGTGATTTAAAAGTACCAGAGATAACAAAAATACTTCAAGAATACAATCTAACTGCTGATAAATTTTCATTGATATATAAAGCAGAATTATCAGAAGCAGGTAAGACATTACAGGTACAAAGTAATATAGTACAAACCATGCAAGCTAGTTTAAAAGAACTAGAAAATGTAGGTGTGTCTACTGTTAGTTCTCGTGAAGCAGGAGAAATAGCAGAAAATGCTAAAAAGGGAACATTTTGGAAAGATTTAGACAGAGTTAGATTAGGTGCTATGACATCTCAACCTGCCACTACAATGCGTAATAATATAAACGCAGGACTTAGAGTAGTAGTAGACATGGGTGTGCGAGTAGCTGATAATATTTTAAATATTAGAAATCCTTTAGATGGTGTTTTTGATGTTGCTAAATATATGTTTAATCCATCAGAAGCAAATGTTACTAGACAATTACTAGAAGGTAACATGCCTGACACAGCACGTAAACTATTTAGAGATGCAGCAGATTTGGCATCTACTACAGGTGGTGAATCTAGATTAGCTCAAGTAGGAACTAAATTAAACTATTTTAATACCCTGTCTGATAACTTTTTTAAACAGGCTATGTTAACAGCTTCTTTGCGAAGAAGAATAAAAGATGCAAATATAAAAGGTTTAGGTAACGACTTAGACGAAATAATCGCTACAGGTAAATTTAATCAAATACCTGACGATATAATGAATAAATCTATAAAAGATTCTTTAGAATTTGTGTATCAATCATCTTTTGAAGGTGCTGATAAAGGAATTATAGCTAGGGGAACTAGAGGATTTTTAAAAGCTCATAGAGATATGCCTTTTGTTATATCTTCTTTTATGCCCTTTCCTAGATTCATAGCTAACCAAATGAAATTTTTATATGACCACGCACCTGTAATAGGATATCTTGGCTTAGAAAATATTGGAACAAAGGCAGGCTACAGAAAAGCTACTTTAGCAGGTTTTGCAGACAGTAAATTAGTAAAAGAAAAAGCTGCCAAACAAATGGCAGGTGCTGCAATGTTTGTTACTGCTTTAGCATGGCGAAATAAACAAGGAGATGGGGTAACGTGGAATGAGTTCAAGGATGATAAAGGTGACATAGTTGATGGTAAGGCTTTGTATGGTCCTTTTGCACCATTTATGTTAGCTGCTGATATAGTATATAGATATTATAACTCTGATGTAGGTGGTGAAAAAGATATAGGTGAGATTGCACCGACACGTGAAAACTATGTGCGTGAAACGCTACAGGCTCTAGCAGGGTCACAGTTTAGAACTGGATATGGTTTATATGCCCTAGATAAAATGATTGATGATGTGACAGGCGAAGGTGATTTAGCAGGTTCTAAGGGAGAAAAAATACTAGGTGAATTTGTGGGTAATGTAGTAAATACATTTAGTATTCCATTATCTACATTTAAAGATATATATAGTCAATTCGATAAAGAGTCAAGATTTGTTCCTGAAACTAGAATGTCAGGAGAGGTTAATTTTCTTGACATAGTTATGAAAAGGGGTTTTCGTGCTCTACCTGATATAGGTCCTGAATATGATATGCCTTTAGCTGACCCAACTAAAACAGGCAGAGTAATTGCTCTTAACCCATTAGAAAAACAAATGTTTGGTTTTACTAGAAGACCTAAGAAGAACACTCTACAAGCAGAAATGGGCACATTAAATCTTCAATACTATAATATATACAAAAGAGATAGTAATGACTTAATTGATTTGTACACAAGGCATAATTTAAGTGAAGGTGGTGCAGAAACTAACCTAAGTGAAAGAATGAAAACAGTTATTGAGTCTAAGGAATATAAGAGAAGAACTACCCTTCAAGAAAAAAGAGATTACTTGTTATCTAAGGCTAAAGAAGTAACAGCTTTAGCAAAAGATAAAGCAAAAACAGAGTTAGAAGAAGAAAGTAAGGGAACAGGCAAATTAAGTGTTGTAAAACAGCAGATTTGGGGTAAGATACCTGAAAGTGATAGAAAAACATTAGACACAATATATAAGAGATTAATGAGAGAAGACAAACTAGCTTTTGCCGATGAAGGTTCACAAGAGATAAAAGATATAAGGTCTAACTTGAATAGAATGATATTAAGACCAAATGGAGAAGTTATGCCTTTATATCAATGGGCATTAGAAGTTCATAGTAGGAGACTTACAGACTGATGCGTGGATTTGAATTAGGAACTGAAACAGATAGAATGTTTGCTGATGCTGAACAGAAACGTGCAGAACGTGATGTAGGCAAGACAGAGTTCCAACAAGTTGTTGATGCAAGTGGAACAAAGCCAATGACTGCTGAAGAGTTGGCATACACAGGTGCATCCATAGCACCAATCACAGGCGATATAATTGCATATAAAGAAGCACCTGAAGATTTTGAACGTGCTTATGAATTACTTAAAAAGGGTTACAAAGAAAAAGACATTGTTAATCTAGGATTAGGTACTGCTTTTGCAGGATTAGTTGCACTAGGATTAGTTCCGGGCATTGGATTTATAGGTAGAATGGGTAAAAGTGCCGCAAAAGATAGTATAAAAAAAGCTATACAAGAAGGCAATTTGTCTGAAGCTGCAGATACTATGGTCAAGACAAGTAAAACATTTCAAGATAAGGCACTTGTAAATAAACAATCAGAAGCACAGCTTAAAAGATTAGCTGAAGCGAGAGAAGAGTTTAAAAATTTAAGTGCTAAAGAAAGAAAGAAAAAGTTTAAAAGACTCAATAGACCTGATGATATTACAGTGTATCACGGTTCTAAGGGTATGCAAGATAAGTTAGCTTCTTACAAAGACTATCCAAAAGGAACAGCTACTGTAGACTCAACTAGAAAAGATATGTTAGTTAAAGAAGGCTTTCAACCCTACACTAATGTTGAGGAAGGTATAGCAAAAGATAGGGGTACATTTAAAGAAGCTAGAGGATTAACAGCAGGAGATGGATACCACGCAGAAATACGTGACTCTAAATTATTATCTACGTCACGTGACCCTAACGTTTCTATGTCTCCATCTTTTACTAATCCTGACAGTATAGTTGATGCTGATAATAATATTATTTCTGGACCAATCATAGAAAATTTAATTCACGCAGAAATACCATATGACAAAATGAAAAATATGAAACCTGATGACTATATGGATTTGACTAATAGTTTAGCTAAAAATAATGAGATTAGAAAAGTATTGACAGAAAAGTATTTTAGCAAAACAAATAAAAATGAATTTGGTGCTACTATGTTACCTAAGTCAGGTCATGTCGAAGCTGAATTAGCTGTAGCATTTCCTGAATACTTTAAACCCAAATCTATATCAGACTTAAATCCTAAAGATGTTGACCGTAGTATAAGCTATGTTTACAATAAAAGGGGTGAGCTAAAAAGTCCTGCTGAAATGTTTGAAGGTAAAGATATAGGCAAATTAGATACTCCTGAAAAGATTAAAGCAGCTAAAATAGCATTTGAAAAAGCTGATACTTTTTTTGAAAGGATTGGTTCAGGAAAAGGTAGTGACCTAGATAAAGCAATCTTTCCTACACAAAATAAAATATCTAAAGAAGAAGCAGTAATCAGTAGAAACAAAGCCTATACTAATATTAAAGATACATTGTCTAGCATGGCTGAATTAGCTAAATATACTAGTGAGTTTGGTGCTAGGGGTTCGTATGATAAATTTTTACAGAAGATGGGAACTTATGCATATGAATTTGACAAACTAGCAGACAAGTTTCCTGAAGGCTCAGAAAAATACACTAATCTAAAAGTGCTGTCTACTTTAGCAGATTTTGGATTTTATAGTGGTCCTCTAGGAATGTCAAATATGCGTAAAGGATTTAGTGCTAAAAAAGCCTTGAACAATGTGTCTGATAAAATAAAGAAAAAAGAAATAGGTACAGGTTTAACTGCCAATAAACAAATAAAAGAATTTTTAACACAAGACCAAAATCTTATGTCACCTAAATCAACAAAAGGTATGACTAGTTTAAATAAAACATATAAAGAACTAAAACCACGAGAAGCGAAAGAGATGATATTAGAATTAACTAATCGCTTCAATCGTGGTGGTTTAGTCGAACAAAAAGGTTTAATGACACGTAACTAACGATTATCGCCTGACCCATGTAATGTTCCACGTTCTTTCCTACTATGTAACTTCTTCAAGTTTTCTTTCAGAATATCATTCAATGGCACACCAACTTCCTTTGCCATCATAGCACAATACCAAATTACGTCACCTATCTCTGATGCTATAGCAATCTTCTTCATTTCAAAGCCTTCCACATCTTCCCCATCACGTATAAGTTTCTTTACCTTGCCTGCTACTTCCCCTGCTTCACTTGTCATACCTAATGCTAGGTATTCCAATGCTTTTTCTTTAGGGAAGATAGCAGTTTGACCTGCCAAGTCTTCGTATTTGTCAGGGGTTAATAATTCATTTATAAATAACTTATCCTTCATGTACTTCCTCGCTTCTTCTTCTAGCTTCATCCCTTTGTACCTTTTCTAACTGATTAAAATACGCAGTGTTGTAACCACGTTGCCATTCCTTTCTTTCTAGGTCGTTTGATTTCTTAGATGGTGACGCAAGTATTACTCTTGCATTACCTACCTTACGTGTGTAAGGTCTACTATTAAAAGATGCATAACCTCTATCAAACATGTGTTTAATAATATGTTGAGGTCTCTTATTCTTCATACTTCTTCTCCTCTTTATTGAATATTGCATTTAAATCTTCTAAGTCTTCAACGTAAAACCATTCTCCTTTTTTATTGTATTTCTTTTTAACTAATAATTTATGGATACTTCTTTCAGCTACGTGACGATTAGCTACTTTATAAAACATAACTAACTCGTAGTTTCTAAAAGGTGAGCCTGTTTGATATGCATTTAATCTGTCTTCAGCATTAACTGCCTTACCAATCTTATACCAATTAATCCAAGCTGTATTTGCTATGGCATATATTTCTCCTTCTTTTGTCTGCTCTATCTTTTGATGTGACCATGCATCATCAAGAGACTTGTATCTGCCCGGCTTATGCAAAGGATTAGACTTGGGTATGTATTTACCATTAACAAACATTCTAGTTGTATTCTTACGCACATAAGAAGCTAGCCTTTCTCGTCTGCCTGATGGTCTTACATACCATAGTTCTCCATCCTCGAATGTAGCAGGTGTTCTTAAACTATCTGTTAAGTCCATTATATCTCCTATTTACTTTTAATTTCTTTAGGCTTTTCTTCCTGCTGTGCAGGTCTTTCAAAAAATCTTACTAAGTTATTTAGCTTACCATTTTCATTTTCTAATAAAGATAACTCTTTCTCTATAGTTTCTACAATAGAAGGATGGTCTCCTATACCTACAGGATTAGTCATCATGGCTTCTATATTAGCTATATGACCATTTATCTGTCCTGATATCTTACTCTTTAGTGCTTGTAATATCATTTCTCTCATTTTATACTCCTTTTTGGTTTTGGTTTTAAATGTAAAAACTCTCGTATGTGTAACTTTCTACCACGAAAGAAAACTATTAAGTTTATTGTCGTATTAATAGTGATGGCAATAAGTAACCACCACTGCCACCATAATATTTCATTTGTTGATTCTAACATTAACTAGCCTGTATGTCAACCATCTCACACGCATCTGCTGTGCAAGCTAGTTCCCTTCCACCACTAGTTGTATCTTCCTTCTCGTAGTCTGCTAACTTTGACCAATCAATAGACTCAGGCATTTCATGCGATAGTGCATAATACTTTGCTTCATCTATGTCTTGATAGGGTGCTTGAGCATATGTGTGGTCACTGAATGGTAAGAAAGATATACCTGATACTTCATCAAAGTTATCATGTACCCATGCTCCCACTTTCATCCACTCATCTTCCTTAACAGATACAGTAACAGAAGGCTTGTGCTCACACCAATGTCTTTGGAATGTGAGCCAGTATTCTAGCTGTTCTATGGCTGTCATCTCTGTCCTAGTGATAGCACCTGAAGGTGACTTCATAGGAAAGCTAAATACCGTTGTGCTGTCAGGCTTCATAACATCAGGTTCACTAGGTATGCCACTTTCTTTCATAAACTGTGTGATAGGGTCTTTGTTATCACCACGTACAGTTCTGATGTAGTAGTCATTGTGTCTAGCATGAATACCTGAAGCACTGTCAACTAATTGACTAACTGTTCCACTAGGTTTGACACAAGTTATAGCAGTTGACTGTGGTATGCCTAAATCTTTAGCAAACTTCTTATTAGTTTCAACTGCTACATGTCTTAGTATTTCTAAGTTGGATTCTAAGTTACTGTTGTCAGGTGATAATACAGGACAGTCAAGTATACCTGTCAAAGATACACCTAGTAATCTTTCCTCTTCCGTATTATCTTTCCATACTTTACGTAAATATTTAAAGTTAGTAAGAGTAGATTGAAATGTGCCAAGTATAGTGGCTGTACGTACTTTCTCTTGTAGAGAAAACATATCATCGGTCTCACGTGCAACAACCTCTGTAAGATTACAGAACTGATAAGGTCTAAGTATAATCTCACTACATGGATTGCAACCAAACTCATAATATTCAGGTAGTCCGTAACGATTTTTAAAACCTGTTTTAGATTTACGTCTGTCATTTTCTTCTACTTTCCTTATGGCTGCATTTCTATTAAATATACCACGTTCACCTGACTTAGATTCATATAAAGCTGTCCATTCTCGCATAAACGTACCCATATCAGGCTTACCTTTAAATGCTATAGAGTTATTAGCTAATGACCTTTGACCTTCATTATCCCACCATTGACCTGACTTAGCATGTCTCATTTGGTCATCGCCTAAGTTAGACAATGATATAAGAGCAGACCTACGTACACCACCAACAACTACAACTTCACCAATCTTGCACATAATGTCATGGCACTCAATAGGAAACAATCGTCTACCTTTAGCACCTTTAAACTTCTGTATGCAGAACTGAAACAACTCAACTAATGGTGCAGGTCCTGATGCCCTGCCACCAAATGTCTTTAGTCTTGCACCTGCTGGTCTTACCTGTGATACATCCCAAGTAGGCACTTGCCCTACATATAACATAGCAATAAGTTCTCTCAATGCCTTTGCCCAT